>JFJP01007488.1_pt1 | contig 10384 bp, 7 predicted proteins | sample 431651 | NCBI WGS metagenome assembly JFJP01 (sample SAMN02602958, study PRJNA72255) | Microbial mat metagenome, whole genome shotgun sequencing project. | biome: fresh water; feature: sink hole; material: water; isolation source: purple microbial (photo- and chemosynthetic) mats found in... | reverse complement strand
GCGCGCGGTTGAGCATCACTGGGTGTTCTTTGATGACCTCCTCCAGGATGTCCCACACCACAGGGGTGCCGCTTTCCACTTCTTTTTTCGCTGCCTTGATGGTGGTGGCGATGCCCATGGCTTCTAGGCGCGAGAAGATGAAAGGCTTGAACAGCTCCAGGGCCATCAACTTGGGCAAACCGCACTGATGCAGTTTGAGGGTTGGGCCCACGGTGATCACGGACCGGCCTGAGTAGTCCACCCGCTTGCCCAGCAAGTTCTGGCGGAAGCGGCCGCTCTTGCCCTTGATCATGTCAGCCAGGGACTTGAGAGCGCGCTTGTTGGCACCCGTCATGGCCTTGCCGCGGCGGCCGTTGTCCAGCAAGCTGTCCACGGCTTCTTGCAACATGCGCTTTTCGTTGCGCGCAATGATTTCAGGCGCTTTCAATTCCAGCAAACGGCGCAGGCGGCTGTTGCGGTTGATCACGCGACGGTACAGGTCGTTCAGGTCGGAGGTGGCAAACCGGCCACCGTCCAGGGGAACCAGCGGGCGCAGGTCGGGCGGCAACACGGGCAGGACGTCCAGAACCATCCACTCGGGCTTGATGCCCGACTTCTTGAATGCCTCGATGACCTTCAAACGCTTGGCGTTTTTCTTGATCTTGAGTTCAGAGCCGGTCAGGTCATTGCGAAGCTTTTCAATCTCGGTATCGAGTTCGATGCTTTCCAGCAATTCTTTGATGCCTTCGGCTCCCATCTTGGCGGTGAACTCGTCGTAGCCGTATTCACGCTGTTTGGCTTCGTAGTCGTCCTCGGTCATGATGCTGAACTTCTTCAGCGGGGTCATGCCGGGGTCGGTCACCACATACGCTTCAAAGTACAGCACCCGTTCGATGTCGCGCAGGGTCATGTCCAGCACCATGCCCAGACGGCTGGGCAGGGACTTCAGGAACCAGATGTGGGCGCAAGGCGCGGCCAGGTCGATGTGACCCATGCGCTCGCGGCGGACTTTGGTCTGTGTGACTTCAACGCCGCATTTCTCACAAATGACGCCACGGTGCTTCAGGCGCTTGTACTTGCCGCACAAGCATTCATAGTCTTTGATGGGACCAAAGATCTTGGCGCAGAACAGGCCATCGCGCTCGGGCTTGAACGTGCGGTAGTTGATGGTTTCGGGCTTTTTGACTTCGCCAAAAGACCAGGAACGAATTTTTTCAGGCGAGGCCAGACCGATACGAATGGCATCGAAATGCTCATCGGGCGTGAACTGCTTGAACAGGTCGAGTAATGATTTCATGGGTTGAATCCTTGATCTTTCCTGTGAATTAAGAACGCTCGAGCTCGATGTCGATGCCCAGTGAACGGATTTCCTTCACCAGCACATTGAACGATTCGGGCATGCCGGCCGTGATGGCGTGTTCGCCCTTGACGATGCTTTCGTACACCTTGGTACGGCCTTGCACGTCGTCAGACTTGACGGTGAGCATTTCCTGCAGGGTGTAAGAGGCACCGTAGGCTTCGAGCGCCCACACTTCCATCTCACCGAAACGCTGACCACCGAACTGGGCTTTACCACCCAGCGGCTGCTGCGTGACCAACGAGTACGGGCCGGTGGAGCGGGCATGCATTTTGTCGTCCACCAGGTGGTGCAGCTTCAGGTAGTGCATGTACCCGACCGTGGTCTTGCGCTCGAACGCATCGCCCGTGCGGCCGTCGTACAACTGGGCCTGAGTGCGCGTCTCGGTCAGGCCTTTGGCCTTGGCGACATCATCGGGGTAGGCCAGCTTGAGCATGTCCATGATTTCCTTTTCGGACGCGCCGTCAAACACGGGCGAGGCAAAAGGAACGCCAGTGGTCAGCTCCTGCGCCATGCGACGCATTTCGATGTCGCTGAGCTTGGAGAAGTCTTCTTTGCGGCCCGTGGTGTTGTAGATCTGCTCCATGAAGGCGCGGATTTCCGACGTGGCGGCTTCGCGTTGCAGCATGTCACCGATGCGTTGGCCAAGACCTTTGCCGGCCCAGCCCAAGTGCACTTCCAGCACCTGCCCGATGTTCATGCGCGAGGGGACGCCCAGCGGGTTCAGCACGATGTCAACCGGTGTGCCGTCGGCCAGGTGAGGCATGTCTTCCACTGGTGTGATCTTGGAAACCACACCCTTGTTGCCGTGGCGGCCGGCCATCTTGTCACCGGGCTGCAGACGGCGCTTGACCGCAAGGTAGACCTTGACCATCTTCAGCACGCCAGCAGGCAGCTCATCGCCCTGTGTCAGCTTTTTGCGCTTCTCTTCAAAAGCAAGGTCGAAGCTGTGGCGGGTCTGCTCCATGGAGTTCTTGATGGACTCCAACTGGTTGGCCACGTCGTCATCTGCAGGGCGAATGTCAAACCAGTGGTACTTCTCGACGTCGGTCAAGTACGCCTTGTCGATGGTGGTGCCTTTGGACAGCTTTTTGGGACCGCCATTGGCTACCTTGCCCAACAACAGCTTTTCAATGCGGTCAAAGGCGTCGGCTTCGACGATGCGGAGCTGATCGTTCAGATCCAGACGGAAACGCTTCAGTTCATCGTCAATGATCTGTTGTGCCCGCTTGTCGCGGGTGATGCCCTCACGTGTGAACACCTGAACGTCGATCACGGTGCCTTGCGAGCCTTGGTCCACACGCAACGACGTGTCTTTTACATCGCTGGCCTTCTCGCCGAAGATCGCGCGGAGCAACTTCTCTTCGGGGGTCAGCGTGGTTTCACCCTTCGGTGTGACCTTGCCCACCAGCACGTCGCCGGGCAACACTTCGGCACCCACGTAGATGATGCCGGAGTCGTCCAAGCGGTTGAGCTGCTGCTCGGCCAGATTGGGGATGTCACGCGTGATTTCTTCTGCACCCAGCTTGGTGTCACGTGCCATCACCACCAGTTCTTCGATGTGGATGGAGGTATAGCGGTCTTCAGACACCACACGTTCGCTGATCAGGATCGAGTCTTCGAAGTTGTAGCCGTTCCAAGGCATGAAGGCGATCAGCATGTTCTGGCCGATCGAGATTTCACCCAGGTCAGTAGATGCACCGTCGGCCACCACATCGCCCTTGGCCAGCACGTCGCCCTTCTTGACAATGGGGCGCTGGTGGATATTGGTGTTTTGGTTGGAGCGTTGGTACTTGATCAGGTTGTAGATGTCCACACCCACTTCGCCAGCCAACGCTTCCGCATCGTTCACGCGGATCACGATACGGGTGGCATCCACATAGTCCACCACACCGCCGCGCTTGGCGGTGACCACAGTACCCGAATCGACAGCTGCCACACGCTCGATACCGGTGCCCACCAAGGGCTTTTCGGGGCGAAGCACGGGAACGGCCTGACGTGACATGTTGGCGCCCATCAGCGCGCGGTTGGCATCGTCGTGTTCCAGGAAAGGAACCAGCGACGCTGCCACCGAGACGATCTGCGCCGGCGACACGTCCATGTACTGGATGGTTTCTGCACCAACCAACACGGATTCACCTTTTTCACGGGCAGACACCAGGTCGCCGGTCAGGCGGCCTTCACCGTCCAGGGCAGCGTTGGCCTGAGCAATGACGTACTTGCCTTCTTCGATGGCCGAGAGGTAATCGATGTGATTGGTGACCTTGCCCTCCACCACACGGCGGTAAGGTGTCTCGATGAAACCGTATTCGTTCAAACGCGCGTACAAAGCCAGCGAATTGATCAGGCCGATGTTCGGGCCTTCTGGCGTTTCAATGGGGCACACACGACCGTAGTGGGTCACGTGCACGTCACGCACCTCAAAGCCTGCACGCTCGCGGGTCAGACCGCCTGGGCCCAACGCGGAAACGCGACGCTTGTGTGTGATCTCGGCCAGCGGGTTGGTCTGGTCCATGAACTGCGACAACTGTGACGCACCGAAGAACTCTTTCAGAGCCGCAGATATCGGCTTGGAGTTGATCAGGTCATGCGGCATCAAAGGCTCTTGCTCGGCCTGACCCAGGCGCTCTTTCACTGCCTTTTCAATGCGAGCCAAACCGGTTCGGTACTGGTTTTCAGCCAATTCACCCACACAACGCACGCGGCGGTTGCCCAGGTGGTCGATGTCATCGACTTCGCCACGGCCGTTGCGCAAATCCACCAGAATCTTGACCACGGCCAAGATGTCTTCGTTGGACATGACCATCGGACCGGTGGACTCGTCGCGGCCCACGCGGGCGTTGAACTTCATGCGGCCGACGCGGGACAGGTCGTAGGTGTCGGGGTTGTAGAACAAGCGCTGGAACAATGCTTGTACTGCGTCTTCCGTAGGCGGCTCACCGGGGCGCATCATGCGGTAGATGGCCACGCGTGCAGCAAACTCATCGGCGGTTTCGTCGACGCGCAAGGTCTGGGAAATGTAGGCCCCCTGGTCCAACTCGTTGGTGTACAGGCACTGAAGATCCTGAACCCCTGCACTGCGGAGCTTCTTGAGCAGCACTTCCGTCAACTCGTCGTTGGCCTTGGCGATGATTTCACCGGTGTCGGCATCCACGATGTTGCGGGCCACCACACGGCCGATCAGGAAGTCTTCGGGCACGCTCACATGTGTTGTACCGGACTGTTCCAGTTCACGGGTGTGGCGTGCGGTGATGCGCTTGTCTTTAGCGACGACCACCTTGCCAGACTTGTCGGTGATGTCAAAACGGGCCACTTCACCACGCAAACGCTCAGCCACAAACTCCATCTGGGCACCGCTGTCCATCAGGCGGAAATGATCGTTCACGAAGAAGTTGGCCAGGATGGACTCAGGTGTCAGACCGATGGCCTTGAGCAGAATCGTTACGGGCATTTTGCGGCGGCGGTCTACACGGAAAAACAGGATGTCCTTGGGGTCAAACTCAAAGTCCAACCACGAGCCGCGATAGGGAATGATGCGGGCCGAGAAAAGCAACTTGCCCGAGCTGTGGGTCTTGCCCTTGTCGTGTTCAAAAAACACACCGGGCGAGCGATGCAGCTGTGACACGATCACGCGCTCAGTACCGTTGATGATGAAAGAACCTTTGTCGGTCATCAAGGGCACTTCACCCATGTAGACCTCTTGTTCTTTGACTTCCTTCACCACTTTTGACTGAGAAGTGGACGACTCCCGGTCATAAATGATCAACTGAACACGTGCGCGTACAGCCGATGCAAACGTCAGGCCACGTGTCTGGCATTCACGCACATCAAACGCTGGCTTGGCCAGGTTGTATTCCACAAACTTCATCTCCACGAAGCCGTTGTGGGACACGATGGGGAAGGCGGCCTCGAACGCGGCCTGCAAGCCCTCTGGCGCACGTTTTTTGGGGCCCAAATCGGCCTGAAGGAACGCCGTGTAGGCATCCTTCTGCATTTGCAACAGGTAAGGAATGGCAAGCACGTTTTCGCGAGTACCAAAACTCTTGCGGATGCGCTTACGTTCGGTGTAGGTGTAGGCCATGAATTCTCCGGGCAAAGACATGAATCGGGTGTCTTCAACAACTAAGGGCGGCAAGCCCTGGTGCTTGGCGGCTGGCCTCTACCAACCATTGGCTGACAGCGGTGCATTGCGCACCACCCGAACCAAGCGGTCTTCTGCAGTTGGGGTCAGAAGACACTGAAAAAACGCTTGCAACAAGCGGCTGTTCAGTGGGCTCTGGAAGCAGCAAAGGCTGGAGGCCCCGATAGGACACTCCAGCCTGAGAGAGAGCAAAGTCTTACTTGAGTTCGACCTTGGCGCCGGCTTCTTCCAGCTTCTTCTTGGCTGCATCGGCGTCGGCCTTGGCAATGCCTTCTTTCACGTTTTTGGGTGCGCCATCGACCAGGTCTTTGGCTTCTTTCAGGCCCAGACCGGTGATTTCGCGCACGGCCTTGATGACGGACACCTTGTTGGCGCCGGCTTCGAGCAGAACGACGTTGAACTCGGTCTTCTCTTCAGCAACGGGGGCTGCTGCACCACCGCCAGCTGCGGGTGCAGACATGGCTTTCACCAGGTCGTTGAGTTCCATGACCGTCATGCTGTCCAGCGCGGTCAAAAATGCGTCTTTATCGAATGCCATTTTGATTTCCTAATACAAGTTGGTTTAGCCAAACACCAAGCCTCAAGCGGGCTGGGCTTCGCCTTTTTTCTCTGCCACTGCAGCCAGTACCCGTGCAGTACGGGAAATGGGGGACTGCATCAAGCCCAGCAATTGCGCCAGCAACACTTCCTTGGAAGGGATGTTGGCCAGTTGCTTCACGCCGTTGACATCCAGGGCTTTACCACCGAACACGCCTGAGCGAATCACCAACTTGTCGTTGGTTTTCGCAAAGTCTGACACCACTTTCGCGGCAGCGACTGCGTCTTCGGAAAAGCCATAGATCAGCGGGCCGGTCATCTGGTCGACTGCCACTTCAAAGCTGCTGCCAGCCACAGCACGGCGTGCCAGCGTGTTTTTCAACACGCTCAGCGTCACGCCTTTGCTGCGTGCTTCCACGCGCAACTTCGTCATGTCAGCAACCGTGATACCACGGTATTCCGCCATCACGAGCGTTTGAGCTTTAGCGGCGAGGGCTGTCACTTCGTCGATGACAACCTGCTTCTCACTGCGATTCAGACTCAAGGTCTACTCCTTAAAAAGCACCACCGGTTGTACCGGTGAGGTGCACTCGTTGCAGCGACCAACTGTTCTTGGAAAAACCATGTACAGCGGGATCGCCATCTGCGTTGGCATCATTAAGTGCGAGCATTTACTGCCCCACGCCAACGGTCTTGGATGGCCCCCCGGCTGTGATACTGGAGGCCCACCACATCTGGCGCCCCGCCGAAGCGAGACGTCAGAAATTACTTATCCTTGCAGATCAGGCACCGATGGTTTGGGTATCCACGCGGACACCAACCCCCATCGTCGAAGAGACCGCAACCTTACGCAGGTACAAACCTTTGCTGGTGGCTGGTTTGGCTTTGTTCAAGGCATCGATCAGCGCGGCCAAGTTGCCTTGCAATTTGTCGGCATCGAACGAGCGGCGACCGATGGTGCCATGGACGATACCGGCCTTGTCGACGCGGAACTGCACTTGGCCAGCTTTGGCATTGCGCACTGCCGTGGCGACGTCGGGAGTGACCGTGCCAACCTTGGGGTTAGGCATCAGTCCGCGTGGACCCAGAATTTGACCCAGCGTACCCACGATGCGCATCGCATCGGGGGAAGCGATGACCACGTCAAAATTCATGTTGCCAGCTTTGACCTCTGCTGCCAGATCGTCCATGCCGACGATGTCAGCGCCGGCGGCTTTCGCCTCTTCAGCCTTGGCACCTTGAGCAAACACGGCAACGCGTTTTGTCTTGCCCGTACCGTTGGGGAGCACCACAGCGCCACGAACCACTTGATCAGATTTCTTGGCGTCGATACCGAGTTGCACAGCCACGTCGATGGATTCATCGAACTTGGCGGTGGCGAATCCTTTCACCATCGCAATGGCGTCAGACAGTGCGTACAGCTTGTTGCTATCGACCTTGCCCACTTGGGTCTTTTGTTTTTTGGTCAACTTGGCCATCTCACACGCCCTCCACGGTCACACCCATCGAACGGGCGGAGCCGGCGATGGTACGAACAGCAGCATCCAAATCGGCGGCCGTCATGTCTTTCATTTTGGTTTTGGCGATTTCTTCCAGCTGAGCGCGGGTGATTTTGCCTACCTTCTGGGTGTGGGGGACTGGAGACCCCTTGTCCAGCTTGATGGCTTTCTTGATCAAGGTCGTCGCAGGCGGTGTCTTGATAATGAAAGTAAAGCTCTTGTCTGCGTATGCTGTGATGACCACAGGCAACGGCAGACCTGGCTCAACGCCTTGGGTCTGAGCGTTGAACGCCTTGCAGAACTCCATGATGTTCAGACCACGTTGACCCAATGCTGGGCCGATAGGTGGTGACGGATTGGCTTTACCAGCTGGCACTTGCAGCTTGACAAAGCCGACGATTTTTTTCGCCATGCTTGACTCCTTGCGGGTATTTACGCCACAGACTCGCTGTGACTCCCCGGGGGTTGCGACTCAAAGAAAGACACCTGGCATGGAGTCGAGACACACCAGGCATTTGTTCAGGTTTTTTCGACCTGACTGAACTCCAGCTCTACCGGTGTAGCGCGGCCAAAAATGGTAACGGACACCCGAAGCTTGCTTTTTTCGTAATTGACCTCTTCCACCGTTCCATTGAAATCTGTGAAAGGACCTTCTTTGACTCGGACGTACTCGCCCACCACAAATTCAACTTTGTGACGCGGCTTGTCAACGCCCTGCTGCATCTGGGAAACGATTTTCTGAACGTCTTCTTCGGAAATGGGAGCGGGCCTGTTCTTGGCACCACCCACAAAACCCGTGACTTTGTTGGTGTGCTTCACCAGATGCCACGTATCGTCGTCCATGACCATTTCAACGAGCACATAACCGGGGAAAAATTTCCGCTCTGTGGTTCGCTTTTGGCCATTTTTAACCTCAACCACCTCCTCAGTGGGCACCAAAATGCGTCCGAACTTATCTTGCATGCCCGCGTTGTTCACGCGTTCGGTGATGTTGCGCTCAACCGCTTTCTCCATGCCCGAGTAGGCATGAACCACGTACCAGCGCATACCGGCGGCGGCAGCCATTGCCAACGCACTGACTTGATCTGTCATTATTTTCTCCAGCCCAGAATCAGGTCGTAAAACACCCATTCGATGGTTTTATCGGTCACCCACAGGAAGATCGACATCACCAACACAAAACCAAACACGTACATGGTCATCTGAATGGCCTCTTTGCGCTCCGGCCAAACCACCTTCTTGACCTCACGAACCGAGTCACGCCCAAACCCTAAGAGCCTCCGCCCAGACTCAGACGCCAGAAATACACCCACCGAGCCCGCAACCAAAACAATCAGGGCGCTCCATTGAGCAATTCCACCCTGCTTTGCAAGCATGTAGTAGGCAACAAATGCCGCCACAAGCAGGACAACCGAAGCAGCCAGTTTGGCCTTGTCGGCCCCTGCGCCCACGGTTTCAATTTCAGGTGAAGCCATAACTACTCGGTTTCAAACAAATCACAAGCTGAAGACACACAAGCCCACCTGAAGTCGTCAGACTTCGGCGGGCCGAAAACCACAATGAAACAGCTAACTGTATTAGCGTGCCACGGTGGCAGGGGCAGTAGGAATCGAACCTACAACCTTCGGTTTTGGAGACCGACGCTCTGCCAATTGAGCTATACCCCTACGAACAATCTCAGGCCAGGATCGTGGCCACCACACCAGCTCCAACGGTACGACCGCCTTCGCGGATGGCGAAGCGCAGACCTTCTTCCATGGCGATGGGAGCGATCAGCTTGACGGTGATGGACACGTTGTCACCAGGCATGACCATTTCCTTGCCTTCAGGCAGCTCGATGGAGCCGGTCACGTCGGTGGTACGGAAATAGAACTGGGGACGGTAGTTGTTGAAGAAGGGGGTGTGGCGGCCGCCTTCGTCTTTGGACAACACGTAGATTTCGCCAGTGAAGTGCGTGTGGGGCTTGATGGAGCCGGGCTTGCACAGCACTTGGCCGCGCTGCACGTCTTCACGCTTGGTGCCGCGCAGCAGGATACCGACGTTGTCGCCGGCTTGGCCTTGGTCGAGCAGCTTGCGGAACATTTCCACGCCGGTGCAGGTGGTCTTGACGGTGTCTTTGATACCGACGATTTCGATTTCTTCGCCGACTTTGACGATGCCGCGCTCGATACGACCGGTCACGACGGTGCCGCGGCCGGAGATGGAGAACACGTCTTCCACGGGCATCAGGAAGGCACCGTCCACAGCGCGCTCGGGCGTGGGGATGTAGGTGTCGAGGGCATCGGCCAGGCGCATGATGGCTTCTTCACCCAGGTTGCCTTTGTCGCCTTCGAGGGCGAGTTTGGCGGAGCCGTGGATGATGGGGGTCTTGTCGCCGGGGAAGTCGTACTTGTCGAGGAGTTCGCGCACTTCCATTTCGACGAGTTCGAGCAGTTCGGCGTCGTCAACCATGTCGCACTTGTTCAGGAACACGATGATGTATGGCACGCCAACCTGACGGGCCAGCAGGATGTGCTCGCGGGTCTGGGGCATGGGGCCGTCAGCAGCGGAGCACACCAGCACGGCGCCGTCCATCTGGGCGGCACCGGTGATCATGTTCTTGACGTAGTCGGCGTGGCCGGGGCAGTCAACGTGGGCGTAGTGGCGGTTGGCCGTTTCGTATTCCACGTGGGCGGTGTTGATGGTGATGCCGCGTGCCTTTTCTTCAGGTGCTGCGTCGATCTGGTCATAGGCCTTGGCGGCACCACCGAACTTGGCAGCCAGCACCGTGGTGATGGCAGCAGTCAGCGTGGTCTTGCCATGGTCAACGTGACCGATGGTGCCCACGTTGACGTGGGGCTTGGTGCGTTCAAACTTTTCTTTTCCCATTTT
>JFJP01006058.1_pt1 | contig 10384 bp, 9 predicted proteins | sample 431651 | NCBI WGS metagenome assembly JFJP01 (sample SAMN02602958, study PRJNA72255) | Microbial mat metagenome, whole genome shotgun sequencing project. | biome: fresh water; feature: sink hole; material: water; isolation source: purple microbial (photo- and chemosynthetic) mats found in... | reverse complement strand
AGGCCTTTTTCACGTTGTTGAACCTGCCGCCGGTGATCGGTGATTTGAAAACAAGCCCTTTTGCCGGGTCTGGCTTGATGGTGGTCAGTACCGTATGCGCTTCGGTATTCAAAGGGATAACGCGGGTATTGTTGCCCTTGCTGTGGCTGGCCAGCACAGTGATGGTTTTCAGGCTCAAATCCACGTTTTCCCAGGCAAGTGAAAACAGTTCACCTTGCCGCATACCGGTATTCAGACTCAAAAGCACCATCGGGGTCATGTGGTCGCAGTAGCCATTGATTTCTGGCATCAGTTCGCGCCCACGGTCAGCACGCCACTTGTTCGCGCTTTGCCGTTCTTTTGCGGCCTGCAGGTCACGATCAGCCAGGGCTTGGCGCAGGCGCTTTGTTTCGTCTGGCGTGAGGTAGCGCACAGTTTCGTCATCTGCGACCTGCAAGGCCTCTAGGTCTGCCAGCGGGTGAACGTTGCCCTTGTTGCTCTTCACCCAATGGCTCAACACGCCAGATAGCGCGGCCACGTCACGATTGACGGTAGCAGGTGCCACGCCAGCATTGATGCGCTTGTCGCGGTGTTTGTCGATCTCGGTTGCAGTGATGCCGGCGATTGGCTTGGCAAGAAATGCGCGCCAGACTGCTTTGACGCGATCAATAGACTTTTGCCCGTTTTTCAGTTTTGCCAGTGCATGACTGGTGTAGTCGTTGGTGATGTACTCGCCCAAGCTCAAGGCAACCGCTTTTTTCTTGAGCATGGCCTCAGGATTGATGATGATCTGTTTCGCGCGTTCTTCGGCTTGCCTCAGGGTGAATGTGCCAGCCCTGCCGATACGCGCGCGCTTACCGCGGCCAAGCTGAACATAGAACGTTCTGGTGCCGCTCGGCTCAACACGCAGCAGCAGTCCAGGTGTTTTGTCAGAACGTACCTCATAAGCCTTTGCAGGCGTGTCTGTAGCCTGCGCTGTCTTTGCAATGCTTGAGCGACTGCCTGCTTCCTTCATGGCTTGCCCCATTTCCTAAGTGCACACTAAGTGCAAATTTTAACTAGCAAGTGCATGCAACCGCAAGCAATGGCAGAAGTGGGTCGCAGATTCTCTTAGGGAAAATGCCTAAACTGTTGATTTTTGTGGATTCTTCTAAGTGCAGGGTTCGCCCTTACAAGGCGTAGGTCGGCGGTTCGAGCCCGTCATCACCCACCACCACCCCCCACGTTCTCAAGACGCCAGCCATCCGTGTCAGACCGGATGGCTTTTTTTTGCTCTCAAAGCGGATCGATCCTGTGGTCGCCGGACAGCCAGGCCACTCGACTGCCGCGCTAGTTGGAAAGTGGCTGCAAATGGGTTGATCGCATGGACATCTGGGCCCCTGCGCGGGTGGTGGTGGCCGGCTCGTAGTACCTTTGGCTCAAGGCGGTCAACTGTTCGATCAATTCGTCCACCTGGGCCAGAAATGCGTCGCGACTGATGTGCGGCTGCTCGGTGAACATGGCTCCGGCGTGGGCGGCCAGGGTGGGTTCGGCGGCCTGGCGTGCCCAGCACCGGACCTCGCAGTAGATCAGCAGGGCCAAGCGGCCCAACTCATCGTTTCTGCGCGCATGCTGTAAGCCCGCTAGCAGGTCATCCAGGCGCAATTGAAGATCGAGAGATGTATTCATGTTGCAGTGCAGCGTAAGTGGAGGTGCTGACCATCTGCTGACGCAGGGAGGGTCACTTTAGAGTCTTGGGCCCATCACGCAAGCAGGTCGTTTGAAGTTGATCTGCACCGGATTGGCGTGCCCAAGTTCTGTCCACCTTGGTCATTGCGGTGGCAGGCGCGCAGCGGTCCTGAAGGCTGTTGCAGGTGCCTCCTGTACATCGGCGCATGGGTCAGATCTGGCGCGCCCACGGGCCCAAAGCCATTTTCTCCAACGAGCTAATGTCACGCCCAAACCTGGCACAGCCTAGCAAAGAGTTTTCCATCAGACCCAAACGAACGGTCAATGCGTAGAGCGCGCGCGCCAGGTCAAAAGGCTGGCCAAGGGTGAGCGAAGTGGCTTTCCACAGCGCTTGGGCGACATCGGCCGCATCGGAGTTGTGCAGTTGTTTCATGGGGAGCCCTTCTGAAAGTATGTGTTTTCAGTATAAGGGTTTACCCTGAATTTTCTGGCGAGGGGTTGTTTTTGCGCGACATGCCCTTGCGACGGTTGTGGCTTTGCAACATCTGCCGTGCAGCAATCAAGGTGCAGTCCGGCATCGATTTGGGCGGGGCCAGTCAAGATGTCTGGCAAGGGCTGTCGCCGGCCTGGTGGTGCCGCGCACTGTGCGACGATCGGGTCTTGACTGTACAAGGAGACCACAAATGACATGCTGCCACCACTACTTTGACGTCACTGAGGGCCATGAGCACATCTTCTCGGTTGACATATCCAGCATTTCGTTTGGCCACGGCGTTCTCAACGAGGCGGGTCACCATGCGCAGGCCCTGGGCTTGAAACGGGTGGCCCTGTTTACCGACCAGGCATTGCGGGCCTGGCCCTACGTCACGCAGGTCAGCAACTCGCTCAAAGCCGCCGGCGTTGATGTCGTGGTGTTCGATGAGGTCAAGGTGGAGCCCACTGACCAGTCTTTTCTGGCCGCAGCCCGGTTTGCCCGGGAAGGCCGTTTTGACGGCTATGTGTCGGTTGGGGGCGGGTCGGTCATCGACACCTGCAAGGCAGCCAACCTGTATGCCACCTGGCCGGCGGCAGATTTTCTGGACTACGTCAACCCCCCGATTGGCGCAGGCAAACCGGTACCGGGGCCGCTCAAGCCGCACATTGCTTGCCCTACGACCTGCGGCACCGGTTCGGAGTGCACCGGAATCACCATCTTTGATTTGTTATCACAGCAGGTCAAAACCGGCATCGCCTCCAGACGGCTGCGACCGTCGCTGGCCTTGATTGACCCCGGTACGACCTACTCACTGCCCAAGAACGTGGTGGCTGCCAGCGGGTTTGACGTGCTGTCGCACGCGCTGGAGTCCTACACCGCCCGGCCCTACACACACCGACCTGCACCGGCAACGCCGGCATTGCGGCCGATGAGTCAGGGCGCCAACCCCTGGAGTGACCTGGGGTGCGAGGCCGCGCTCAAGCTGCTGGGGCAGTACCTGGTGCGTGCCGTCAACGATGCCAGTGACCACGAGGCACGAGACCAGATGATGTACGCCGCCACACTGGCTGGCATCGCCTTTGGAAACTCGGGCGTGCACATCCCGCATGGCATGGCGTATTCGGTGGCTGGTCTGGTGCGTGACTTTCAGCCCGAGGGTTATCCAACGCACGAGCCGATGGTGCCGCACGGCATGAGCGTGATCGTCAATGCCCCGTCAGTGTTTCGATTCACAGCCTGCGCCTGCCCGCAGCGCCATATTCACGGCGCCGCTTGCCTGGGAGCCCACACGCAAGGCGCGACTGTCGAGGACGCGGGCGGCATCGTGGCAGAACAGTTGATCAAGATGATGCAAGCCACCGGCATTCCCAACGGCATTGGCGGGGTCGGCTATGGCGAAGCCGACGTACCCGGCCTGACGCAGGGGGCCTGGGCCCAGCAGCGCCTGCTGACCAATGCACCGCGCGAAGTCAGCCCCAGCGACCTGAGCCAGCTTTATCGGGACGCGATGCGTTATTGGTAAACCCGGCGCCGCCTCGCCGTGCGCTCGCTGCACTGCATCAGTCCTGGCCAAAACCTTGTTGTCGCCAGGCCTCGAACACGGTCACGGACACGGCGTTGGACAAGTTCAGGCTGCGCTGGCCGGTGCGCATGGGCAGTCGCAGGCACCGCTCGGGTGCAAACGTGTTCCGCACCGATTCAGGCAGGCCACAGGTCTCAGCGCCAAACACCAGACCATCACCGGGCTCGAAGGCTGTCTCAAACACCGACCGCGTGGCCCGCGTGGTCAATGCAAACAGCCTCTGTGACGGTGCAATGCCGGCGGCCAAAAAGGCTTGCCAGGTAGCGTGCCGTTGGACCGAGGTGTATTCGTGATAGTCCAGCCCGGCGCGGCGCAGCAGACGGTCGTCCATTGAAAAGCCGAGCGGCTCGATCAAATGCAGGCGGCAACCCGTGTTGGCCGCCAGCCGGATGATATTGCCGGTGTTAGGCGGTATCTCGGGCTGCACCAGAACGATGTGAAACATGGTCTCTCAACTCCAGGTGTCCATCAGCGCACCACCTTGCTCAATCAAAAAACCCTTGAAGGCCAGCGCAGCAGGCGAGAGCTTTTTGTGGCGCAGGTGCGTCACATACCAATGGTTGACTTGCGGCAGGCCTTGCACGTCGAGCAGGGCAATGTGCCCGCTGGCCAGTTCGTGCCGAATGGTGCGCATGGACAAGAAACTCAAGCCCATGCCGGCCATGACGGCCTGTTTGATGGTCTCGTTGCTGGGCATGCCCATCACCACTTTCAGGGGTGTCTTGTGCTCGGCAAACAGTCGCTCCATCGCCGCGCGTGTGCCCGAACCGTCTTCGCGCACGACAAAGCCGTACTCCGCCAGGGCACTGAAATCGAGGTTCTTGCGTCGTGCCAACGGGTGGTCAGGCGGCGCCACCATGGCCAGCGGGTTGGTCGCAAAAGCGGTGGCCACACAGTCCAGATGGCTGGGCGCCCGGCCCATCACCACCAGATCGGACTCGTTGCGTGCCAGCAACCCCAGCACGTTCTCGCGGTTGTCGATATTGAGTTGCACCTCGATGCCTGCGTGCAGTCGGCCAAAGCGCACCAGCAGCATCGGGATGAAATATTTGGAGGTGCTGACCACGGCCAGGTCCAGCCGTCCCTTTTTCAGGCCGACAAACTCCGCCATCAGCGATTCCAGGTCTTTGAATTGGCTCATGGCAGCGGTGGCGTAGGTCAAAAAAGCCTCGCCCGCCACGGTGAGCTGGATGTTGCGCCCGTTGGGCTCGACCAGCGCCAAGCCAAACGCGTCTTCGAGCTGGCGTAACTGCATCGACACCGCCGGTTGCGTGACAAACAGCCGCTCGGCGGCCTTGGAGACCGAGCGCTGACGCGCGACTTCCATGAAGGTCTGGATCTGCTTAAAGGTGTAGGGTCGCATGCTGTTCCATCAGGCTTGACTGATGCTTTTGGAATAAAACGTGATTAGAGTTTATAAGTCGGGCCGATTAAAGTAAACCCTGCCGATGCCCGTCGGCGCCCATTCCCCTTGAGACAAAGGACAGAGTTCATGGCAGCAGGTGCATTGCAAGCGCTGATATTTGATGTCGATGGCACCTTGGCCGACACCGAGAGCGTGCACATGGCCGCGTTCAACCATGCCTTTGCCGAGGTCGGTCTGGATTGGGTCTGGACCCCTGAGCTGTACATCGACCTGCTGGAGATTTCCGGTGGCAAGGAGCGCATCCTGCACTACTGGAGGCAGGTGAATCCGGATGTGCGCAGCATTGATGCGCACGCCTTGCAAGACCAGATTGCCCGGATGCACGAACTCAAGACGGCCGCCTATGAGGCAGCGGTCAACAGCGGCGCGGTGAGCCTGCGCCCGGGTGTGCTCAAGTTGATGGATGACGCACTGGCGGCTGGCTTGCAGTTGTCGATTGCCACCACCACCTCGCCGGTCAACATCGCCGCACTTCTGCGCCATGCGGTGGGAGAGGATTGGCGCATCAATTTTTCTGCCATTGGCGATGCATCCACCGCACCGATCAAGAAGCCGCATCCGCAGGTCTATTTGCAAATGCTCGATGCACTCAAGCTGTCGGCTCGGCAATGTCTGGCGTTCGAGGACTCCAGCAATGGCTTGCGTGCAGCAACGGCTGCCGGTTTGTCCACGATCGTCACCCCAAACGCCTTTACCGCGCATCATGATTTCACCGGGGCGCTCAAAGTGGTGCCTGACTTGAGCCATGTCACGCTCGATTCTCTGCGTCAGTGGCAGAATTTTCCACGCGCCTGAGGGCGCCAGCAGCCACCCCCCGTCTGGCCCATCGCCGTCCGTTTGTTCAACTTCCAGAAAGACCTGCCCATGAGCTCCGCCCCTGTTTTGCGTTTGGCCCCATCCATCCTGTCGGCTGACTTTGCCCGTCTGGGCGAGGAGGTGCGGGCGATCGAAGCGGCGGGTTGTGACCTGGTTCACTTTGATGTGATGGACAACCATTACGTACCAAATTTGACCATCGGCCCGTTGGTGTGCGAGGCGATCCGCCCGCATGTCAGCATCCCGATTGACGTGCACCTGATGGTCGAGCCGGTCGATGCCATCATTCCGATGTTTGCCAAGGCCGGCGCCAACATCATCACTTTCCATCCTGAAGCGTCCAGGCATGTGGACCGCAGCCTGTCCATGATCCGTGAACTCGGCTGCAAAGCGGGCCTGGTGCTCAACCCGGCTACGCCGGTGGATTGGCTTGACCATGTGATGGACAAGCTTGACATGATTCTTCTGATGAGCGTCAACCCCGGCTTTGGCGGGCAGAAGTTCATTCCCGGCACACTGGCCAAGCTGCGTGCGGTCCGCGCCCGTATTGATGCGCACAAGGCCGCCGGTGGTCAGGACATCTGGCTTGAGATCGATGGTGGCGTCAAGACCGACAACATCGCTGAAATCGTGGCCGCTGGCGCTGACACCTGCGTGGCGGGCAGCGCCGTGTTTAGCGCCAAAGACCCCGATGGGGGCTACAAAGGCGTGATGCAGGCGTTGCGCCGCGCGGCCCACCCGGTGTGAGTGCTTGCTCACACCCCCAGTTTTTCAAATCCACAGGAGACACACCATGCCTTTGACGCTTCGTTCCAACCGCTCGACCCTGACACAGTTCCTGATCGAGGAGCGCCGCCGCTTCCCCAGTGCCAGCGGCGACTTCAATTCGCTGATTCTTGATGTGGCGCTGGCCTGCAAGGGCATTGCCAAGGCCGTGGCTTACGGCGAGCTCGCCGGCATGATGGGCAACCATGCCACGGATGCCGGAGGCTCGGTCAATGTGCAAGGCGAGACACAAAAGAAGCTCGATGTGCTGTCCAATGATGTGTTCATGCAGCGCACCGAGTGGTCTGGAAATCTGGCCGGCATGGCGTCTGAGGAAATGGACTTGCCCTACCAAATCCCCAAGCAGTACCCACGCGGCAACTATCTGATCGTGTTCGACCCGCTTGATGGTTCCAGCAACATTGATGTGAATGTCTCGGTGGGCAGCATCTTCAGCGTGCTGCGTGCACCGCAAGAGGTGATTGATTCCGGGCGCGATGTGGTCGAGGCCGACTTTTTCCAGCCTGGCACCAAGCAAATGGCAGCAGGCTATGCGCTGTATGGCCCTACCACCTTGCTGGTTCTGACTGTGGGCGATGGCGTCAATGGCTTCACACTCGACCCCAATCTGGGTGAATTCATGCTCACGCATCCCAAGATGCACATCCCCGAGGACACGCAGGAGTTTGCCATCAATGCCTCCAACGCCCGTTTCTGGGAAGCCCCGGTCAAGCGTTATGTGGACGAATGTCTGGCTGGCAAAACCGGTCCGCGCGGCAAGGACTTCAACATGCGCTGGATTGCCTCCATGGTGGCCGAGGCGCACCGCATCCTGATGCGCGGCGGCGTCTTCATGTATCCGCGTGACACCAAGGACCTGAAAAAGCCCGGTCGTCTGCGCTTGCTGTACGAAGCCAACCCTGTGGGCATGATCATGGAACAAGCGGGTGGCCGCGCCAGCACCGGCGAGATGCCGGTGCTTGAAGTGCAGCCCACCAGCCTGCACCAGCGCATCGGCTTTGTGTTTGGCTCAAAAAATGAGGTTGAGCGCATTGAGCGTTACCACCGCGAACCGGTTGAGGTGGAACTGCACAACCCGTTGTTTGCCGAGCGCAGTCTGTTTCGTGACTGATCGGGCGACCTTGTTCCGGTTTCTCGGTTGCACTTGATTTGATAGCTTCTATCGCATGTGCTGTAAGGGTTAGAGCCTTTTTTATCATTTAGTTTTGACTGTTCAGGAGACTTCACCATGTCCATTCGTCATCCCATCATCGCCATTACCGGCTCCAGCGGCGCAGGCACGACTTCGGTTACCCGCACCTTTGAAAACATCTTTCGCCGCGAGAACATTCGTGCCGCCGTGATTGAAGGCGACAGCTTTCACCGCTATGACCGCAAAGAGATGAAACTCAAGGCCGCTGAGGCAGAGGCCGCTGGTAACAACAATTTCAGCCACTTTGGTGCTGAAAACAACCTGCTGCCGGAACTCGAAGCGCTGTTTCGTGACTTTGGTGCCACCGGAACCGGCAAGCGCCGCAAATACCTGCACGATCATGAAGAGGCCGCGCCCTACAAGCAAGACCCCGGCACTTTCACCCCCTGGGAGGGTCTGCCAGAGGGCACCGACTTGCTGTTTTACGAAGGACTGCACGGTGCGGTGGTCACCCCTGAGGTGAACATTGCCCAGCATCCTGACTTGCTGGTTGGCGTGGTTCCGGTGATCAACCTGGAGTGGATCCAGAAGCTGTATCGCGACAAAAAACAGCGTGGCTACAGCACCGAGGCGGTGACCGACACCATCCTGCGTCGTATGCCCGACTATGTGAACTACATCTGTCCACAGTTCATGCACACCCACGTGAACTTCCAGCGCGTACCCATGGTTGACACCAGCAACCCGTTCATTGCGCGTGACATCCCCAGTGCCGACGAGAGCATGGTGGTGATCCGCTTTGCCAACCCCAAGGGCATCGACTTTCAGTACCTGATGAACATGATTCACGACAGCTACATGAGCCGTGCCAACACCATCGTGGTGCCGGGCGGCAAGATGGAACTGGCGATGCAACTGATCTTCACTCCCTTTGTCTGGCGCATGATGGAGCGGCAGAAAAAAGCAGGCTGATTGCGTACAGCGTTAAGATTGTCCGCAGGGTCGTTGTGGCCCTGCCATTCCCAATCCCCCTATAACAAAGATCATGACAACACCCACCCCCGAACTCGCCCGCCAGATGGCCAATGCCATCCGCATGCTTTCTGTTGATGCCGTTGAAAAGGCCAAGTCCGGCCACCCCGGTGCACCCATGGGCATGGCCGACATCGCCGAAGTGCTTTGGAACCGCCACCTCAGTCACAACCCGACCAACCCGCAATGGGCCAATCGTGACCGTTTTGTGCTTTCCAACGGCCACGGTTCGATGCTGATCTATGCGTTGCTGCATCTGACCGGCTACGACTTGCCCATGGACGAGCTGAAGAACTTCCGCCAGTTGCACAGCAAGACCGCCGGCCACCCCGAGTACGGCATCACCCCAGGTGTGGAAACCACGACCGGCCCGCTGGGTCAAGGCATTACCAATGCCGTGGGAATGGCATTGGCCGAGAAGCTGTTGGCACAAGAGTTCAACCGCGAAGAAGGTGGTGTGAATCACACCATCGTTGATCACTTCACTTATGTGTTTCTGGGTGATGGCTGCATGATGGAGGGCATCAGCCACGAGGCCTGTGCGCTCGCGGGGACCTTGCGCCTGTCCAAGTTGGTGGCGTTTTATGACGACAACGGCATCTCCATTGACGGTCATGTCGAGGGCTGGTTTACCGACGACACCCCCAAGCGCTTTGAGGCCTATGGCTGGAACGTGATCCCGGCAGTGGATGGCCACAGCCCGGCGGCCATTGATGCCGCCATTCAGGCAGCCAAGGCACAGGCCGTGCGTCAAGACGGCAAGCCCACCCTGATTTGTTGCAAGACCGTGATTGGTATGGGGTCACCCAACAAAGCCGGCACCCACGATGTCCATGGTGCGGCGCTGGGCGCGGCCGAGGTGGCAGCAACCCGTGAGGCGCTGGGGTGGACTTCTGCGCCGTTTGAAATCCCGTCTGACATCGCCGCCGCCTGGAACGCCGTGTCGCGCGGCGTGATCGTCGAGCGCGCCTGGCGTGAGCGTTTTGAGGCCTATCGGGCACTGTATCCGGATGATGCCGCCGAGTTCGAGCGCCGCATGGCCGGTGGATTGTTGCCGGCGTATGCGGAAAAGTTGCCAGGTTTGATGCAAATCATCTCGGACAATGCCACCTCGTTTGCCACGCGCAAGTCGAGCCAGAACGCGCTCGACGCCATTGCGCCGCTGGTGCCTGAGTTTTTTGGTGGCAGCGCCGACCTGACTGGCTCCAACCTGACCAACTTCAAGGGCTGCGTACGCGCTGGCCGCGACACCTGGGGCAACCACCTGAGCTACGGTGTGCGTGAGTTTGGCATGGCCGCCATCATGAACGGCATTGCGCTGCATGGCGGCTACATTCCCTACGGCGGCACCTTCCTGACCTTCAGCGACTACAGCCGCAACGCCATCCGCATGGCCGCGCTGATGAAAATCCGCGTCATTCATGTGTTCACCCACGACAGCATTGGTCTGGGCGAAGACGGCCCCACGCACCAGAGCATCGAGCACAT
>JFJP01046906.1_pt1 | contig 10386 bp, 8 predicted proteins | sample 431651 | NCBI WGS metagenome assembly JFJP01 (sample SAMN02602958, study PRJNA72255) | Microbial mat metagenome, whole genome shotgun sequencing project. | biome: fresh water; feature: sink hole; material: water; isolation source: purple microbial (photo- and chemosynthetic) mats found in... | reverse complement strand
AGAGAAAGGTAGCTGACAAGGGTTTCAAAAAGAAAATTGCATCCAATCTGCTTTATGTTGAAACATTTTTCAAAAACAATAATGTTGAATATGAGATTTTCAACGCCCCGGGAGAAAAAAAAACAAGGCCTCAGCCTTGTTTTCAAAAATCATTCCCAAAAAAACATCAACCCCCCAAGGCCCTGAACCCCGAAGCAAGCTTGGCAGGTTTCGGATTGATGCACATAACAGGTATTTTTTCCGGATTCGCAATTACATATTGCTCTTTGGCAGCCATAAGATAATCCAGGAAATTTATATCTCTGGTGGTAAGCACAAGTATCATGTCGGCTTCCTGCTCTTTGGCAAAATTTACCGTTTCTTTTTCAAAACTCATCTTTCCCTCTGCATTGAAAATCTCATATTCAACATTGTTGTTTTTGAAAAATGTTTCAACATAAAGCAGATTGGAGGCAATTTTCTTTTTGAAACCCTTGTCAGCGACCTTTCTCTTGAATAACAAGAATTTCGCGTTGAAATTTGCTGAGAGATAATTCACATAAGTTACCTTCTCCTTATTTTCTGTTCTGAAATCAATAGGAAATACAATTTTATCGAATTTCGAAGTTTTTGGCTTATCCTGAATTACTACAAAAGGCATTTTCGAGTTGGCAATAACTTTCAAAGCCCTGCTTCCGGTAAATTTCTGAATTCCCTTGATTCCATGTGTTCCCATAACTACCATCTCAGCCTTATATTCATGAGATACTTCCTTTATTGTCTCAAAAATATTTCCGGTTTTAACAACAGGATGCGAACTTATCATAAAGCTGTTCTTTAATTCCTGCGTTTTCAATTTGAGCTTTTCAAAGGAGGATTCAATTTCTGTTGAATTCTCTACAATATGCAACAGAATGATATCTTTCTTAAGAATATTTGCCAGATTTACTGCATGCTCAAAGGCAAATTGGGAAATTGGAGTAAAATCCCAAGGAACGATTATTGGTTTGTTAAGGTTTTCCATTAATCCTGGATTTATCGATTAATTTTATGATTTATTGAATATTTAATTAAATTTGATCATGCATAGAAGCTACTTCCCATTTCAACTCACAAGTTATGTATTTTCTTAATGATACGTATAAGATTAAGATAATTTTTTTAAGCTTATTGTTTTCATGTCTCCACGGAAATTCAGCTTTACTGCCCGATTCATTGCTCAAAACCTCAGCAATCATCAGAAGTTTTGAGCCTGACAGAATTATTAACTCCTCTCCCAACTATAGCATAATTTTCGGCGAATCCGGAATTATGTTTCTTGGTCAGGAAGACAAAATAAGCATTTACAACGGCTTTTCATGGTCAAATGTTCATGTTAAAGGGGAGATTTTACTGACCCGAAATTCCAATAATACAATTTTCTTCTCGGGCGATAGCATCTTTGGAATCTTTTCTGCAGATTCTTCACAAAAATTCAGACCCCAATTCCTGCATCAGCATCTGCCGGAAAAAATCAAACCCTTTCGAAAGGCCGAATATATAAAAAGCATCGATAAAACCTTCTATATTAAAGCCGACTCTGTTCTGTTTTCCTATAATCTCAATGAATTTCAGGTTCTGGATACTAATTTTTCCGGGGGAAAAATCTTTACATGCAGGCAAAACCTTTTAACCCTTAACGCTGGAAATATTATCAAAGTCTATAATGGAAGCACTCTTGAGAATACCTATTTCTTTAAAGGTCAGGATATAAAAATGATTCTTGAACATGCAGAGGGCTACCTGATTGTTACCAGGGAAAACAAGTGCATAATTACCAATAGTTCTTTCAAAATTCTCTCCGAATGGCCAGATTCTGAAATAAAAGATCCTCAAAAGGGCCTTTTACTGAACTCTGACGAATATATCTTTTCCGATATTAATAATGCCTTGTTTCTGTTTGATAAAAACGGCAATACAATCCTGCATCTTTATAATGACTTTCAAATTCCGGACTCTGATATTCTGGAGATTTCTCAGGAAAACTCAGGGAATATCTGGATTCTGCAGGAAAAATCGCTTTTCCGTATTGAGTACCCTTCTTCAATTGGAAGAATTTCCCATTTTCCCGCTACAAACGGCAACATTCTTGACACAAAGATTTATGATGGAAAAATCTTTGTGGCAGCAACGGGTGGCTTGTTCTATCTCGATTCTTCAACGAATCAATTTGTTAAAACCCTGGTCACGGAATACTGCTTTCGGCTTATTCCGGCATTTCATGGCTTGATGGCCTTTTCAAACGATAAAATCTTCCTGTTGCATAAAGATTTGTGCAGCATACTATATACAGGAAAAATGCTCGATCAGAGCTGGAATGCCATAACCCACAAACTATATATTTCAGAATCCGACAACATTAGAATTCTTAGTCTCGAGGGAAACAAAATTACTGACACGTTTAGCCTGATCCCACCTGTCACTCCCCTGAGGATTCTGTCCAATAATGATGGATTGTGGATTAGTGATGGGCTTAGCCTTTATCGGTACAAAAACCCGGATGACCCGGGTAATAATCCGGAGAAAATTGTCACTCCCGATTCTATGCAAATTTTAGAGATGTTCTCCTGGCAAAATAAACTTCATTTACTTACTATCGGCAAAATCTATTCTTTCACCGAAAATCATCTTGAATTTGAACGATCTCTCACCAATGATCTATGCCGGGGTGAATTTATAAGTACTAATGAGGATTCCAGGGGCAACATCTGGATTCTTACCGAAAATCATCAAAATAACAAAACAGTCTGGTTTGGAGACCAATTCAAAAAATCGTTCAGTAAAATATCCCTCCCTCCCTGGCTATGCTTATCCAACCCTTCAATCGATTACCCCGGAGATCAGAAAATTATCCTCTCTTCCCCAACGCAGATATTTCTGCTCGATATGCAGCTCTATTCCTCCCAAATTAGAGAATTTGAAACGATAATCAGGAAAATATCCTGTGGCGATCAAACCCTCTTCGATGGAGTGTCATATAACTTTTTCAGAGTTCCTCTTCGTGCACAGCTTAATAACATACCATTTAACTGCAATAACATACGGATAGAACTCAGCTCAACCAATTACCTTGATAGTAAAGTCAGTTATCAATATTTTCTGAAAGAAACAGATAAAATATGGTCCGAATGGACCAACGATAAATATATCGTGCTGAAAAACCTTAAGGAAGGTCAGTATAATCTGAAGATTCGTTGTAAAGATTATATGGACCAGACTTCTGAAGTAACATCACTTACCTTCCGCATAAACCCACCGTTCTATCGTTCCTGGTGGGCATATATCCTGTATACTATTATTGCGGGAATAATCCTTTTCATAGGCTATAAGACCTATCTGCTGAATCTTCATAAAGCGAGGGTAATCATCCCCTCAAATGAAGAAGGATTTGCTGTTTCCGGCATTATTCCTGTTGTTAGTTCCACTGAAATTCCTGCCCAGAACAAAGGATTTAATTTCTATTCCAATATCGACGAAGAAAAGGTAAAAGAGAAAACAAGATGGGATAAATACGACATGGTAACAGTTCTTTTCAGCGATATTCAGGGGTTTACCAAGATCGCAGAATCCATGAACCCTGAGCTGCTGATAGATGAACTTGATCGTTTCTTTTTTCATTTCGATTCTGTGGTCGAGAAATACAATATCGAGAAAATAAAAACCATTGGCGATGCTTATATGGCTGCAGGTGGCATCCCGAGAAAAAGTGTTGCCAATCCCATCGAAGTCGTTCTGGCTGCTCTCGAAATGCAGAATTATATGAAGCAGCTGAAGAAAACGAAAATCGATATCTGGGACTTACGCATTGGGATTCATTCTGGTCCTGTTATTGCTGGTATCATCGGACACAAAAAAAGATCTTTCGACATCTGGGGAGATACGGTGAATACTGCAAGCCGCATGGAATCAACCGGTGAAGCCGGTAAAGTAAATATCTCAAGTGAAACCTACCGGCTGGTTAAGGATTATTTTATTTGCGATTACCGCGGAAAACTCCCTGTAAAATACAAGGGAAATATAGATATGTATTTCGTGAAAGGACTGAGACCAGAGCTATCAGTTAACCTGATCGGACTACCAAACCGCAAGTTTTTCCTGAAACTCCAGACACTTCGTCTGGCTGATCTCGAGGAGATTGTTTTCCAGAAACTTGAGACAGAACTGCATAAAAATCTGATCTTTCATACTGCGGAATATTCGCGTCATCTCTACGAATACAGTGGATTACTGGCCAAGGCATCTGACCTGGATCAGGAGGAAAGCCTTTTCGTAAGAACCTCTGCATTGCTGCTTAATGTAGGTTTTACCAGAGTATATGACAATCAGGAAAATAAGTCGGCCGAATTTGCACGTGAAATCCTTCCTGAATTTAACTACTCCGAAAAACAAAAAAATATGCTTGAAATGGTTCTGTATGATATCAAAATGGAATTCATTGGAAGAGCAGACTTTATAAGGCTTTACAAACTTCTGTTCCTCGAACAGAATCAGTACCAGAAATCACTCGACATCAAAGAATTTAAAAGAAAACAACTCCTGATTATACAGGACTATCAGTTTTATACCGAGTCTGCAAAGCGATTGAGAGAAATTCCTCCTGAAGAACAACTTGTCAGAATAAAGGATGATGACTGGAAATAAAATTGTATAACATTTTTCTCAACTTGTCAAATCGCAGATTTATAGCTATTTTTGGACTTGCTAAAAAAATAAAAAATGTCAACCGACTGGAAAAACATAGGCTTCGGCTATTCAAAAACCGACTTTAACGTTCGTTCAACATTCAAAGATGGCCGATGGACTGAGCTGGAAGTTACTTCTTCTGAATACCTGACCCTTCACATGGCAGCGACATCACTCCATTACGGACAGGAGGCATTCGAAGGTCTGAAAGCATATATGGGTAAAGACGGACAGATTCGTGTTTTCCGTGCTGATGAAAATGCAAAACGCATGCAATCTTCCGCCAGAGGCATAAAAATGGCCGAAGTACCTTCTGAACTTTTTCACGAAGCCGTAATGAAAGCTGTAAGCCTGAATAAAAAATATGTTCCACCCTATGGCACCGGCGCTGCATTATACATCCGTCCCCTTCTCTTTGGCTCCGGCCCTGAAGTAGGCGTTAAACCGGCAAAGGAGTATACTTTCCTTGTTTTTGTCACTCCGGTTGGTCCTTATTTTAAAGAGGGATTTAAACCTGGAAATATAATGATCTGCAGAGACTTCGACCGTGCCGCCCCTATGGGAACGGGTAACATCAAAGTTGGTGGAAATTACGCCGCAAGTCTTCTCTCCCTCGAAAAAGCGCATGATTTGGGATATGGTACCGTTCTGTATCTCGACAGTAAAGAAAGAAAATATATCGACGAGTGCGGACCTGCAAACTTTTTCGCAATTAAGGGAAATAGCTATATCACTCCTGAATCGGCTTCCATATTACCTTCAATTACCAATAAATCGCTTCAAACCCTGGCCGAAGATATGGGAATGAAAGTTGAAAAACGCCACATACTTGTTGAAGAACTGGCAGAATTCGACGAAGCCGGTGCTTGTGGAACCGCAGCTGTTATAAGCCCAATCGGTAAAATTATGGATCCGGAAACCAATACGGTCTATTCATACTGCAAAGATGGACAGCCGGGACCCGTTTCCACAAGGCTTTACCAAAGGCTTGTTGATATCCAGTACGGCGACGAACCTGATAAATTCGGGTGGATAGAAATTGTAAAGTAATTTTATCCCTATCTTTGTCATCCGGGAAATTAAGCATTCAGTAATGAGCATTCAGGAAAACCAGATCGTTAAACGCAGGCTTACCAGTTCATATCTTACCACGGTTATCAGTATAAGCCTTGTTCTTTTCCTATTGGGTGTTGCTGGTTTTCTTATCCTCAATGTTCAGAACCTCAGCCGGCATGTCAAGGAAAATATCGGCTTTAATATCGAACTGAAAAACAATGTTCGCGAAGCCGATATTCAGCAATTCCGCAAAATACTGGATGCCACTCAATATGTTAAAAGCACAGAATATATTACCCGTGAACAGGCAGCAATTGAAACCCAGAAAGCACTGGGCGAAGACTTCATATCTTTCCTGGGATACAATCCTCTGCCGGCATCGATAAAAGTAAAGCTGAATGCTCCATGGGCGAATCCCGACAGTATCGCTAAAATTGAATCCTATCTGAAAAAATACCCACAGATCAATGAAATATATTACAGAAAATCACTGATTCATGAAATAAACGATAATGTCAATAAAATCAGTCTGATAATATTTTCCTTTACCCTATTGCTGCTGTTTATTGCACTCGCGCTCATTAATAATACAATACGTCTATCTGTGTATTCTCAGCGATTCCTGATTCATACCATGCAACTTGTTGGGGCAACCCGAGGATTTATACGGAGGCCTTTCATATTCAAAGGTGCATATTATGGCCTCCTGTCTGCCATGATCTCAATTTTACTCCTTCTCGGAACAATTTATATCATTCAGAATCAAATCGAAGGTCTTATCGATTTTGTTGAGCCAAACATCCTTGCCATCCTTTTCGCGGGAGTTATTTTAGCCGGAATAATAATCAGTTCCATTTCAACGTTCTTTGCAGTAAACAAATATCTGAATCTAAATACAGATGCTCTATACCTTTAAAACCATGAATAAAATAAAGACAAATAACAAACCTGATTTTCCTCTAACCTATGAGAATTATAAATTCCTTATCCTTGGATTTATAATCATTATCATTGGCTTTCTGCTTATGATAGGCGGAGGTTCCGACGATCCAAATGTTTTCAACGAAAAAGAGCTGTTCAGCTTCAGACGTATTACACTCGCCCCTATGGTAATTCTTTTTGGATTCGGTTTTGAGATCTGGGCAATCATGAAAAAGCCTAAAAAAATGGATGATTAAGCTCGTAAAAAAGAGCAATCTGTTATTTTTTTTAGTGAATTGTCTCCTCCCGGGCATTTCTGCCATTATATTTGCATAAAATTTAGCATGCCTGAATTAAAAGAAATTGTTGATTTTCAGACAGGAAGAATCCTCCTGATTGATAAAGAATATAACTGGACCTCTTTCGATGCGGTTAATAAAATCAGAATTCTGTTGAAAAACCGCCTGGGAATTAAAAAAATTAAGGTCGGCCATGCCGGCACACTCGATCCTCTTGCAACCGGTTTGATAATCGTTTGCACAGGTAAAATGACAAAACAGATTACCGGTTTTCAGGATCTGGAAAAAGAATATGAAGCAATGCTGAAAATAGGGGAGACAACTCCTTCATTTGACATGGAATCAGAGGTCGATAAATCATTTCCGACCGAACATATTACAAAAGAAGGTGTTTTAGAAGTACTAAAAAGTTTTTTAGGTGAAATTGATCAGGTTCCACCTCTTTTTTCTGCGAAATATATCAATGGAAAAAGAGCTTATGAATATGCCAGAAAAGGAAGCGATTTAGAGTTGAAAGCACAAAAAGTGAATTTCTATTCTATTGATTTATTAGAATTTAACATGCCATTTGTCAAAATAAAAGTGAACTGTAGTAAAGGAACTTATATCCGTTCCCTCGCAAGAGATATCGGACTTGCCCTTGGTAGCGGAGCATATCTATCGGAACTTAAAAGAACCAGAATTGGCAATTATTGTCTGGAAAATGCAATTTCTTTGAATGATTTTGAAAAATCTTTGATAACAATCGAAACATAATACAACTTGCTCCGTAAAAGGGGGCCGGCAAAAATCTACTTAATATATCTTTATCATGAAATTATCTCAATACAAATTTGTTTTACCTCTCGAACTTATTGCCAAATATCCAGCTGAAAACAGGGATGAATCAAGACTTATGGTCATTGACCGTGCTACCGGAGAAATTGAACACAAAGTCTTCAAAGATATTATTAACTACTTCCACGATAAGGATGTAATGGTATTCAACAATACCAAGGTGTTTCCTGCACGTTTATATGGAAATAAAGAGAAAACCGGTGCAGAAATTGAGGTTTTTCTCTTACGTGAATTAAACCGGGAACAAAGATTATGGGATGTGCTTGTAGACCCTGCCAGAAAAATAAGAATCGGAAATAAACTATATTTTGGTGAAAACGATATTCTTGTTGCTGAAGTTATCGATAACACCACCTCCCGCGGAAGAACGCTTCGGTTTTTGTATGACGGCGATTATGAAGATTTCAAAAAGACCCTGTACAGCCTGGGTAAAACCCCTCTTCCAAAATTCATTAAAAGAGAGGTTGAACCTGAAGATAAAGACCGATATCAGACCATCTTCGCAGAACATGAAGGCGCTGTTGCTGCTCCTACTGCAGGAATGCACTTCAGCCGCGAACTGATGAAAAGGCTTGAGATAAAAGGAGTGGATTTTGCATTTATCACACTCCACGTGGGTCTGGGTAACTTTCGTACCGTGGATGTTGAAGATCTGACCAAACATAAAATGGACTCAGAAAGAATCCTTATTTCCGAAGAAGCAACAAAAATTGTAAATGACGCAAAAGAACGTAAAAGTAAAGTTTGCGCAGTAGGAACAACCGTAATGAGAACTCTTGAAAGTTCTGTTTCTACCGATGGCTACCTGAAACCTTATGATGGGTGGACAAATAAATTCATTTTCCCTCCTTATGAATTCAGCGTTCCTTCAAGCATGATCTCAAACTTTCATCTTCCCTTGTCTACACTGCTGATGATGGTATCTGCCTTTGCCGGATACGACCTGCTGATGAAAGCGTATAAAGTTGCTATAAAAGAGAAGTACAGATTCGGGACTTATGGAGATGCGATGATTATTATCTGACCTAATCCCTGAGCTCAATCAATGCCAATTATCAACTCCATAGTTAACTGGATCAATGTAAAACGGATTTATAATATAGACCTGTTTAAAGAATATCCATATAACGTTCAAAAAGAAGTGTTTACAAAATTGGTTTCTAAAGCCAGTGATACTGAATGGGGACAAAAATATGGCTATACCGATAAGCTGACTATCGAAAAATTTCAGGAAAAAGTACCTCTGCAAACTTATGAAGAGATTAAACCTTACGTTGAAAGGCTAAGGAATGGGGAACAATTCCTGCTCTGGCCTGAGGAAATAAAATGGTTCGCAAAATCTTCAGGTACCACAAACGATAAAAGCAAGTTTATTCCTGTAAGCAACGAAACCCTCGAAGATTGTCATTTCAGGGGAGGTAAAGATGTAATTGCTTTATATACATTAAACTATCCTGAAAATGGTATCCTCAAAGGAAAGACTTTAACACTGGGAGGAAGCCACCAGATTAATAATTTTTCCAACCGTTCATTTTATGGGGATTTGTCTGCAATTCTGATCGAAAATCTTCCTTTCTGGTCAACCTTCATCAAAACTCCCACGTCAAAAATAGCCCTTCTGCCGGAATGGGAAGAAAAACTTGAAAAACTCACCCTGCATACAATCGAGGAAAATGTAACTTCAATTGCCGGAGTCCCATCATGGACTCTGGTTTTAATTAAATATATTCTTGATTATACCGGAAAAAAGAACCTTCTCGAAGTATGGCCAAATCTGGAACTTTTTATGCATGGGGGTGTAAGTTTCTCTCCATATATGGATCAATTCAGATCATTTATTCCCTCTGAATCGATGCACTACATGGAAACTTACAATGCTTCAGAAGGATTTTTTGGAATTCAGGATGATCCGTCAACCGACGATATGCTCCTTATGCTCGATTATGGTATCTTTTACGAGTTTATCCCTCTTGAAAACATTAATGATCCGCACCCTCCGGTTTATACGGTAAAAGATGTGGAGCTGAACCGTAATTATGCCATTGTGATTTCTACAAACTCTGGTCTCTGGAGATACATCATTGGAGATACAGTTTTTTTTACTTCCCTTTTTCCTCATAAAATAAAAATTTCTGGCCGTACAAGGCATTTTATGAATGCCTTTGGTGAAGAAGTTATGGTAGACAATGCCGATAAAGCACTTCAGATGGCCTGCAGCAAAACCGGGGCAAGAATTTATGAATATTCTGCAGCGCCGGTTTATATGAATTCAATGGCCAAAGGTTGCCATCAGTGGCTGGTTGAATTCGAGAAGCAACCCGATACCATGGAAAAGTTTATTTTCGAACTGGATGCTGCTCTCAAGTCCATTAATTCCGACTATGAAGCAAAACGATATAAAGACTTTGCGCTCACCATGCCTGTTGTAAACAACCTTAAAAAAGGCACCTTTTATCATTGGTTTCAGAAAAAAGGAAAACTGGGAGGACAGAATAAAATTCCAAGACTTTCCAACCAGAGGAATTATATCGAAGAATTGCTGGAGATTGAAAAAGAATTATAAATTGCATTT
>JFJP01040964.1_pt1 | contig 10386 bp, 4 predicted proteins | sample 431651 | NCBI WGS metagenome assembly JFJP01 (sample SAMN02602958, study PRJNA72255) | Microbial mat metagenome, whole genome shotgun sequencing project. | biome: fresh water; feature: sink hole; material: water; isolation source: purple microbial (photo- and chemosynthetic) mats found in... | reverse complement strand
GTCATCATATTCATGTACACAAATTAGGTGTAGGGTCCAGCAGAGGATGATATCGATGTTGAAACATCCATTTTCCCTTTGATTCCTCAATATGATATATGAATATGATGACAGATTTGAGTTTTCTTGTATCAAAATTTACTACTATAATTTTTATTAAACAAGATTTGATGCCTTCACTATAAATTTTCTGCTTCCATCATAAGCCTGATCAAATTTTTCATTATAAATTAACCTGAACCCTTGTATCTCACAAACAGGTCATATCTAGTCATGTTTTGGTTGTTATAAGAAATCAACTGTGCACAAGGCTGCATGAGTTTCTGTTCTAGCAATTTTTGACTTAAGTACAGCATTCTCAATGGATGATTATGATGACAATTGACACAGTCAGCATGTTCAATGTTTTTACTAGTGACAAAATTGTTGGACTTATCCTAGTCTTATTTCTCTACATTAATTCCATGTATGTCACTTTAATTAGCAATGCATTGGAAATCATGTGAGATGTTCGTGCCATTAAAACATTAGCAGTCAATGAGGTTCCATGCATAGATATTGGTTCTAACCTGGACATGTGCATTATGAAAATAGTGTTACCAAAAAGCATCAAATTGGTAATGTTGGAGTAAACCTGTTTTACTAAAGTCAAGCTCCCACAAGCTCTTTGGTGCCCACAACCCATATATAATGAAAATTATAATGAAACTGTTTGATACAAGAAACCACTATTGACTGGAAAAATGTTCATTTCAAAACTAATGAGTACTTTTAAAATACAATCACAATGAGTAAGTTGTATGTAAGTATATCCCAATGTCTAGCTATGAATAGGACCTAGACCTAGACCTAGGCCTATACATTGGTTTCTATTCTTTCCAAAATGTGCGACTTATTACTGCTTCAGGGACTTGATTCAAACTCCTCTCTCTGGCAAGTTTTAGTTGGTACCAGGTACCAGGTACAAGAATGTTCTACTCATGTGGCAGTAAGAGGTATGTTTCTTTACCTGTAGAGGTGTTAGTTTATGATTTGTAACTGCATGCAGTAGAGTTACTGAGTTTTCTACTTCATAAATAGTTTTCTCAATGGCATCCTCTTGAATTAGCAACTGATGTTGACACTTCTATAATTGCTGTCTATTATCATTAAACAGTTGACAAACATCATGTATTTATGGATGGTCTATAGTTCACACATCATGTCATTACATACAGACTACAAATGTATCAACAGAAAGTAATTACTGATAGTACAAATATATTATGGTGTTCTAGTGTATGTAAATTGTACTAGTTTTAATTATGGATTTTACGAACTCATTCTGTCACCATCATCTTGCTTCAGCAAGTCATTTGCTTTGGTTTGCATATGCCAATCTATTGTGTTTCTAGCTGTTCAGCAGCTTGTTCCTGGGCAATTATTGGGGTTCAACTTGCATTTTCCACATAAACTTCTTAGATGATTGGTCAGACCACATCTTTGTTTGGTAGGAGTACATCTACAAAATGCAAAAGGACTGGTTGAGTCAGGGCCCTTACTCACTGAGTACCACTCAGACTGTACCCTAACAGTACCCTGTTTTGATGAAACAGTACCTATTTTGATGAAATGGTACCCTGTTTGGTGAAATGGTATATTTCAATGAATTGGCACCCTGTTTTGATTAAACAGTAACCAGTTTTAATCAAACAGTATCCTGTTTTGATGAAACATTACTGGCTTGCTACAAAGGACAAAGGAGACATTTTTAATGAAATTTAAAAACTATACATTTATGCACTCTATTTTACTTTAAGAAAGAACAGAAAGTAAAAACTAATATTTTTGTTTCTGAAGTGTCCATTCCAATAAAATTTAGAAGTCTCCACTTTGCCCATGTAGAAAAAGGTACTGATGGCTACATGAAAAAGCCCTCTGCAGCAATAAACCCTGTTTGATGACCATGGTGGCTCCTGGCCAAAGGACCCATGGCTCTTAATGAAAACATGAGACCTGCTTTTCTCTTCTTGAGAATTGTTTTATTACATGATGACAAGCAAGTCTGTAAAATAACAAAAGAAAATGGTTAGTTCTTGAATGATCAGCTGTATGTCAAGTCTAACAAAAATACACAAAAAATTCACTCAAGACTTAATTTTCTTGACAAGATTGTATGTTGTCATCCCACAATCAACCACATATGCTCTTCCTCAACACAATAGCACAAAAGAATAGCACAGAAACAATTTTTGGTAGATTTCTTGGTTTCTGATGGAAAAATGACCACACACAAATTACAAAATTCATCAATCAAACATACCTTCAGGCTCACAATGGCCAGGAAGTTCATATAAACAAAAGAAAAACATACTGTCTACCTGAGATGAATAGAAGGAGAAAGAGATATGTAAGGGACAAGACTTCTTACAGACTTGGCTGGGTTGCATGTACCCATTTGTCATGGTGAATTTTTTGCAGTGATGTTATACATGTTGTGTTACTGTGAACTTTGCCTATGTCTTTTCTCTGCATGCCAGGTTTTGAAGATTTAACTACATAGTATATTTAGCAGTAGGTGCTATGCAAAGCTGTACAGTGGGTGTTTGGTGGTGTTTTGGGTTTTTGGCTACAGTGTTCCCTTCATGGTACCAGGCCATGTTCATAGAATGGGTCCCTTCTCAATGAGTCAAGCCTGATTGGCAATAGATTGGCCTTACTTGTTCAGTCTGTATTGTTTTTCAGCCAACTGTAATATTGGTTTGTATGAAATGGTAGAAATTTATTGAGTAGGCATCCCCTCTAGCTGAACAATGCCTCTTTCAACAGCATGATTCATGAGTCTGGCCTGACTCATACAGCTAGGTCTATGACCATTTTGTCTTGTTCACAATTGGTATCACTGAGTGTCATCCTTTTTCAAAGAAATGGTACAAGCTGGTTGAATCTGTACCATCATGCCAGTGTAGCATTGAAAACATGGTACTTTTCAAATGAGTAAGGATACCATTACGTTGAGCTGGGACTTACTTGTCTACATCATACACTTTTTACTAGAAGCCATACAATACCTAACAAATAAGGCCTAAGTAGTCAAATGTTGGGCTTTATCAGTCACCAGAATATGATATCATAAAGTTCCTGTCCCTGTTAAGGTACATGGACATATTCACCATGACAGTACCTCTTTCTGCAAGTATGGTCCCAATACATTTAGCCAGGTACTGTTACTATCACATTGAACACTCTTTCAAATAAGCCATAATCTTTTCAATGAAATACTAACATTCTGCCTGTAACACAATAAGGAAGCCAGTTACAATGAAATTCTATTCAAGTTATTTGATAGCTATCTGAAGAAATAAACAAGTCATTTTCTGATTCAATGTGTCCAGTCCTGACTCATTCAGTCCTTTTGCATTTCTAAAATGTAGTTCACTCTCCTCATACATATGCAATTATTTCTTCTCTGGTTGCAGCATCAAAGGTTTCTTAAAATGATGATGATTGCAAATGAAGAGCAGCAAGACCTTGCTCTGCTGTCCAATGCAAGCAGAAGAATGACCACCAATTGAAAGGTTTACTACCTGATTACCAGATCATCTCCATTCACATCACAAGGCCCACTTATAAGTATATTCTGTACTTGGCCATTATAAACCTTAGTGGAACAATTGACATTGATGAACTGATAGCACATATGAAATATCCATTGCACTGACTGACAGAAAAGAGTCAGGTGTCATGCCCATTTTGATGATCCAGCTTGGGTGCATATTAACAATGAATGCCTTCTTATTTCACCTTCATAAAATTTGTACATCTTTCACCTTGCTACCATTTAAAGAAATACCATTACAGTAATGGCTTCACCCAAAAACCACAGCTTGCCATACATGATAATAAAAATAACTCAATGGTTATAGAAATTTAACTTTCTATGCCATGAGGGTTTAAAGTAGTCAGGTGTGACCTGGTTTGCAGCAGCCTACTGAACAACAGGCTAGGTAATGAGCTTGGCTGTGGTAGGTGGGTTTGTTGGCATGCTGGTTTTGTTCCACAGAGCTAGAGTGACTGGGTCCTGCCATTCCTGTAGGATTCTGAATTGATACCTTCACCTGTCCCATGCCATGTTTTTGAAAAGCTGTCCTAGTACCCTGAGCTACCAGTATAGTTTGTGATTGCTGGAAAAGGGAAAGGCAGTCATGTTGTGTGTTGTTGGGTCACTGTGGGTGAATGAAAACTTGGAGCTGATGGAGATGAAGTCAAAAGCCATGATGAACTTCAGCCAAAAAATTGTCTGATTCCTCCTGGTATCTTGCTACATGTGGATCTAATGTGATACTGGTTTGGTTGGTGGGGTCCTGGGAGGCATTGTAGTAACAGGGGCACTTGAGGTAGGTTGCCTGGACCTTTGCAGTTCCATTGGTCCCATATAGATGCTTGGTAGATGCCTCACCAGATGAGAAATGACTGTGTCCACTTTTGTTCTGTGTTGGGGGTAAGAACCTCACACCAAATTTGTCCAAAGGTGTCAGTGGGCTGACAGCATAAAACAAGTGATCTTCTGTAAGAATTGGCAGAGGGTTGTGCAACAAGAACTTTTAAAGTGTTGCTGTTGTGTAGTGCTTGTCATTTTGGGTGTGGGGTTACACAGAGCAACCATGTATCAGATTTATCCAAAAAGCAGGTTTGAAGGGCCTGCAGTTGCTCAGCTTTGTGGCAGACTTTGTTGTCAGTGAGGTGGGAGATCTTGGTGACCAGCCTCATTTTATACCCATGGGGAACTCCTTTGTTTTGGCTGAAAATATTGCCTATCCTCTCATGGTGGCACTTTAGTGCCAGGCTGTCCACTTCAATGCAGATTGCTTTTATTCATGGAGTCTTGCATGGTGCCTGTACTGGTAAGCTATCACTGATGATATGGTAATGGAGTGCAATTTTGACCCTGGTGGCCATTAGAACTGTCCTCCAGCCATAGTTTCTCCAAGTTGTACTATGGGGCCAAAAAGAGGAGCCACCCTAAACAGATTGTTTGCTTGACTAAGGGAAGTTGTCAAGGCCATAATCCCTGTTTGGTAGTGCATAGCCCTGGGTCTAGCATCTGGGCAGTGATGCTGGAGGTACTGAGGAGCACAGGAATAAGGATGAGTGTCTTGTGTGGTTGCCCATCCACATAAAGCTCACAAGTTGGGGTGCATAGATTGAGAGATCAAAAAATCAGACAGTTCTGGTGAGAGATGTATTACTGGCTGGCTGGTGTGATCAACATCTATGATTTTCCATGGATACAGCCTGATAATGTCATCAATCATTGCATGTTGGTGTAGGAGGGTGGTAAACACCTCCAATTTGCTAAGATGTGTTTATTTTGTTGTTGAAGACAAAAGGTGCAGGTTGTAGCATTGTAAGAAGGATGTACCCAGCCAACATCTGTCCAATGGATGGGGTGTCAGTCACCTTGATGGGAATTAGTGGTGATGGTGCCTCCTCTTGGTGCAATGATGGGATGGATTGGCATGCCAATATGATCACTTTGTTCTTCAGTGATTGACCTTGATACATGAAATTCATGAAGGGGGGTTGGTGTTTTGGACCTTATCCTTTAGATGGGCCACAACTTCTGTATACCTGTTGTTGGTCCTTTGCCCTGACAAATGGGAAGACCTGTTGAATGTTTCATTGCCAAAGCCATTTCCAGTCCTTGTTTTGTGGTTGTTATGCTCTTCCTGTCCAATCCCTTTGGGCTTCCGGGGTAGCATGATACTGCTCATTCTTCTGTGGTATCACAGCTGGTTTGGGGTTGGGTTTGGTAACCTTGGCTGGCCTCACTTCCCAGGTGTGGTGAATATAAAGGGTTTCCTCTGGCAGAAGGCCACAGATTGGCAAAGCACAACAGATATGGCCTTGATCAAATCCTTTGGTCTTGTAGGGTATTGAATCCTTAATTGTGGGAGGAGAAAGGGCTGTGCTGGTGTTTGCTGGGATTCTACATATGTGTGTGAGCTGTTTGAAATGTTTCCTCCAATCCTATGTAGGTGGCCAGTGATGCTGGATAGGTTGTCTGATTGTTGGCACCTGCTGTTGTTGCAACAGTGCTTTTTATTGTTAAAATCTTCCATTGGTAGGTGTATTGAGCTAGTATAATATCTAGGCTTGCTGTTGAACTCAGTCCTTTTGGTGAGACATTTGCATAGTCATTTCTGTTGGATATATGTTGTGAGTTGTTTACAAGGAATCCCCACTTCCAGGAAAATGCATTGGAACAAGCCAGTTTTGCCATGGTCCCCTCACCTAACAGGGTGTACATGAAGTTTCTCACTGGTTCAGGTTTGGTGGTAGGTATGGAAAGTAGCTTGTCATACATGATAAGCTTCCTGATATAGCTGATAAGCCAAACCATGTCAGCAAGCAGCTTTACAGACACATATGTGCAAAATATTCTATCAGTCCACAGAGATCTCAATAACAAATTGTATCATTTGACTCTTTCAATTCAATGTTTGCTGCTATTTTATGACAAGTTCATGCTGCCTTCTGGATCTGAAATACCAGTGCAGTGTGTCATTTTCAACCATGGCATGCAACTTTTTTATGATCATGCCTCAAGTTTATGTTTTCTCAGTTTAACAAAATGGAGTGCATCTGATTGTGATGTCAAAGCTTTATTGACTTTTCTTGAGTTTTTTTGTGCTGACAAACATAACAGATAAACAAAAATTTCATTTTCAAAAAAATGACATGAGCCACTAGTGTCTCACCAATGTTGTTACTTTGGAAGGGACACACAAACTGAATGTAACCCACTTTATTCTATTGTCAGAAGTGTTCTAATATATTTTCCTGCTGTTTTGAATGGAAACAATATTGATTGCTGGAAACCTGCAAATGACAACCCTATTGCCAATTGGCAACAATGACATTGTTCCATGAAAAGGTGCAACTCAAGTGTGCTATATTGCTCCTGCTGTCAGGGCACAATCCATCCCTGCTTGTTTTGTGGTGCATTTCCAGTGATCCTACTGCTGATCAGTTAGAAACTGAGGAAGCCCAGGCTCATGTCAATGTCATGAAGCATCTGTTAAAATACACATTGGAATGACAACAGTTTACATTTAGAAGAGTATCTGAAGAGGAAATGGATGCTGGTCATGGGATCAAGCACCACACCCACCTTTGGTATTCTGAGAATAGTATACAATGAAGTTGCTGAGCATGGGAGATCTTCTAAAAATTGAGAAAGACCCAAAAACTCATGCCTTATGCACTTAGCCATGGTGTGATCTCTGTGCAGCAAAGAATCATGGCAAGAAACAAGTATGACATATTTTTCAGTAGCTGGTTGTGTGATTGAAGATGGGAGTGGAGCAACATCATCATAAGAAGTTGTGAGTCCTTACAGCTGATTCAGCATATCTGACCTCAATCAATGCCTTGTATGATGAGATAAGATGAGATTTGTTGGTGTCTTGATGTAAGCAATGACACTTCAATAGAAATGCACAACATCCATCTTAGCAGCTGCTACAACTGCATGCTGTCCACAGTATCCATCACCATCCACTTCTGTATAGTATTTCACATGTTACTTGCCAATAATTGGTGTGCATCAGTGAGAAAAAAGATTGATTGTCACTGCAAACACAAGCTGAACAAGCTACTTAATTCACTGATTGTTCAAGTAAATGAAAGGATATAGGCCTCCACTGTTGGGGCAAACAACCTTACTGATCCAATGGCCATTGAGGCAAACAACCATACTAATCCAATGGCAGAGAATGGGGTTACTTTTCCAGAGGAATGATTAAATTCAGCATTGATGGCAAGACTGCTGTGCAGGTTTGTGCTGATCCTTGTTTTTTATTGAAACAAATGTGAGAGCAATCAGCAAAAAGCTTGTCCCAACTAAATTATGCTGATGCATGACAATCAATGGACCATGCTTGTCATCACACAAGTCTTCATCCTTCTATGGCTCTCATAATTGTATCATCATTAAAGCTGATGATTCTTTGCAAGAGGGTATTGCTACTGCTACTTGAGGATGGGACTACTGATGCACTGCTGTTTGTGATGTGGCAGAATTGATGCAGCAGCTGATACATATGATTCCAGTGGATGTTATTGCTAGGAACACCTATGTGAGAGAATACCTCCTAGTAAAGTTGACAATGCTTTTTTCTGCTATGGCTTGAGATCTGATGGTGGGGCAGATTGTCATTCAAAAAAGGCTATTGTAGTTAGCATATCTGCATTTTTCTGAAAGATAGATGTTGATCTACTTACAGTCCTTGGCATGGCCAGTGACATGTCATATATCAATGAAATGGAAGGCATTATGCCAACCAATTGCAAATCTAGCATTGCAAAACCAGACATTTGCCCAGCCATTCTAAACTGAAAGAAAATTATGAGATTATGTAAGAATTGCAACTCAAATAAATACTAGAGGACAAATTGCAGACTTAAAAAATAAAGAAACCCGGGGACAATGCAAGGAAGGCATGATATTCATCAGTGCATCTACAAGATGCCAGGATGCATGCCAACAGTTTCAGCTCTGTAAAATATGGAGGGAGACCTGTACAGATCAATGACCCTGCCAGTGATTCAGGCTTGAATGAAATATGGAAATAGCTGCAATCCAAAGCTGACTACTCCATAGACCCAATTCAAACAACATGGAATGATTTGAACAAGAACAACCCAAAATTGTAATTCTTAAAAATCACATAAGGAGTGAGAGATATTACATTGAGTATCAAATGTAACAGTAAAGAATGCTCTTGTGGCAAAATCCAAATGCCCATAAATGTTTCAGAGACACTGACCAATGTTTTTGCCATTACCAATTCCTGCAACTGAGAATTCAAAGAAATTTCTTTCTTATCACTTAGTGAAGGGTATGGAAACCAATGGAAGTCATTATCCATTATCAAAAATCAAAAATGTGCAGGGCAACCCACTCCAAAAGATCTTCCAATAAGATCAGTTATTGAAAATGAAGGTACAAAATAGAATCAATTTTAAAAAAGTGAGGACATAAAATCAACTGTGCAGAGTGTGGGAACTTAGATTACATCAGACACCAGAGTATTATAAGAAATTCCATAGTAAACAAACCCAAATATTGTAAGTATTTGCTTGAAATGGAATCAAAAAATCCTATAATAGTACAGTAGCAATCTTACTAAACAGCAGCAAGGGAAAATCAGTACCTGATTTAGCAGCTAAGACCTACATTTAAATTTGAGTTATTGTTGATTGCATATCATAGAACAGGTAAGCTATTTACATTAAAATGTTCTAAAGAGGACACTGAAAACACTATCAACAACAATGAACATGGAGACAGTAGTGTTGTCAGGTGCTATATTTAGTAAAGACAAAAATCCTAAATACAGTACCTAAGGTACTGTAGCAACTCCCATAGCCACCTGAAATTCTATGTATGCTGCTGGTAGGCCAATGACCATGGCAGAGGTCAATCTTTGGCTGTCAACAATGTCAGAATATGCCACACCAGCCCTGCTCCCCAGTTGTATAGCCCTCCCTCCAACCCACCCCAGTGGAAGGGCAAAATTTCAAAACCTAAATAGGCCCCCAACACCAAATGCTACCCAGTCTATGATGGAGAGGTCAATTATGGCCAGTGACCCCTCTCCAACATACTTTTTGACAATCAGTACCTCCCCAATGATGACAACAATTGAGATACAAGTGCTAGAAGGTGTACAAATACCAGAGGACCCACCCAGTAAGCCTATACCACCAAAGCTGTTGCATCTCATGCAACTTCACATGGCAACAACAGGGAATGGATGCAAACACTGATTGCTGCAATTGGCCAATTACAATCTGCTACATAAGTATTGGGGGATAATTTTGAAGTTGACCACTCCCAGATACTTATGCCTACCAAGTGTAGGATGATTGCTGCAACAACAAAAGCAGGAAAGCAAGTCACCATTGACAACAACACTTGCTGCTGGACAAAACAAGCACTGCAAGGGCAGCAACCATTCATCCAAGGACCACAAAGGCCACAACATTACTATGTGGCCTCACCATATGCCCAAGCACCACCACACCACAGCCTCAAAAGCACCTAGGGAACAGAATAGGGAATGCAGTTTTACCATGTTTTTGACACATCCACAGGAAATTTTTTGCATACTGCCCATGCTGCTTGACTCTGCCAGTATCAACCATCATCACTTACAAGTTCAGGCCTATCTCTCCATACAAAGCCATTCCCATAGGCACACTGCTGACAAGGCCAAAGACATCAACTTTAAGAAATGGGAGCAAATGCAAGCATTCCATTCACTAACCACAACATGAGCCTTGATTCCCAAACTCCAGTTGAGCTCCACCATATCAACAGGCACATCCACATTAATTTGG
>JFJP01021857.1_pt1 | contig 10387 bp, 8 predicted proteins | sample 431651 | NCBI WGS metagenome assembly JFJP01 (sample SAMN02602958, study PRJNA72255) | Microbial mat metagenome, whole genome shotgun sequencing project. | biome: fresh water; feature: sink hole; material: water; isolation source: purple microbial (photo- and chemosynthetic) mats found in... | reverse complement strand
CAAACTCTGACGGGGAGTCACCAAACTTTGACGGGGAGTCACCAAACTTTGACGGGGAGTCACCAAACTTTGACGGGGAGTCACCAAACTTTGACGGGGAGTCGCCACAAACTGACGGGGAACCGCAAATGCATGGCAGAACCCCGATCCATTCTGACAAACTGCCCAATTCCGGGCGGAGACGAGGAGAGTGTGCAAAAATAGAAATGTTCTGTAGTTCTGTCCCTATGTGGGCATCTTCGGGATGGTTGCGTCAACTGATTGCATAGATACTATAGATGTAGTGTGAATTAAATGTCTTGCAGCCTCCGGTCGGTGAGCTTGTCGAACCGCTTCCCTTCGACAAGCTCTGGGATCAAATAAGAACAGCTATTTCACACCGGAGGAATAGGTTGCAAAGTATCTTGATTGGCCTATTTTTTCCACGAGATAGGAGCGAAGGCAATCAGAACTGTGTAGAGTTCCAGTCGTCCTAACAGCATGGCGATCGTGAGTAGCCATTTTCCGCCGGTGGGAATCCAATCGAAATTTTGCGTCGGGCCTACACCGGAAAGTCCCGGGCCAACATTGCCCAGTGTTGCAGTTACAGCGGTAGCGGCAGTAGAAAAATCTTCCACGAAAAAGCTCATACCGAACACGAGAATGCCGTAGGTCATAATGAAGAGCAGTAAAAATCCAAGAATATTTGCGACCTGTTTTTCGTCTACCACGCTTTTGCCCACCTTGACCAGTTGCACTAGTTTTGGTTGCACCATGCGGCGCACTTCACGGGTCATCGCTTTTTGAAGCACCTGGATTCGCAACATTTTGATTCCGCCCGCAGTTGATCCAGCACATCCTCCAAAAAACATGAGGAACACCAGAAGCATACGGAGAGAATTGGGCCACATATCATAATCGGCGGTCATGAATCCCGTGGTGGTTACAATCGAAACAACCTGAAACGCGCTATATCGCAGAGCACCCATAACAGTGGAAACCTTGGAGGATTCACTGGCCACCGCCGCATCGATCTGGTCGAGAGGTATTGGCGATCCGCGGAAAATATCAGCCACCGCTTCGGGAGTGAGAATGCCCTTGAGCGACAGCACCACCGTGGAGAGAAGAATGGAAAAACCGACCACCTTGAGATAGAACAGAAACTCGCTGTTCTTTTTCAAAACAGAGAAATCTCGTTTGAACAAGATTTGAAAATGAAGGAGAAAGTTCATCCCCGCGAGGAACATAAAAATGGTAACGACCCAATCGATATAGGCTGAATTGTAATAACCGACGCTGAGATTCTTGGTGGAAAACCCCCCAGTTGCTACCGTGGCAAAAGAGTGGCAAACGGCATCAAAAAGTGTCATGCCACCAAACATAAGAAGGATTGTTTGCACTGCCGTGAGAAGGGTGTACACCCCCCAAAGAATTTTTGCCGTTTGGCGCAGTTGAGGCCCTAGTTTTTCAGTGGTTGGGCCGGGAACTTCGCCGCGGAACATTTGATATCCAGTAACACTTGATGCGGGAAAAAGGGCGAGTACGAGAGTGACAATTCCCATTCCGCCGAGCCAGTGCGTAGTGGCTCGCCAAAAAAGCAGACTTTGTGGAAGTATTTCGATGTCGCGCAGAATGGTCGATCCTGTAGTGGTATAGCCGCTCATTACTTCGAAATAACTGTTGGTGAAATGGTACCAAACGCTGTGGATTGACTGCGGGTTGGGGTCGGTCATGATAAACCAGGTGAGCAAAGGAAGTGAGCTAAAAAAGGCGAGAATAATCCAACCGAATGTGACAATCGTAAATCCCTCGCGAATGCCGTTTCCGATCAGGTGCGAGGGACTTTTGATAATCAGAAGTGTACCAAACAGCACTGACAGCATGATCGCAAGAACAAATCCGGTCAGTTCCGGAGAAGTAAAGAGCGCCTCTATTGATTCTGGTCGGGAGGTGAAAACGCCGATAGCCGTTGGGACGAGAAGTACTATTCCGAGTACCTGTAACAGTCTTCCCACTGCGTGGCTTACAAAGGATAAATTCATTGGTTATGCCTTGAACAATTTTGCAACGTGGCGAGAATCGGCGTTGTTGTAAAACACGATCACATCGTCGTGAGCTTCGAACTGGGTTGCGCCGTTCACCATGATAAACTCGTTGTTGCGCAAAATACAGCCAACAATAAACTGAACCTGCGCTTGGTTGCGGAATTTACCAATCGTCGTGCCACAGAGTTTGCTACTCGGTGATATAAAGTAATGGGACATATCCATATCACTTTTGGCGTGGCGGAACACGGCATCCTTTGAAAATCCGGCAATATCAGAGAATATCTGCTGGGTCGAAAGTTTTGTCGGCTGAATAATGTGGTCGATCCCGAGGGTTCTGAAAAGCTGCAGATGCTTTTCGTAATTGGTCACCGCGATTGCCTGTTCTGCTCCTTCGGCTTTGGCGAGCAGAGCGGTCATAACATTCTCTTCGCCATCAATATCAACAGAAATAAAGAAACTTGCCGAGTGAACCCCCGCATCAATGAGAGTCTCTTCTTGACCGGGATCGCCAAAGAAAATATCTGTTTTGTGAAGGTGCTCTGCGGCGTTGCGACAGAACTCTTCGTCTTCGGAAATAAGAATCGTACGCTTGGCCCGTTTTTCAATCTCTTTGACAAGTGCTACGGTCATGGGTGATTCGCCGTTTATAACAACTTTGGGGATTTTTTCGCCACACGTTTTAAAGAGTGAATGATAGTTATCAATGGCGCTCATGGGCATGAGCAGGAGTATTTCATCGCCAAGATTTATAACGCTTTCGCCGTTGGGTATAATAGTTTTCCCGTCGCGATAGATCAAGAGAAGGAGAATCTGCTCGTTATTTGAAAGTGGGGCGATCTCCATTGCTTTGCGATTCACCAAGGAACAGTTCGGTGAAACTTTAAACCCGCGAATAGCAATGCCGGCCTTGCGGAAATTGATCACTTCAGTCTGTTCCGGGACGTACAAATATTCGAGAATTTGGTTGATCGCGTCAGTTTCCGGTTCGATCGTGTCGGTCACGCCGAGATCTTTCAAACCAAAGAATTCATGTGAAAAGTGAGATGATTTCAGTCGAGCAACGCGGGAATGAACATTAAAACGCGAGGCGAGATAGCAACAGAGAATATTTGTTTCATCGCTTGGCGTGACCGCCACAAGCATATCTGCATCGTCAATTCCCGCTTGAATAAGCATTGCCGGATCGAGTCCCGAACCGTGAATGGTTAACACGTCGAGCTTATTCGAGAGTTGTTGACACTTCTCTTGATCGCTTTCGATCAGTGTAATTCTATGGTTAAGCTGTTCTTTTTCAAGCTGTTGAGCCAGAGTCATGCCTACGACGCCGCCGCCGACAATTATGATATTCACAGGAGTTCCTTTTTTGACATATGCCGTAGCAAATATACTATTCTTCCCTGTCAGTTCTTATAAAATCGGAAGAATCATACGCAAATGAAGAGAGATGAGTGTCACCAATAAAAGAGTGTGGCTTATCAGACGTGGGCAGATTGTATTTTATCGGCCGTTTTACGGGAGAGGAAAAGGTATGATTCAGTATTATAAAGGTAAGTCAGAGCGACTTGCGCGAACAATGACTCAGGAAATCGCAGGATATCGCAAATACATTCTCCGCACATCGGTTTCTGTAGAAGTCTCTGGTCTTGAAAACGTAGTCGATAACGACGGAAAAGTATTAATCTGTACGTCCACTCACCGCAGCCATCTCGACTATTTGCTTCTCGGCGCAGAGTTCGAAAGTGCTGGCTTGTACGGCATGCGTTTTGCCGCAGGGGATAACCTCACCCGTTTACCGATTTTGGGGAAAAGTTTCCGTCGCATGGGAGCCTTTTCTGTCTACCGCGCAAAAGCTTCACAGCGAAGCTACCTTTTCAAACTAGTAGAACAAGTAAAAAAACTGATCGAAAAAGGGGATCTTCTCATTGTTTTCCCCGAAGGTGGCCGAAGCTATGATGGCCACATGATGGATCTCAAGGGGGGAATTGCCGGCGCAGCTGTTGTCGTACAGCAGGAAAATCCCGATCGCGAAGTGTGCTATCAGCCTGTGGCGATAAGTTACGACATTCCTGCGGAAGCACCATATTTCAAATACGTGCTGAAAGGCAAAAAACTTCGCGACGAAGGGAAAACGAAGCTTGAACGCATGTGGGGTGAGTTTCTTTATTATGCCGCAGACATAACACCGTTTGTGATTCGCGGAATCAAATCGCGGTTTGGTGCGCGGTTTGGGAAAATTTACGTCGATTTTGGCGTGCCGATTCCATTGAAATCTATGTCAGATATAGTCGGTCAGTGTCGCGAAAAAGCACCAAATAGTTTCCTCGCCAACAGCTTCCCCACAATTTTGTTGCATCGGTAATTAAACAAAATCCGACTTTGACACCTGAAACACAGGTGAAGAAAATTGATGCCCTTGTGGCGGAAATGCGCGAAAAAGGTGCACTACTTTCTTCTGAAAAAACGGGCATTGAACTTTATCGCGAAGGGCTTGATCTGCTTCGTCGCAATGGAGTTGGCAAGGTTTCACGCGATCGACTCACTGTTGTTCGCGAAGATTTGCTGAATTACTTTGCCGCACCAATTGAAGATCGAATGAGTGGGAACTAAGTGGATTTTCGCAATTATCTCATCAGCGACACTGTTGTTGATCTAGACTATGACGAGAAAAATGAGGCTCTTGACCAGTTGGTACGCCGTTTGTGTCGCAAGCTTCGCATTCGTGATTACTCCCCTGTTCTCGAAGATATTTTGCGTCGCGAAGAGACTGCTTCTACGTTTATTGGTTCCGGAGTTGCCATTCCTCAGGCGGATGCTTCAATAGATGAGGATTTTGCAGTCATAATCGGACGGAGTGTCGATGGGATCAGTTACGATGCGGCGCGCAATGCGAAAGTCCATATCGTTGCTCTTGTTGTGGTCAACCCCAATCGCGTTGATGAAGATCGGCAGATTGAGTTTCTCGCTCGTCTTTCGACTTTCTTTAAAGATAAAATGGTCAATCGGTTGTTGATTGACGAAGAAGAAGATTCGATATCGCAACTTCTTCAGAATAAGCCATCAGATGACGACGATGATGATGACGACAAAATTAAAAAGGCCAAAAAAGAGCCAATTATCTCCGCTGCGACGGCGCTTGCTCGCGATGTCAACGCCAAAGCACTGATGATTTTCTCAGATACGAAAAGCGATACTGAGTTTTTGAAATATATAAAAACTCGTCGTCAAGTAATTATCGTTACGAGCAATAAAAGTCGATTTGACGATGATCTGAAATATGATATTATTCAGGCGCCATTTGTACGTTCTTCACGTGTGGGTCAGGTGAAAATCGGAATTCTTCTCGCCATGTCAAGGAATATGCTTACTCGTGAAGATTCAGTTGTTTGTATCACTGGGAAGTACAATCACGACTCCTTTGACACTGCAATTGTTATGGATATCGGCAAAGAGTTTGATTTCTTTTTCAGTCAGACACGATCACTTCTTCCGCCAGATGTAAAACCGGAAATTCTCGAGCGAGTGCTTGGGATCGCTTCTGAAATCGGCCTTGAAGGTCGCGAAGGAAAAGCTGTAGGAACCATGTTTGTTCTCGGCGATACCAACAGCGTAGCCGGGCATATTGCTCAGTTGATTATCAATCCGTTCCGCGGATACAGTGAATCAGAACGCAATATTCTGGATCCCGGCCTCGAAGAGACTATCAAAGAGTTTGCCAGCATCGATGGCGCTTTTGTTATCACTGGCGATGGTGTTGTTCTTTCGGCAGGGAGCTATCTTAGACCTATTATTTCTGATGAGGCTGTTGTGCAACAATTGCCGAGCGGACTGGGATCACGACATGCCGCAGCTGCAGCGATTTCTGCGGCAACAAACGCTATTGCTATAACAGTATCAGAATCAACGGGTCAAGTCACACTTTTTAAAAATGGCGCCATGGCACTAACCCTTTCGAAGCAGATTGAAAAATGAGAGAACGGAAAAAAAGTGTATTCCCGAAAATGAAACGACTTTCTGATCTGACGCCTAAAGCGAAACGGATGATTGTTTTCGCCGTGATCGGTGCAATTTTGGTGAATGCTTTGGTCGGACCGAAAGGGTTTCTTTCGCTTGTGATGATTTATCGCGAATGCAGTCGTATTGAACAAAATATAGCTTTGGAAAAACAGAAAATCGATTCGCTGCAGGTTGTCCAGCATCGAATGCGCACAGATCGTTCCTATATCGAACGTGCTTCGCGCGAACTTCTTGGTGTGAGCAGTTCCGGTGAAACGATTATAAAGTTTGTAGATCCGCGTAAATGAACGAAAAAAACGCGGAGCTTGCACAAGTTAGAGAAGAAATACGTATGCGGTTGGATATCGTCACAGTGGTGGAACGATATGTCGCTTTGAAACGTGCAGGCACAAGCTACAAAGGACTTTGTCCATTTCACAAAGAGAAATCACCATCATTTCACGTCAATCCCGATAGCAATTTTTTTCACTGCTTTGGTTGTGGAAAAGGCGGAGACGTTTTTACCTTTCTGATGGAAATTGAAGGCGTATCGTTCATGGAAGCACTCACACAGGCGGGACGGGAAGTGGGTATCGCCGTGGAGTCTTCGACGCATCGAGTGCAGAGTACAGGTGGTTCAACACTCAGTCGCGAACTCGCCTATGCCGCCAACGGCCACGCTATGAACTACTTCTATGATCAGATGAAAAAGTCCCCCGATGCTATTGATTACTTTCGGTCGCGCGGACTTTCCGGTGAAACGGTGCGCGATTTTCGTCTCGGCTTTGCACCCGATTCGTGGGATGGATTGACAAAATACCTCGAAACTCAACGAATCTCTCCCTTGGTTGCTGCAGAAGCGGGACTTGCCGTTTCTTCAAACTCTGGTTCGCGCCCCTATGATAGATTTCGCAAGCGGGTGATTTATCCAATTCTCGATATGGCTGGTAGACCGGTGGCCTTTGGGGGAAGAACGATGGACCCCGAGGGGCAGCCCAAATATCTGAACTCTCCAGAAACAGTTCTCTATCGAAAAAATCGAGTGTTTTACGGAATGCATCAGGCGCGCACAGATATTCGCGAGAAAGGGTCTGTGATTATCGTCGAAGGTTACATGGATATGCTGATGCTCTACCAAGCGGGCGTTAAAAATGTCGTAGCTACATGTGGAACCGCCATGACTGTTGAACACGGTCATATTCTTCGACGTATTACTCCTCTCGTTTATCTTGTTTTTGATGGTGATAACGCGGGGTATCAAGCTGCAGAACGAGCAGTGCTCAATCTTTTTCCTCTTGAAATTGATTTGCGGGTAGTAATACTTCCTGCTGGAGAAGACCCAGATTCAATCATTCAAAAATATGGAACTGACCGTTTCAATGAACTGCTTTCAGGTGCGTTACCAGGATTGGAATTCTATATCAATCGCCTTTCCGCAGATGGCGAATCGGAAACACCACAAGGAAACTCTCGCATAGTTACCGCTTTGGCGAAACTTCTTGGAGGCGTTCAGAATCAAGTTCTTGTGTCTCACTATAGCCGAGAATTAGCCGCGCGTTTTGGTGTTGAAGAGGCGCTTTTTCGTCGAATGGTTGGGCAGGAAACAGACGTGAGTCGTGCCGGTTTTGAAACAGATCACGGTCAGCGAGAGCGCAATCTCGAAGAGTTGCTCGCCTCGGAAGAAGGGTCACTCATGCACCTCCTTTTGGCAGCGCCTGAACAGCTCTACCACTGGAAAGAAAAAATTTCAATGGATTTGTTTTCCAATTCGCTGTTTAGAAACTTATATTCTTTAGTTGTTACGAAAGACGGTGATTATACATCGATTATTGATGAAATAGAGGATCCTGTTCTGCGCGATCTCGTATCATTGATGTTTATACGGAAAAGTCGTGACAGTGTGGATGCAATTTCGCACAAAGTTGTAAAGTTAGAAAAAAGCATTATCGACCGGAAAATTGATTTGATTACTCGACAGCTTTCGATGGTGACACGGGCTGAAGACAAAATGCGGCTCTTGGCTGAACAAACAAATCTGCTCAAAGCACAAAAGGGGAGAAGAAGTAACACATGACAGAATCAGCAGTAAACAGCAAAAAGATCAGACACCTAGAAAAACAGGCACGGCTTCAGGGGTTTGTTTCCGAATTGGAAATTCAGGAGCTTTCTGACTCTGACACGGAAATCGTAGCTCTCACAGAAGTTCTTCGTTCAAAAGGCGTTGAAATTAATCCTTTTGTGCAGAGAAGTCGCCGTCGTCGCCATGGCGATCCTGAACACCCGTTTGTCGAAGAGATTCACGAACAGAAACGCAATGATCCTGTTTGGAACTACTTGAACCAAGTAGGAAGTTTTCCTCTACTTAGTCGCTCTCAAGAGATAGAATATTCCCGCCAGATGGTTTTGGGTAAAAATAAGCTTCTTGAAAGTGCCTATCGCTCAGCTCACATTCAGGATTTCCTTTTCCGCCTCGCCGAAGAACTTCAAAATGGAGTGCTTAATATCGATGATCTGTTTGATGTAGAACCTGAAACTGCCGAGGAGCAGGACGAAGGTGAACTCTACGAGATTTTCATGAATGGGATTCAGAAAATAGCAGAAGTTCAGGAGCAAATTGATGATGTTCAGGAGGTTATGGAGTCTTCTGAAGGCGAATCGCGCGTTGCCTGCGTTGAAAAAATTCGTGAACTTATCGATCAGTTGGTGGAAAATGCGTTTGAACTCAATATTGGCGAGCGTCAGAAAAAAAGCATTATTGATAAGTACCGTGAATGGCTTAAAGAGAACTCCATGAATGGAGAATTGGAAAATTTTGACTCATGGGAAAAGATTTTTTCCGATGCAAAAGACTCGGTTATCGAATCAAACTATCGTTTAGTTATTTCCATTGCAAAAAAATACAAGTTCACGGGCATGGAACTGATTGACGTTATTCAAGAAGGTAACCGTGGTTTGATGAAAGCGGTTGATCACTTTGATTATCGCAAAGGGTATAAGTTTTCGACCTATGCAACGTGGTGGATTCGCCAGGCTATTACTCGTGCGATCAACGATAAGGGCAAAGCGATTCGCATTCCGGCTAATACCCGCGAACTGATGAATCGGGTGAGTCGATTTTCGCAACGCTATGTTCTCGAACATGGTTTTGAACCGCAGGCACATGATATTGCCGAAGCGCTCAAGCTTTCAGAACGCAAAGTGGAACAGGTTCTCAGCTATGCCGTTGACCCCATTTCTTTAGATCGCGAACTGAACGACGGCACAGATTCTACGATGGCAGATTTTGTAGCGGATACTTCTGCGGAAAATCCTTCGAATCATATAACTGTCAAAGGATTGCGCAATTCGTTGGACAAACTTCTTGAAGGATTGGCTACGAAAGAACGCCGTGTTATCATGATGCGTTACGGTTACGATGATGGCCGCAAAAAGACATTGAATGAAATTGGTGATATATTTGGAATTTCCCGCGAACGAGTACGACAAATTGAAGTTCGAGCGTTGGCAAAATTGCGGCATCCTGGTCGTGGTGGTGTTTTAGATGATTGGCGTTTTGATCAGGGTGAACTAGATGAACTGACCGATTTCGAGAGTTCACTCGGATAAGGTTTAACTACAATAGTGTTATCTGCAACCCGTCTTTGGCGGGTTGCTCTGTTTAAGGAGTTTGTGTGGCACGGGATAGCGTTTTCTCTGATCTTCATCCTGAAATTGCAGAATTCACTTTTAACCAAAATGTCGCTTCTGTGTTTGCCGACATGTTGAAAAGATCTGTTCCGGGCTATGGAACAGTATTGGCGCAGCTCTCAGTGTTCGCGAAAAAGTTTGCTCAAGAAGAGAGCGTAATTTATGATCTAGGATGTTCTCTTGGTGCTGCAACCTTTGCGATGGCACAGAATCTTGAAGTTCAAAACTGTACGTTCAAATCATACGACACAAGTGCGCCTATGATTGCTCGATTTCGCGAACTAATAGACGAAAATCCAGTGCGTTATCCCGTGGAAATCTTCGAAGATGATATCACGGAGATCTCTTTTGAAAATGCCTCTGTAACAGTGCTGAACCTTACACTTCAGTTTATCGATAGCGATCAACGTCTCGATCTGTTAAAACGCATTCACAGTGGCACACGAGATGGTGGTGTATTAATTTTGACCGAAAAAATCAGTGACACCTCTGAAGAAGGGATCATGACTGATCTGTATTATGATTTCAAACGCGCAAACAGCTATAGCGAACTCGAAATCAGCCAAAAACGCACCGCTTTGGAAAATGTGCTCATTACAGACACGGAACAAATGCATTTAGATCGCTTGATGCAAGCTGGTTTTTCTCGCACTATGCGCTGGTTTCAAACACTGAACTTT
>JFJP01002426.1_pt1 | contig 10387 bp, 2 predicted proteins | sample 431651 | NCBI WGS metagenome assembly JFJP01 (sample SAMN02602958, study PRJNA72255) | Microbial mat metagenome, whole genome shotgun sequencing project. | biome: fresh water; feature: sink hole; material: water; isolation source: purple microbial (photo- and chemosynthetic) mats found in... | reverse complement strand
GGTGGAGTCGCCGGTTTCCATCGCTTCGAATTCCTTCTTACCACCAGAAGTCTCGATCGCGACCTTCACCTTGTCCGGCTGGACGGTGGAATCCATGTCGGCATCGTGGATGGCGAGGCTGAGCGGCTTGTCATACGGGAAACGCAGTAGTTTCTCGTAATACCGCTCGTCCTCGCCCTTTCCGGCGTTGAACCGCGGTTCGATGTCGGCGAACTCGGCGAGCGCATCGGTGAAGGAGACATGGAGAAAGCGCTCGTTCCGCTCCTTGGCCTTGGTCACGAAGCGGTCGTCCACATAGCGCACGAAGATTTTGTCGCCGGTGAGGATTTCCAGCGAGTCGTTCTTGTTCAACTCTGCGAAATCGCTCGCCACCGGCAGCACTTGTTTGCCGTCGGGCTTGGTGAGTGCCAGCTTGTTCAGCGCGGGCACCGGGCCTTCCTGATCGATCAGGACAAGACGCAGCATCCGCGCACGCGAGCCCTTGGCGAACTTCACCTGGAACTCCGTGCCATCGCCGTTCGCCGACACCACGGCCGGGGCATTGCGCGGATCCATGAGCGCGGGCGGGAAACTGGCGGGGTCGAAGAACGAGTCGGGGCAGTCGGCTAGATTTTCCGGATCGATGAGATTGGCCCGGAGTTTCGGCACGCGGCCAAAGCCGATGTTGGAGAGCCAACCGGTGGCCCGGATTTCGATTTTGTGGATGCCGGGTTTGAGGTCGATTTCGCCTTGGAGCTGGCGTTGGTCTTTGGTGGTGATGACCTTGCCGTTGACGGCGATAAGGAACTCGGCGGGTTGGGCTTTCTGCTTGTTGTCGGCGGGGATTTTGAGATCGGGGATGTTTCCGAGTTCGAGGGCGAAGCGGCGGGTGACATTTTGTGTTTCGTGGAAGTAGGCTTGGAAGCGAACGACGACGGCGGGGTTGGGGTGGGTGCCGCCGCGTTTCCATGCGACATCGGTGACAATGCTGGCGGGGAAGGCGGTGGAGATGCCGGAGACATTTTTCGAGATCGCCATGTCTGGTTGGTGGGCCAGCCAACCGGTCGCCAGGTGCTGCCGCAAATCGGCCGATTCATACACCGAACGCGCGCCGTTTTGATGGTTGCGCGCGTCTTCGTTGACCACCGTGACCGACGGCTTCCATGGATTCTCCGGCAGGACCTTCGTCGCCGGCCAGGTGGCCACGTTGGTCCAGTCCGTGGAGTTCATCGCGGTCTGCAGGATGAATTTCTTCAATCCCGCGCCTTGTTCGCGCGCGGTGACCGTCAATGCGCCGAGCTCGACGTTGTCATTGAAATCGACCGTGAATTCCGGCAGAGCGCCCTTGGTCGCGACCGGCCGCCAGGCGGGGTAATCGGTGCTCGGGCTGATCACCATGTTCGGAGCGCGGCCCGGCTCGGAGTTTTGCGCCAGCGCCTGTGCCTGTGCGCCGGCGGTGGGGATGCTGCCCTCGAACCATCCGGTGTGCGTGCCGGTCTCGCGCAGGGTCACGCGGGAAATCGAATCGCCGCTGGTCGCGCTGACATTCACGGTGAGCTCATCGATCTCCGCCGTGCGGCTGCGATCTGGATCGACCACCCGGACATACACCGGGTTGCCGGGTTTGGCGACCTGTGAAATGTGGCGGGCGGGATCGGAAGCCGTGACATTTTCCTGCCCGTCCAACGCGCGCGCGGCCAGTTGTGCCTTTGCCGCGCCTTCGAGATGGGTCCCTTTGCCCTTATGACCGATTTCATCCATCAGCGACTGCATGTCGGCGGTGCGTTGCTCGGCATCGTTGAGAAGCTTGCGAGCCGAGGCCATGAGCACCGCGTCGGATGCGATGGTGATCGGGCCGCCGCGCTTCTCGTCGGTTAGGTTCATCTTCCCGCGGAAGCGCTCGGAGTAGGCGTAGAACACCTCGTCATTGCCGATGACCTGCAACTTGCCGTCACCGGGTGCGGGCGCGCCGAGCACGGTGGGCACCTCGCCGCGGAATTTCGTTTTTTCATCGCCGAACTGGCGGAGAAAGAAGGTTTCCTTGTCGCCGGAGTTCGCCCAGACGACCACCTCGATCTCGGTGCCGGCACCGGATACCGCGAGAGTGGGGTCACTCAGGGTGACCTTGAGGTTTTCCCCCGGCACCAGCGAAGTCTGGCCGGTGGCGGAGCCGAGTTCAACTTCGGTGGCCTCCATCAGCTTCTGCCGCTTGAGCTGGATCTTTCCTAACAGGATACGTGAATCCGCATGGTTCGGTTCGCGGGCGAGGATGGAGTCGATGTCGTCCTTGGCATCGTTGAATTCCTCCATGTCGAAATGGACCTCGGCGCGGGCGAAGCGGGTATCGGTCCAGATTTCCGGGACGCGTTCGAGTTCCAGGTCCGCGAGTGTCTGGAGCGCGGCGTCGAAATTCTTGGCGATGCGTTCCGCGCGGATGCGCCGCAGGGCGGCTTCATGGCGGACCATGAGACCGGCGTAGGCCTCGTTCTTCTGGGTGCGGGTGAAGATTTCATGGGCCTCGCGCAGTTGGCCGCGCTGCAGGGCGATGTCGCCGTAGGCGATTTCGATCTTGGCCTTTTCGATGAGGGTGAGTGGAGACCCTGCTTCGCCCGCCCAGCCCATGAGCGACTTGACGAGCAATTCCTGGCGGGTCTCGTCGCGTCCGAAGACCGTGCGTTGAAGGACCCACATCAGGTAGGGAACGGAAAGCTCCCGGTGAGTTTGCATGAAGGCTTCCCAATTCGCGTCGAGCTGGTTCCACGCGCTGTCCTCGTTGCCCGCCATCCACCCGGCTTGCGACTGATAGACCGGGTATGAGGGGTGCGTGGCGGCGACCGGAATGACGATGAGCCCCAGCTTCATCGCGGCTTTGCCCCGGATGGATTTCAGCAATGGCACATCGGTTTCACGTTTGAACCATGTATGGCCTTGTTTGTGGCTCTCGATACTCGCAAGCCCGCCAAGCGCCAGGGTGCTGGCGGCGGAGGCTTGTGTATCGACCAATGATTCAGCGAGTGTAAGCATCGCCGGATACGTGCGGTGATAGAGCGCGACGTTGCGCCAAAGATAGGAAGCCGTGCGCAGCAGGGTGGCGGGATCCTTCCGTTTGGAAACCTCGGCGAAAAACTTGCCGCCAAACTCCTGAGTCGGCGAAAACGAGCGGAGGGAATCGGCAACCTCGACGCAGAGCGATTGCACCTTTGCATCGGCGAACACCTCGTCGCTCAAAGCCGCGAGTTTTTCCATGCCTTCGATTTCGAACCAAACCGGCGATTTGCGATTTCCATCGATGGCTTTGCTGAGTGCGGCCGCGGTCGTGGCGGCATCGGCTTCTTTCGGCAGCGCGAGCAGATCCTTGCACACCACCTTAGGATCAGCCGCTTGAAGCTGGGCAAACTGCGCGGGCGTCATCGCTTTCTCGCGGAACCACGAGCGCGCACCGAAGCGGGCTTCTGATGAGAGTGTGGCGAAGGCGGGCGATGCGAACAAGGCCTCCATGAGTTTCACGGACTCGGCATTGTTTTCCGGAAACTGGGCGTTGACCCATGCGAGCGTGAGCCAGCTTTCGGCTTTGTTCTGCTTGAGCAGGTCGGCCACGCCGTTGCGCAACGTCACCTCAAGCGGGTGCGGCGTATAGAGTTCTTTGCCGTATTGTTTCAACCAGTCCATCCCACGGTTAGCGCTCGCCAGACGCAGGATCCAGGGATCATAACGATCACAAGCCAGTTCACGCGCCCTTTCGTCGCGGCTCAGCGGACCAGTGGGGCCTTCCATGCCTTTGGCGATCGCGTCGCGCGCCAATAGCCGCGCTTCCGAAGACGGATCACTGAGAAGTTTTGGCAGCGCCTCGGAAGTGAACATCAGCACGCTGAGCAAGCGTGATCGCACGGCGGGAATCCTCGGCTGCGGAGAGCGGTAGTCATCCCACAGTTTTTGGAATGCCGCGAGGCGTTGTGCGGCAGGGTCCTCTTTCTTGGCATCGGCTGCGGCGAAGGTTGCCGCCAAGGTCTTGGACTTCGCGATCTCGGCCTCACGTTTCGCCACATCACCCGGACGACCGCAGTAATGCCAAAGCTGGTCGGCATAGGCACCGCCCAGTTCGACCGCGCTCAGACGCCATACTTCAGGGCCGAGCAGGGCGGCCATCACCTTGTCCAGATCCTTGCCACCTGCCGCAATGGCGCAAACCAGCGATACCTGAGGATCGGAATTCTTCGCCAATTGAGGCGCGAGTTTCACGGCCTCCTCCACGGTCAATTGGTTCCACGCCTTGTCGATGGTGAACGGGCCCGTCCTGCTGTTCATCAATTCCGGGCTGGCTAACAGATAGTCGCGCGCCGTCTTGACCTCGATCACCGCCGGCCCGGAGCTGAAAAATCCCTTGCGCCAGGATTGGAGGAATTCATCGCGCTGAAGCGGCGTCAGTTTGGGAAGTGCAGCCACGATCGGCTCCATCTTGGCATCCACATCCTGCGGCCAGTATTTCTTGTGGTCGTTGCGATAATGCTGGCCATTGCCACCACCGGCCCAGCCGTCCTGCACCCATCTGGCATGATGCGGATACTTGGTCAGCAGGGCCGTGGCCTCGGCGATCGGCGGAGCGAGCTTCTCGACCGGTGATCCGGCATCCACTTCCACCTGCGGCCCGTTCTTTTTGCCCGCGTTGCCACGACGGCTCGCCTTCGGCGCTCCTCCCCCACCGATCTGCGCCAGATTGTAGGCCTTGACTGAAACCGCCCAGTCCAGCCGCAACTTGAGTTCCTCGTCAAAGTTGATCGCCTCACTCAACTCCTTGACCGCTTCATAAAGTTCCTGCGTGAACGGCACGGTCTGCGGCTGTTCGACATATCCGTCCACCGCGTTCAGCAGCCAGCGGAAATCCCCGGCATAGAGCGTAACGAGTTGGTCGCCGGTCACGCCCGCCTTCATCGTCGCTAACAACCGGTTGGCAACTGCCTCCCCGTCCTTGTTCGCAATCGCCGTGTCAAGGAACCAGCGGTCAAACTGGCGGAAGCGTGGGTTCACGGCGAGTGACTTCGCTTCATTGAGGCCAAAGGAATACGCGCCGCCCGGATTATCCAGCGGATGGATCAGCAGGGCATACACCGCGGTGATCGCCGCGCCGGCCTCATCGGATTTCGGATCGGCGATTTTGAGAGCTTGTTGATAGAGCGCCACGGCGTCCTTGAGCTCGCCGCTCAACTCGGCGGCGCGTCCGGCCTGGAAGAGCAACGCCGGGGTTTTCGGTAGATTCCGGCGCAGCCACTCTTTGGCGAGAGCCAGTGCCGGAGCCGGCTGGTTCCCGGCGATGCCGGCTTTCAGGAGATCGGTGATGGCTTGTTCGGATTGTGATTCCACCGAGGCGGCAATCGCGGCGCGTTGTTCGTCAAAGCTGGCGGCGGAAACCGTGGCGACTCCTAACAAAATCAATCCCGCCAGTGAAAGCGATCCCGCGCGGATGCCCATTCCCCGGAAATCCCGGTTTGTATGCAGGTGCCGTGTTCTCATTCCTTGGACTCCTTCTCCCCTTCAAGACCGGCCAGCTTCTTGCGCGCCTCGGCGACGTATTGGCTGGAAGGATAATCAAAGATCAACTGCTGCAGCTTGGCCTTGGCCGTCACGTTGTCGCCCATGCGGAATCCGACGTTGGCCCACATCAGCAGCATTTCATCGAGAAACGCCGCGTCCGGATAATCCGCAAACACGCTTTCCAACAAATCCGCCGCTTGCGCGAAACTCTCGGTATCCACGTAGTGACGAACCACGCGTCCCAGCGCCTCGGCGGCGAAGGAACTCTCGGGATACTTCTGGTAGGTTTTCTGATAGGCGATGATGGCCGGGCTCATCCGGTTCTGCAGCGCGGTGGCCTTGTTCAAGCCGGCCTTGCCCCACTTGCTGTTGTGCTCGTCGGCGGCGGTCGCGAGCGCTTCGGCTTCGCGTTGCAAGACCTCGCCGATGCGGAACTGCGCCTCGGCGGCGGAGATCGGGTTTTCCAACTGCAAAACGCGGCTATAAACCTCGACCGCCTGCTTGTATTCGCCACGGTCGGCGAGGCTGCGGCCCAGCGTCATCAGCGCCTGGTCGGCGAGCACGGATTCCGGATAGAGCCGGTTGAACGCCAGACAGGTGGCGGTGGCGGCGACGAAGTCGTTTTTCAGCAACTCGCTCTCCCACTTGAGTTTGAACGCCTGCTCGACGAGGTCGCCGGGCAGTTTCGCGCGGTTCATGATGATCGGATCCACCTTGTCCAGCGCCTCGCCCGCGCGCTGTCCGGCGCGCTGGTCCAGTCCCATGTCCTTGTAAATCGCGCCCAGGCCTACCAGGGCCTCGGCCTCGACCGATCCCTTGCGCGCTTTGAGCAGTTCTTCAAACACCACGTATTGATCCGCCGTGACCCCGGAATTGACCGAACCGGAAACCTTGATCCGCGTCTCGGTCTCGCGTGGCTCGTCGCCATACAAATGCACCTTGTCCACGTAGGAAACCGACAGCTCGTCGAGCTCCGCCGTGTGGAGAATCTGGTCGGTGTTGTCGATGGCAGCGCCCTCGCTGAAGGGCGTCAACTGGATCTTGCCGAGAAACAGCCCGCTGCGGATGGCCGTGCCCTCGCCGGTTTCCGTGAGAGTGATGGTCACGCTGTCGCGTTCGGCCCACGCATCCTTCTTATCGTCTTTGAGCGCGAAGATATCGAGGATTTCCTCGCCTTCCGCCGCCTTCGAGGCTTCCTCCTTGTAGAGCGACTTCACGGTGAGCGTGAGGGTTTCCGCCGCAGGCGAGGTGTCGAGGTCGGCATCGCGCAGGACGAGCACCTGCGGCTGGCCGGGATAGGCGATGTAGGCCGGGGTCGAATTGTCGCCCAGATAGAAACCGACGGTGCCGGTGCTGACCGCGCGGACTTTACCGGTGCGCGGCACGCCTTTTTTGCCGTCGAGCGTGCTGTCGTCGAGATAAGTGACTTCGAGCGTGTCGCCGCCGACCATTTGCAGGATGCCGTCGTTAGGCTTCGCCGTGCCGAGCGCGGTGGGTGCGGAAGCGAGCATTTCGTCCGGTTTGCCGGGGACTGGCGCGCCGGTGATCGTTTCGGTGTCGCCGCTGCTGACCTTCACCTGCGCCTGCACCTCCTGGCCGAGCTTGCGCATGACGGGCACGTCGGCATCGGCGATCTTGGCGTAGAACCGCTGGCCGATTTCGATGCGCCCGAGTTCCTCGCCTGCGGCATCCTCGACCTCGGTGCCGACGAGGGAAAGCGAGTCGATCGCCTTGTTCCAGTTGCCCATCTGATAGTGGCTCATGCCGATGTGGAAGTAGGCCTGGTTCGCCCATTTGGTCTTGCCGGCCACTTCGGTGAGGCGGCGGAACAGCGGGAACCCGGCGGCATACTGGCCCGCCTGGTATTGGGCGAATCCGGCTTGGAAGAGCGCTTCGTGATAGAGGTTTTCCAGATCCTCCGGCTGCTTCTCACCGGGCACCGGCGCGAGCACGCGGGTGAGCAGCATGAAATGACTGAGCGCTTCCCCGGTGGCGCGCTGATCGAGGAAATGTTTGCCCATCGCCATGTGGGCCTGGTGGGAGAGGATCGAGCCCTGGTTGTCGCGCACCACGGTGTTGAGCATCGCGAGCCCGCGGTCGTGTTGTTTGTAATCCATCAGCTCCATCGCCTTGTCGAACAAGAGCCTGGCCTGTGGGTCGCTGCCGGATGAAACGCGCGGTCGTGGGGCGGCCCCGGGTGCTTCTTCCTGGGCCATTCCGCTTCCGGAAAGCGCGGGAAGGAGGATCGAGGCCATCGCGAGTCGCCCCGCCGCACCGGTGAAATGCTTCATACTCATGCTCATGTTTGCTGTGGGTCGGTGTGCGTGGCGGAGTGCGGATAGTCCAGTAAAGAATCCTCGTTACCCGTTGTTGCCGGGCGTTCTTTCTTCAATTTCAAAGTTATTTCTCCGCCTCGGCCTCGCCGCCGGTGAGGGCCAGGCCGTAGTTCTCCAGGCGGTTGTGCGCCTCGCTGGATTCCGGGCTTTTCGGATAGCGTCGCAGCACGGCGCGGAGCTGGGTCACCTCGCGGCCCTTGTCGCCGGACATCCGGTAAATATCCGCCACCTTGAAGCCCGCCTTCGCGGCGGTGGCGCCACCCACCGACTCCAGCTCGCTGACGGTCTTGACCGCCTGGTCGTATTGTTTGAGGGCGGCCAGGCTGTTGGTGATCTCCCAAGTCGAATCCGGTTGTCTGTTAGCCGCGCGGAACGCGAGGATGGCTTCTTCGTGGCGGCCCAGACCTTGCAGAAGCACCGCCTTGGTCCAGATGAGGCCTTCCGCGTATTTCGGCGATTTCATCAACTCGGGGATCTCCGCCAAGGCCTTTTCCATGAACGGCGGATTGCGGTAGCTGCGCCCGTTGTAGTAGTCGAAGCGGGCCTTGTTCGCGAACAACGAGTCCTTCATCCGCGCGAAGTAGCGCAGGATCTGCTCCTCCGGCTGATAGTCCGCAGCCAGACTGGCGAAGCGGATGATTTCCTCATCGTTCAGATCCGCGATCTTCACCGCACGCATGACCGCTTGGGCCTCATCGTGCATTTCCAGCGGCCTGCGCAGTTTGCCCATCAGATCCATCAGTTCGCCCGCCTTCATGCCGGCCAGCAGGTCCTTGGTGTGCTTGGCGAAAAACTCCGAGCGCAGCTTCGGGTCCGCCTTGTAGTATTTGCACCACTGCAAGACGCGGTCGAGGGAGGCCGGTTTCGCGGTGTATTGTTTTTCCATCCGTGCCAGCCACGCCTTGGAGTCCTTTTCGTGCACCATTTGCGCGTCGCTCCAGCTGCGGCGCAGTTCGTCATGTTCGGTGAAACGGTCTCCCATCTTCGCGGTCCAGTAGGCACAAGCCTGTTCGCGGGCTTTCGGATCCCCTTTCATCTCGAGGGCGGTGTCCAGAACCGTCGTCCAGTAGTTCACATCCTCCTCCGGCTTGCCGGTGTCACGGCCCCTGCCGTCGAAACCGCTGGCCGCCACATAGAATTCCTTGAGCTTTTCATGATCGGGAATGTGTCCGACGTAGTGCGCGACCACCGCCTTGCGCGCGGCGGCGGCGGCGTCCGGATTGGTCTTGAGGAAGGCAACCGCCGTGCGCCACTGGTATCCGGCGGCTTCATTGAATTTCCCGAGTTTCTCCATCGCCTCACCCAAATATGTCAGCGCCGTGCCGGAGTTCGGCTGGCTCACATACCCGTCATCCTTGACCATTCGCGCCCAGACTGCGGTTTTCTTCGCGTCGTCGCCGTTCTGGCCGTGGCATTCGCCGATATAATACAGGGCGGCTCCGGCGTAGCGGACGTCATCGGGGAAATAGTCCACCACCTCTTGATAGGCCGTGATGGCGGCATTGCGCTTGTCGAGTTTGTGCAGGCAGCGGCCGAGGCGCAACAGGACGTACGGCATCGCCTTGCTCTTCGGAAACTCGGACGAATACGCCTTGTAGGCGGCATAGGCGCCCTTGATGTCGCCTGCCGTGTATTGTTTGTCGGCGTCCTCCAGATTCACCCCCTCGAAGGTGTCGAGTTTCGCAAACGCGTCGCCGGGGTAGAGAATCTCCTGCCCGGCCTTCTCCGCTGCGGCCAGTCCGCCGGTGCCGGACTGGATGAACAACGCCACCAGCAATCCTGCGAGGACGGGCTTCAAATGGCGGACGGCGGCGAGTCCTGGCGGTTTGGTTTCATCGGGTTCTGTCATGCTTCTCATTTCAATGGATCGATCTGCGGTTCAAGGCGTGGTCAGGGATAAGTATCAAAGGTGCCGCTCTCCAGGTCATCGCGCAACGCGGCGGGTGTCCGGGTCGCGGGATTGAAATCCGTGAGGCCGGTGGATTACGGAATGAAGCGGTTTTACGGCTTTGCGGGCACCAGGTCGGCGGATAGAGGGTAGTTGACTTTTGCGGCGAGGCGGACGAGTTCCGCGTGAAGCGGCGTGGTGAAAGCGCTGTCTTTGGCAAGGTTCTGGAGTTCGTAGGGGTCCTTGGTGAGATCGTAGGCTTCGGTGAACTCCGGCCTGCCTTTGTAATAGATGAGCTTGGCGTTCGCGGTGCGGACACCGGCGCAGGTCGGGGTCTCGCCGAGTTCCTTGCGATAATAAGAAAGGAAGGAGGTCCGCCAACCGGCGGGTTTGTTGCCGAGGGCGAGTTCCTTGAAGCTGGTGCCGTGCATGCCGGGGTGGGCGGGAAGCCCGGCGAGATCGAGCAAAGTCGGCGCGAGGTCGATGTTGAGAACCATGTCATCGATGAGTTTGCCTTTCGGGAACAGGCGCGGGTAGCGGACGATGTAGGGGATGCGCAGGCCTTCTTCGTAGAGTGCGCGTTTGTCGCCGAGTCCGCGTTCGCCGAGGAAATAGCCGTTGTCGCTGGAGTAAACGATGACGGTGTCTTCGGCGA
>JFJP01041706.1_pt1 | contig 10388 bp, 11 predicted proteins | sample 431651 | NCBI WGS metagenome assembly JFJP01 (sample SAMN02602958, study PRJNA72255) | Microbial mat metagenome, whole genome shotgun sequencing project. | biome: fresh water; feature: sink hole; material: water; isolation source: purple microbial (photo- and chemosynthetic) mats found in... | reverse complement strand
TTTAAAAAATTGGGTGGTCGCCAAGCAAACCGAAAATAAACACCCTGAAAACTGCCACTTTCCATAGAATGCACATTCACACTGAATTCCCGCAGCATAAGCTTCTCAGAAAGTTTCACAATAAAATTTTTATTGAAATCGGAAATTTGGTCGGTATCGAAATACTTTGCGCCTGTAATAGAAATTGGGTACACGTTCGTTATTTTATTTGTTCAACAATTGCCAAATATCACTCCAGCTAAGCAGTCCGCCAATGTTTCGGTCGTCAATATAAAAATCGGCATATATTTTCCTACTTACCTCGCCATCTACATAAATTTCCTCCGGAAAATTTTTATTTACTGCGTAAAAAATAATTCCATTTTCAGCGCAATAATCAACAGCATCTTGCAAATAACTACCACTTCGGTAAGTCCACAAAATTAGCCGGTGCCCTTGCTTTTGCAATTCGCGTAAGGTACTAAACGCAAACGGAATTTCAGCACCAATTTTCGGGTATTTATGTGCTACAATCGTACCATCGAAGTCGACTGCTATTACTAAACTTTTCACCATACTCTTTTTAAGATAAAAATACTAATGCGCATCTAACCAATTTTCTGCTACATCTGCCTCTACGGTCAATTTAACCGAAAGCTTTGCTGCATTTTCCATGCATTCTTTTACCAAGGGCTTAACCAAATCAATTTCCGATTTGTGTACATTCAGCAAAAGCTCATCGTGTACTTGCAGAACCAAATTCGACTTCAAGTTACGTATTTTAATTTGATTATACAATTCAATCATTGCCAATTTAATAATATCGGCTGCCGAACCTTGAATTGGCGCATTTATCGCATTTCGCTCAGCCACGCCGCGCACTACTCCGTTGCTCGAATTTATGTCTGCCAAATATCGTCGTCTGCCGAACAAGGTACTTACAAAAGCGTTATTTCTGGCCTCCGCAATGGCGGTATCCATATACGTTTTAACTCCGGGGTAACTTGCAAAATAACTGTCGATAAGCTGTTTAGCTTCCGAAACCAAAATATTTAAGTTCCGCGCCAAACCAAATGACGAAATTCCGTAGATAATACCAAAGTTTGCCGATTTTGCTTTGCTTCTCATGTCCTTGGTAACTTCACTTTCCGGAATTCCGTATATTTTTGCAGCAGTGGCTGTATGAATATCTTTACCTTGCACAAACGCCTCTAACATGCTTTCATCCTTACTCAAATGTGCCATTAATCGCAATTCGATTTGCGAATAGTCGGCCGATAGCAATAAATACTCGTCGGAAACCGGTACAAATGCTTTTCTAATTTCGCGACCGTCGGCTGTACGCACCGGAATATTTTGCAAATTCGGGTCGCTTGAACTTAACCTGCCGGTTGCAGCAACTGCTTGGTTAAATGAAGTGTGAATGCGTCCGGTGGTAGGATGTATAAGTTTTGGAAGCACTTCAACATACGTGTTAAGTAACTTACGCAATTCTCTATAATCCAGAATTTTATTAATTATTGGATGTTTATCGGCTATTTTTTGAAGTTCATCCTCCGAAGTTGCGTATTGTTGTGTTTTCGTTTTTTTCGCATTCGGAATAATTTTCATTCTATCAAATAAAATTTCGCCCAATTGCTTTGGCGACGAAACATTAAATTCGTAGCCGGCATCGGCAATAATGCTTTTTTCAATTTCGATAATTCGAAGGCGCAATCGCTCGGCAAAAGCATTTAATTCGACGGTATTTATAGCAATGCCTTGTTGTTCCATAGCTAAAAGTACGCGCACAAGCGGCATTTCGATGGTTTTAAAAACCTTATTCAAATCACTTTTCTCAAGTTCCTTAGCCAAAATATATTTAAGTTGAAGTGTAACATCGGCATCTTCAGCAGCATATTCCTTAATTCGGTCGAGTGCAATGGTTCGCATCGAGCGTTGTGCGCCGGTTTTTGAACCAATTAACGCTTCAATTGAAACCGGTTCGTAATTAAGGTATTTTTTCGATAAAAAATCCATACCGTGCTTGCTGTCAGGCTCAACTAAGTAATGAGCCAGCATGGTATCGAACAATTCACCTTTAACTTCAATGCCATATTGAAGCAACATTCCCATATCGTATTTTATATTCTGGGCTATTTTCAGGCTGTTTTCGTTTTCAAAAACCGATCTGAATTTTTCGATTAAAGCCACCGCTTCCAATCTGTTTGCGGAAACCGGTACATAATACGCTTCAAACGGTTTTAATGCAAACGACATTCCTACCAATTCGGCGGTCATTGTATCCAATCCGGTAGTTTCGGTATCGAAACAAAACTCCGTAGCGTTTAGAAGTTGCGTAACCAATGCTTCAATTTCGCCATCGGTACTGCAAACCATATAATTATGCGGAGTATCGGCAATTGTTTTGTGCAAATTTTCGAGTTCGTTTCCTTTTGCTGTTTCCGGCTGCGAAATTATATTCCCAAACAAATCGGTTTGAACTGCTACTGCAGGCTTTTCACCAAATTGCATCCGCTTTAGCATGTTCTTAAACTCTAATTCTTCCAGTACCGCATTAAGCTCCATCTGGTTTGCCGGAGTTAATTTCATTGCTTCAAAATCAATATCCAAGGGCACATTCAAATCGATGGTTACTAATTTGCGCGCCAGCATAATACGCTCTTTGAATTCAATCAAATTTTCTTTTTTCTTGCCCTTAAAATCATTAATGTTTTCATAAATTCCTTCAAGGCTACCATATTGAGCAATAATTTCCTTCGATGTTTTTTCTCCAATACCGGGCGCACCCGGTATATTATCCGAAGCGTCGCCCCACAACGCCAACACATCAATTACTTGCTCCGCACGTTCTACTTTAAATAATTCTTGAACCTTTTCAACGCCCACAATTTCCACCTCGTTTCCACCTTTGGCAGGTTTATACATCACAATATTTTCTTCAACCAACTGGCAGTAATCCTTATCGGGAGTAACCATAAACACCGAGAAATTATTTTGTGCTGCTTTTTTTGCCAACGTTCCAATAATATCGTCGGCTTCAAAACCCGATGCTTCAATAATAGGAATATTAAGGGCTTTCAAAATTCGTTTTATGTGCGGAATCGAACGTTTTATGTCTTCAGGCGTTGCATCCCGATTCGCTTTATACTCCGAATATAGTTCGTTTCGGAAAGTAGGTCCGGGCGAATCGAAAACAGCTGCAATGTATTCAGGTTTATTGGTATTAATTATATCAATTAAAGCATTGGTGTAACCAAAAGCAGCAGAAGTATTCATTTGCTTCGAATTAATACGTGGATTGTTAATAAACGCGTAATAAGCTCTGAAAATTAGAGCAAACGAATCGAGCAAAAACAATTTAGGTTTATTCATACTTATAAATTATCGGACTGAAACCACTCGGCAAACGAGGTACCGGTTTCGTGAAGTTTAGCACTAAACAAGGTTACATTGGCAGGCAATTCCATTTTCAATTTTTTTATAATGTCTATCAGTAAATTTTCGCATGTTGGCTGATAATTAACCACTTCTATTCTATCGAACATTTGTTTTACCGATTTTAAACTTTCAACAGGAGCTAAATCGGAAAAAACAACCGCATGATCGAAACGACTAATAATCAATTCGTTTACAATTCGTTTTAAATCGCCAAAATCGATAACCATACCGTGTTTTGGGTTGTTCGGATTATCAAGCGGCATGCCTGTTACCGTAACAAATAATTTATACGAATGGCCATGAATATTTTTACAAACGCCGTCGTAATTCCAAAGCGCATGTGCCATTTCGAAGTTAAATTCTTTAGTAACTCTTATATTTTGCATTGTCAAAATTTTCAATTGAAATTAAGCAGTAAAAGTACGAAAGGCATTGATAAATACAAAACTTACAAAAATAAAAAGGCAGATTCAGTAAACCCAAATCTGCCTTTTTTAAATTATTTCTAAATTAGGTAGAATAATCGGTACATTTGGAAACGCACTCGACTATATGACTTAAATTAGTATGCTTAAGCCAATAATACGTATTCTTTCCATCGCGCTTGGAAGTTAAAACCCCTTTATCTTTCAAAATACCTAAGTGGTGTGAAGTAGTAGATTGCTCGATACCAAGCAATTCGTGTATTTCGGTTACCGTTAGTTTTTTGCCTTCTTCCAAATAACTCAGTATCGCAATTCGCATTGGGTGTGCAATTGCTTTAAGCATATTTGCTGCTGCTTCGAGCTGCTCGGTTTTTAATTCTTGTAATTTCATTGGTCTAAATAATAAGTCTGAATTTCAGGGTTTAAGCTACCGCAATTAAAATGCAAATATATACATATATACACAACAAAAAAATGACTTAAATCATTTTAACCAATTAATTTGCAAATGAATTGAAAATAGGATGGTCGATTTTTGCAAATAAATATTACTTTTGAAGCCGCATAAAAGGAACACATGGTAAATTTAGCAACAATACAAAAACCGGTAGCTGCCGAACTCAAAGATTTCGAGCCGTTTTTCCGAGAATCGTTTAAAAGCGGTATTAAGCTTTTAGAACTGATTACTAATTATATATACCGTCATAAGGGCAAACAAATGCGCCCGTTGCTTGTTTTTCTTTCGGCAAAACTTATTCGTTCCGAAATTAAACAATCGACCTATGTTGCTGCGTCAATGATTGAGCTGTTGCACACAGCCTCATTAGTTCACGACGATGTGGTGGACGATGCATACGAGCGCAGGGGTTTCTATTCGGTGTTTGCATTATGGAAATCGAAAATTTCGGTACTGGCAGGCGATTTTATTTTATCGAAAGGCTTGCTAATTGCGGTTCAATATAAAGAATATGATATTTTAGAAATTGTTTCGCGTGCAGTTAAAGAAATGGCGGAAGGTGAGCTGCTGCAAATTGAAAAAGCGCGAAAATTAGATATTACCGAAGAAATTTATTTTGAAGTAATTCGAAAAAAAACGGCATCGTTATTGGCAGCCTGTTCGGAAGCCGGTGCAAAGTCGGCAAATGCCAACGAAAAAGAATTGGAAGTAATGCGAAAATTTGGCGAATATTTGGGCATTGCTTTTCAATTAAAAGACGACCTTTTCGATTATCAGAAAGTAAACCTAACCGGCAAACCGTCGGGCAACGATATTAAAGAAAAGAAAATAACCTTACCTTTAATTTATACGTTAAATAAAGTTAGTAAAAAGCAAGCTAAAAAGCTATTTACCACGCTTAAACGAAATAATAAAGAGAACAAAGAGATTGTTGAAATTATAGAAACGGTACAACTAAATGGAGGTTTGGAATATACCGAGCAACAAATGAACAAGTACAAACAAATGTCGGTTGAATGCTTAAACTATTTTCCCGATTCGGCAACTAAAACTGCACTAATTCAGTTGGTTAGTTACGTAATTGAACGAAACAACTAATTTATTTGGCTAAAATCGGTTCTAAAAATCTATTTACTCCTTCCAAATATTCTTTCTTCGCAACGAACAACAAATTGTTATGCTCACCTTGCAACGCTAACAATTGCTTAGGCACATTGGCTTTTGCAAAAAGTATTTCCGAATTTTCGAACAAAATCAATGGGTCGTTTTTGCCGTGAATAAACAGCTTTGGGCATTCGATTTTTCCAATTAATTCGGTATTGTTATAAGAATATTTAAGCAGTTGTTTTACAGGCAAAAAAGGAAGTTTTGTTTCTACTACTTTCGACAATTCGGCAAAACCGGATTCCAGCACCAACGCTTTTACCTTATACTTATTTGCCAGAAAAGTAGCGGGAGCTGAACCTATTGAACGCCCCCAAATAATAATATCTTCCGGTTTAATGTTTAAAAAACGAACGGCGTAATTAAATGCCGCTTCCGAATCAGCCAAAATATCGTTTTTCAAATTTATTGTGCCGGAACTTTTTCCGTACCCTCTATAATCAACCGCAAAAACATTCAAACCCAAATCGTCGAAAACTTCAAACTGTTCAATCAAACAGTTTAAATCGCCTGCATTTCCGTGCAAATAAAGTACAGTAGCTCGCGGTGCCGAACTTTCAATATACCATGCATTTAACTGGTAATTATTTTCGGTACCCACCAAATATTCTGTCTTTTTTATATATTGGGGTGCGGCAGCACAACCACTTTTAGCGGGGAATAAAAATTTTTCCTGCAAAAAATATACGGTAGTAAAATAAATTATGAAAACCAAAACAGTTCCCAAAGCCGCCCAAAGCAGATATTTAATAACGTACCAAACTGTTTTCATTTATAATTTATCGATAAGTTTGAAGAACTAAATTTCTTTTAAAAATATTTAATTTCAGCAAAACCGGGGTTTTCAATTTGCAGTACATCATTCAAAACGCTGTTAGCTAAGCTGCTTGCGCCAATTCTGAACAAATGATTATTTAACCAATCGTTGCCTAAAATACTTTTAACTACCGAAGCATATTGCAAAGCTACGGGCGTATTGGCAATTCCACCGGCGGGTTTAAAACCAACTTTTTTGCCGGTTGCTTTATAAAACGCCTTAATTGCCAAACACATAATATAAGCAGCTTCCAAGGTTGCTGCCGGTTGGTGTTTCCCGGTAGAAGTTTTAATAAAATCGGCTCCGGCGTCCATAGCTAAAATGGACGCTTTCCAAATTAGTTCCGGCGTTTCCAGCGCTCCGGTTTCCAAAATTACCTTTAAATGTGCGGGTCCCGAAACTTGTTTTAAGGCTTCAACATCGTTATAAATTGAATCCAAATCGCCATCCAAGGTTTTACCAATCGAAATAACCATATCGGTTTCTGATGCACCTTTAGCCAGCGCGGTATAGGTTTCAATTACCTTAACATCAAGAAATGTTTGCGAAGCAGGAAAACCGCCGGTTACTGCCGCAATACCAACATTGGGTGCAGTTAGTATTTGTTTCACTACGGGCACCAATGCCGGATAAACACAAATAGCGGCAACGTTAGGCATTCCGGGAAATTTTGTCTGAAAAGCATTCACTTTTTCGGTCATACCGGCAATTGCCGAAGGTTTATCAGTTGAATTAAGCGAAGTTAAGTCTAAAAAAGAGAAAAGTAATTTCAAATTTTCAACAGAATGATTAAAAGTAAGTTCGCTTACTATTTTTTGTAAATTAGCATCTAAATTGGCAATTTCAGTCGGAATAGGAAATTTGTCCAGTATTGCATTCGCTTTTGTTGTCATTTACACCTATTTTATTTCTATTTTTTGCAAAGATAATTATTTTGAATTCAATTGAAAAACCGGAAGCGGAACTCAATTAAATTCAGTTCAACTCAAAAATAATTTTATTTCAACTTCTTGTTTTCCAAATGCCTGGTAGCATCACGGTTGGTTTTCTTTTCCAAGTTTTTTGCCAACGCTTTTGTTAAATCTACATTGGTTTGGTTTGCCAAACAAATAAGTACGAACAAAATATCGGACATTTCGCTCTCCATATCGGTATCTTTGTCGGACTCTTTAAACGATTGTTCGCCATATTTACGAGCAATAATCCGTGCCAATTCGCCAACTTCTTCGGTAAGCAACACCATGTTGGTAAGTTCATTAAAATAGCGAACTCCGTAAGTTTTAATCCATTCATCTACGGTACGTTGAGCTTCTGCAATTGTCATTTTTTATTCTCTATTTTTCGAATCAATCCAAATAGTAACCGGCCCGTCATTTATTAGTGCAACTTTCATATCGGCACCAAATATTCCTGTAGCAATGCTTTTTCCTAATTTTTCTTCAAATAATTGAACCGATTTATTGTAAAGCGGAATAGCAATTTCGGGAGTTGCTGCTTTAATATACGAAGGTCGATTTCCCTTTTTTGTCAATGCATGTAAGGTAAATTGGCTTACGAGCAGCAGGTCGGCATTTATTTCAATCACCGATTTATTCATTACACCGGCATCATCACTAAAAATTCGGAGGTTTACAATTTTATTTATCGTCCAATCCAAATCCTCTAAGGCATCAGAAGCTTCAAACCCAACCAGGACAAGCAATCCTTGTTCTATTTTTCCTACAATATTTTCTTCAATTTTTACCGAGGCTTCACTAACTCTCTGTATAAGTGCACGCATAACTTACTTTTTTACCATTGTGCCCTAATTGTATAAACCGGGTTAAGTTCGCTTCCTTCGGTTTCAATAGTTACCTCGTGCTTTGGGTTGCCGGTAAGGTCAAGCGCTTTTTGTATCCAACCTGCAATACGTTCAATAATAAGCGATTCTTTACCACTAAAACCACTAAACTGCAAAACGGTATGTTTATCCGATTTTTCGATAACCACAATTTGCGCATCGTCATAATACGACGAAAAAACATTGGTTGCCCTGCCAAGCACAAAACCGGGTGCCGTAATCCGCAAGAAAATTTTATAGATTCCTTGCAATGCAATCTCACCGCTGTATTTACCTATTTCTCTTGCTGCCAAAGCTTTATTGCCACCAAACAATACTAAACCGGCAATTTCAGTGGGTGCAATAACGGCGTCATACAACGAATACCAATCCGTTGCAAAAATAGGATTATTTAAAATTTTTAAACTCTCGTAAGGCAAACTCTGAATCCATTCGTTATACTTAGCAGGGAAAAATTTTTTAATAAATTCGGGTGTTACACTTACTGCGGTTCCTTTTATTTTCATAGCGTTATTGTTATATTATGGCTTGTATTAAAACGTTACTAAATTACAAAAATTACTCAAACAAACCATAACAATCTATTTAAGCAACGATTCTAACTTTTTAATGTCGATAGCTATTTCTGCCACCGAATTATTTTGAAATAAATCGATTAATCGTTTACGCAAGTCATCTGAAAGATTATGCATTGGGCATTTGTGGTGGTTTTCTTCTTTACCGGCACAAATATTAAGTCCTATTAAGCATTCATGAAAAACATCTAAGCCATCCACCAATTCTACTACATATAACAACGAAATTTCTTCAGCAGGCTTGCCCAGAGCAAAGCCTCCGTTAGGCCCTTTGGTCGAAATTAATAACTTTTTTCGAGCCAACGTTTGTAATATTTTTCCTAAAAAAGGGGAAGGAATATCCAACTCTTCCGAAATTTTCTTTATTCCTATTTTTGCAGCCGGAGTAGCGTGTATTGCTAAGTATACTACCGCTCTTAATGCGTATTTACTTGTATTCGATAACATTGGCACATTTATTATTCTGTGCAAAAATAATATAAAATAGTTTAATATCTTAATTTATTTTACACTGTAATTATTATTTTCTATTGATTATTACCAATTAATTTTCAACGTATTCTCAACAAGAAGCTAAATCCACACATATGTTGTTCTAAATCTAAAGAAATTTTGCCACCAATTAAATATACTCCATGCCCGGTAAACGGATATTTTTTGAGTGAATTCGAGAAATTTACGGTATCGAAAAATGTGCCTTCCGAATCGAGAAAAGTCCCAAAATTCATTACATCGAACTTGGAAGTATAAACATATTTAATATGCACCAACAAACCCACCATTTTAACGTAGCTGCCTTTCTTTTGCAACATGTTTTTTGCCGAAATTTCGCCACGGAATTTTGTTTGCAACAAATCGAAATACGAAAGTGTAACCGGAAAGCCAAGCAATTCAATTTCGTCGTAAGCATCGGAAACCAGATTTTGCGGTAAATCGGGCAACACATAGTTTTTAACCGTTCCGCCAAACAAGCGCGGTTCGGTGTTTTTTCCCCAACCCTAATTAAAATTTGCAACTGCTCCTGCCCTATCTGCACGCGATCAATAAAATTTATCAAATCCGAAAAAGCACCGTTTAACTTTCGTTCCTTTACTATTTTTTTCGCCAAATCAGTTTCCAAATTCACCACATGTACAAATCCAAGTCGAATATTAATACCGTCGGTTGAAGTCATGTATTCGCCCGAATTTACACATGGAACAAACAATTTGCCACCATAACGTGTAGCCTCGTGTGCATACACCCAAGTTTGGTAAAAACCACCAAAGTTATTAATAACCGCTGTGTAAAACTCAACCGGATAGTATGCTTTTAAATACAAACTTTGAAAACTTTCCACCGCATACGAAGCCGAATGTGCCTTTGAAAACGAATAACCGGCAAACGACGCAATCTGTCGCCAAACTTCGTTGGTTAGCGCTTCGGAATAACCACGGTTGCGACAGTTTTCGAAAAACTTTTGCTGAATTCGCTCCATTTCAGCCACATGACGCTGCTTCCCTGACATTAGTCGGCGCAACACATCGGCATCGGCAAGGTCTAAACCGGCAAAATGGTGGCAAATTTTCAACACATCTTCCTGAAAAACCATTACTCCGTAGGTTTCGCCCAATTGCTCTTCAAAAATTGGATGCAGGTACTTCACATTCTTTTGGTCGTGAAACCGTTTAATGTACTCCTTCATCATGCC
>JFJP01040962.1_pt1 | contig 10390 bp, 7 predicted proteins | sample 431651 | NCBI WGS metagenome assembly JFJP01 (sample SAMN02602958, study PRJNA72255) | Microbial mat metagenome, whole genome shotgun sequencing project. | biome: fresh water; feature: sink hole; material: water; isolation source: purple microbial (photo- and chemosynthetic) mats found in... | reverse complement strand
TGTCAAGACTACAACGGATTCAATCGCTCGACGAAATTGACACAGCCAGGCATGGTATTTATATAATCAAGGGGGATAAAAGTGGCACCTATCTGCCCCAGGTATTGAGGGAAAACCACTGGGATGCAGAGACCGCTATGAGGAAGTGCTCGCACGACAAGGCCGGCTTGGGATATGAAGGCTGGAGAGAGGCTGAGCTCTATGTTTACACAAGCTTGATAATAGGTGAAATGATCGGCGGGGAATAATTCACCATTCCCCCGGTAGCCATTTTACCCGAGGTGGAATATTGAAAGGCCTTCCCCCCTTTTTTACAACAATTTGCAGATTGGTTTGATTCTCGAAGTTTTTGGGGTCAGTGTAATAAAAAGTAAGATGATCGTATTATCTTAGAGCTCCAAAAATTATCAATTAAATAACTAACCATGGTAAAAGAAAATGTTAAACAAAACAAGGCACTAGTTGTCATTATAGCTGCCATTGCTGCAACCGGAGGGTTGCTTTTTGGCTTTGATACAGGAGTGATTTCAGGAGCCATTCCGTTCTTCCAGAAATCATTTGGAATTTCTGACAGTTGGATTGAGATTATTACAACCGCTGGTCTGGTTGGAGCTGTTATAGGAGCCATGTTCAGCGGTCGGCTCGCAGATGTTATTGGCCGAAAGAAGGTTATTTTGGGATCGGCTGTAATTTTTGCAATTGGAGCCGTCTGGTCAGGTGCCGCTCCAAGTGCGTTGAACCTTGTGTTTGCCCGGCTTTTCCTGGGTGTTGCCATCGGCGTTTCTTCCTTTGCTGTACCCTTGTACATCGCAGAGATATCACCAACCAAAACCCGCGGAACAATGGTATCCATGTTTCAGCTGCTAATAACCATCGGGATTATGGTTTCTTACCTGAGCGATTCAATGTTTGCCGTTCCTGACGGACATCCGGATTACGAGAGCTGTTGGAGGCCCATGTTTTATGTTGGTGTAATTCCCGCAATAATTATGTTTGTCGGAATGATATTCCTTCCTGAGACCCCAAGGTGGCTTATCAGCAAGGGTCACGAGGACAAGTGTCGTGACGTTCTGCAAAAAGTGGAGGAACCGCATCTTGTGGAAGAGGTTATTTCGAAAATGAAGGCGGATCTTGAGTCGGACAAGAAAAACAAAGTAACCTGGAGACTGATATTCAAGAAATGGCTTAGAGTGCCGCTAATGATCGCCGTGGGTATTATGTTTGTTCAACAGTTTACAGGAATCAACACCATAATATATTACAGTCCCAAGATTTTCCTTATGTCGGGATTTGCCGATGCAAAAGCCGCAGTATGGGCTTCCGTGAGTGTTGGGGTTGTTAACGTTGCATTCACTATACTTTCTTTGTTTATGATCGACAGGTTAGGCCGCAGAAAACTTTATTTCATTGGTTTAACGGGCATGGTTGTTTCCCTTATTGCAATGGGAACCTTTTTTGCTTTCCAGGCAGCGCTCGGTGATTCAATCAAATGGGTAACGATTTCGTTGGTATGGGTGTACATTGCTTTCTTTGCAATCAGCCTGGGACCCTTGGGATGGCTTATTATTTCCGAAATCTTCCCGTTGAGTGTGAGAGGCATCGGATCGAGCATCGGAGCGCTTTCCAACTGGCTGTTCAACGGTGTTGTTGCTTTTACATTCTTCAAAATTGTAAAAGGCTTAACCTTACCTGAAAGTTCAATTATACTAAAAGGGGAAGATCTTGGAAACCCTGCCGGGGCATTCTATCTTTATGCCCTTGTTGGAATCCTGGGTATTATCTGGGGATATTTCTATATTCCTGAAACCAAAAATGTTACTCTGGAAAAGATTGAAGATCACTGGAGACAGGGCAAAAAGCCAAACGAATTAAAGCAAGGCTGATCGATCTGAAATTAATTTACAAAAAAGAGGCTGCTAAAACATGCAGCCTCTTTTTTGTTAAATAAAGCTTAAATACCTCGGCGAATTCATTTATTGGCGCGAATTCAGGTACTTTTACCGCGTATTAAAATGATTTCCAGTCATGGTAAAGATTTGCCCGATATCCGAGCGGAATGTAAACGAGAATGTGAGTCGACTCAATTCTTTCTTCACCCTTTTATTCGCTGGGTTATTTATTGCAAGCGGAAGCTTTTGGTTTCTTTGTGTGTTGTTGATCGATTTTCTTCTCAGACTTTTAAATGAAGGGAAGTTGAGTCCTGTGATCAGACTCAGCACCTACCTTCTGGATATTTTAAAAGCCAGGAAGGTTTTAATAAACGCCGGGCCAAAAATTTTTGCCTCTCGGATTGGACTTATGCTCTCAGTTGCCTCATTTGTCTTTTTGATTGCCGGATTTCCTAAAGCAGCTGCAATTACAGCAGGCATTCTGGCTTTTTTCAGCTTCCTCGAATTTGCTTTTGGCCTTTGTGTGGCCTGCAAGATTTATCCTTACGCTTTAGTTTTAAACGATTTCTTTCCCGGAAAAAGTAAGTAGCATTCAATTGCTAATCAAAGAAATACTTCTAAGCGATTGCGGAAATTCCAAGTCCATATAAATTAATGCCGGAAGATTTTTTTTCTTTTTACAAGTTTTGGCCTGGATTTTGGATAGTGGCTTGCAAGAGTATTCACAATCAAAAACCTGAAGTCATGAAAAAGCACATAATCATAATCGTAATGTTGGTGTTTGCACTGGGATTAAACGCGCAGACCACCGACAGAGGCACCAGAACCACTCCTGCTGGCGGAACCACAAAAAGCGCCGTAGAAGAAAGGAAAACGAATCCTGCGGAGGTTGAGACCAGAACCCGTGAGGCCGCTCCCACAAGGACCGTTGCGCCGGCCGAAAACAGACAGGAAGCGCCCGCACGGACCGTTGCCCCAGCCGAAAACCGACAACCAGCTCCTGCACGGACTGTTGCCCCATCCGAAAACAGACAAGCAGCACCTGCAAGAACTGCGGCCCCTGCTGAAAATAGACAGGAACAGCCAGCCAGAACAGCTCCCTCGGAAAGAAAAGCAGAACCTGTTTACAACGAGTCCAGAAACAGGGAAACACCTCCGGCCAGAACCACAACCACTACCCGGACCGTTGAGACCCGCCAGACTGTGACCCCTGCGAACCGCTCTGTTGAACAGGAACGCCCCCGAACTGTAAACGATGGAAACCAGAATCCCCCGAGAAAAGCAGGAACAACAGTGAATCCCGACAGAGACAATGGAAACAGAAATACTACAGGAGTGAGGCCTCAAGGTGGAGACCGCACTGTTGGAAATGCCAGAGAATCAGACGTGAATCGAAACAGAGAGTATGTTCCCCGAAACGAACCGGTGTATGTTGAAAAGAGACAGGCTTACAGAACCCCCGAACGAACCCGCACGGTGAGAACTGTAAACACAAGCACCAATTACGTGCATCACCCTGTTGAATATCGGAGAACCTATTATCCTTACGCAGAGCCCCGCAGGCTGGAGATTATCTGGGACGTAACAATGTACAACGAATACAGGTACATGTACCCGCAATACGACTACTGGTACTATCCTTACGGTTACAGAATCCATACGATTTCGGCTTATGATGCCGACCGCTATGTAGGTGAAATAGCCAGAGTTTTTGGCAAGGTATCGGATGTGTGGTACGAAAGAAATACCGATGAGTACTACCTGTTCTTTGGTGCACCTTACCCTTACCACGATTTCAGTGTAATCGTTTCAGGTAAAAACGCAAGAAGGTACAGCCACCGCCCCGACCGCTACTTCATCAACAGGAACGTCGCTGTAACCGGTTTGGTAAGCATCTGGGACAACCGTCCGGAGATTCTGGTAAGAAAGAGAAGCCAGATAGAGGTTTATTTTTAAACAACTTGCCCCTTGTTAAATTAAAAAAAGAAGACTTTGAAGAAAAAAAAAGACGATAGTGTTTCAAAACACAGGAGGCGGAAGAATTAAAAACTCTCCCGCCTCTTTGATTTACTGGGTCTTCAGGGGATATTGAATAACTACTTCAACCCCTTTCCTGCCATTTCATCCAAAAACCATTTCAGCTCACCGCTCGTGGGCTTAACATAAGAGGCCGGCAGATTTTCAAATCCCTTTTTATGAGCAATTATGTCTCCGACAACTTTTGCTTTTGACGCTCCGGTTACCAGAAAAACGATATTTTTCGAATTATTGATAAGCTTTAACGAAAAGCTTATTCGCTTTTGATTTGTTTGGGGATGTTCAGCTACATAGCACAATTCATTGCTTGCAATCCGCTCCATAGCATCGGGGAAGATTGAGGCGGTGTGCCCATCCTCTCCCAGTCCTAGCAAGACAATGTCGAAAACGGGAAACCCGTTCACCAAGGGCGGGTATTTCCTTAAAACATCCGAGTACCGGAGACTTTCCTTGTAAGGATCATCTTCGCCTCGTATGCGATGAATATTATCCGGAGGGATATCGATTAACCTCAATAGGGTTTTCCATGCATTTCCGTAATTGCTTTCCGGGTCGTCAATGGGCACACAACGCTCATCCCCCCAATATATGTGGAGAAATTCCCACCGAATACCTTCCAAGGGCAGCCTGGCAAGATATTCGAATATCCTAAGGGGCGTGCTTCCCCCTGAGAGAGCGATATGACAGGTTTTTTTTTCCGCAATCGCACGGGTAAATTCATACTCAAGAATTTCGAAGATTTCAGCGGCCATCGCCTCAATATTCCTGAAGACAAAAACACTCGGTTTCTTTTCAGAGTTCGCAATAGATTCCATCGTCGGTAAGGTTTTTGCAAGGGTGACGCCATTTCAGCCAGGGTTCTTCTATCAGGGAGTCGGCAACATCAGGTCCCCAGGTGCCGGAAGGATAGCCATAGAGTGGAATGCCTGCATCTTCCTTCCATGCCTCAAGGATCGGGTTAATGAACTCCCATGTGGTTTCAACGGTATCGCCACGGGCATAAAGGGTAGAGTCGTTGAGCATGCAATCGAGCAATAGACGCTCGTACGCTTCAGGGATTTTCTTGTCGGTTAACGAAGAGTAGTGAAAATCCATATTTACATTTTGCACGGTAAAACCTGCCCCGGGAACTTTCATACCAAACTTCATCAGCAGTCCCTCGTCGGGTTGAATGCGGATAACCAGCTGATTGGAGTCGTTCGGGAGTCCAAGGGTATTGCAAAACAAATGGTGAGGCGTCTGCCTGTAATGGATTACCACCTCGGTAACGCGGGTAGGCAGCTTCTTTCCTGTTCTCAAATAGAAAGGCACCCCACTCCACCGCCAGTTATCTATGAAGAATTTCATGGCAGCATAGGTTTCTGTTTTGGAATCGCGCCGGACACCTTCCTCATCTCTGTAAGACAGAACTTTTTCGTTATTTATCGTTGAATGGAGATACTGCCCGCGAATAATATCTTTTCGGATGTTTTCCTGGCTTAACGGTCGTAAGGATTTGAATACTTTAAGTGTTTCGTTTCGGATATTTACCGAGTCGGCCAATATGGGCGGTTCCATCGCAATTAGGCCAACTAATTGGAGAAGATGGTTCTGCACCATGTCGCGCAAGGCCCCTGAATTGTCGTAATACCCTCCCCGCTTTTCAACCCCAATGGATTCCGCGCTTGTAATCTCCACATGGTGAATGAAATTGCGATTCCAAATAGGCTCGAATATGTGGTTGGAGAACCTCGTAACCAGGATATTCTGAACGGTTTCCTTGCCAAGATAATGATCGATGCGGTAAATCTGGTCTTCGGTGAAAAAATTCAAAAGTTCCCGGTTCAATGTTTTGGCGGAGTCAAGATCGTTGCCGAAAGGCTTCTCTATAATCAGTTTGTGGGTTTTCCGGTTCAGACCCTGATTGGCGAGAAACGCGGGAATCTTGTCATATAGGTTAGGGGGAGTTGCCAGATAGAAAATGATATTGTCGTCGAGTTTGAAATCGGAATCCAGATGGTCAACCTTATTCTTCAGAGCCTCGTAGGCTTCGGGCTTAAAGGTATCGATGGCGCAGTAGAACAGCAGTGACAGGAACTTTTCAAGCGCATCCTTGTCTTTTGTCGATTGAATTTCGGAAAATGTGGCAAGTGAAGATTTCATTTCGTCCCTGAAAATCTCGTTGTTCATTTCGGTGCGACCGACTCCCAGTATCGCGAAATTTGAGGGCATCAGGTTCTGCTTTAGAATGTTGAAAAGAGCCGGAATAAGTTTCCGCCGGGTAAGGTCGCCCGAGGCTCCGAAGATAACAATGAGATGGTTTGGAGAAGCGCGCATAGGGGCAGAGTAAAATTAATTTTGTGTAAATATCGGAAAAATTGGAAGATAAATCTAAAGGAAAATGAATCATCAACCCTCAAGGTTTAAGACCTTTTGGGCTTGGGATATGCGATATGTGACAATTCCCCGGGACTCAGGGCGCAACTGCCCCAACCCTCCTCACATTCACCCCGGCAAAAAATCCCAGCGCTCCATTGCTAAGATTGGTGGTGACATTCGCGGGTGGACCGCTGAAAAGCGGATTTGAGCCGAAGAGGGCAGTCTGGGCTTGTACAATGAAATTGTAATATTCGGAAGTGATACCGAACATCTCGAAAACGATAGTGTCGCCGGGCGAGACTTTTTCCCCGGGCTTGTCGTCATCAAGGAACTGCACGGAAACGCCGTTGGTATAATTGCCGTTGAAAAGCTGGTCGTTTTGCACAATAATCTCAGGCAGGGAGTCGGTTTGCTGAATTCCGTTTTTCACAACTTTAAAGGCATAGAAATCTTCGGTTTCGGCTGGATCTTTGGCAAAAAGAAGAATCTCGCTTCCCTGAAAAAAGGGATATCGGGCATAATTGAGCCGAATACTGTCGGGCGCAGCCATAAATGGAAGCTCCGAACTTGCCGAATAAGCTTCGATTGCACCGTCTCTGTTGATGTCAACATTATCGATTGTAAGGGAATAGGACCTTCCGGGGACTCCATAATAGTCTGCTCCTGTTTGGTATGATCCAGGCTCAGTTTCGCTTTCAGAGAGGGCGATCTCACGAATACCGTCATTAATTCTAACTATGGCCCCGGATACCCCTTCGGCAGGCAAATTGTAATAATAGTCGGCACTCCGGGTAAGCCTGATAACATGAGCAGTGGTATCTGTTGTTATCTCACCATAAACGATAAGTCGGGCATAGCTGTTGTCGAGTTCAATATCATAAGGCTCCGTACAGGATTGTATGATTGGAAATGCTAAGAGCAAGGAAAAGCTTAGGTATAAAAATGTTTTTTTCATGGCCTAAAATTTGAAATTATAGGTGATGGAAGGAATGTAGGAAAAAAGGTAGGTTAATTCGGCTTTTGTAATGTTCGGGTCGTTTTCATCCTGCACAAAATTAATAGCCCATGCATTATGCCTTCCATAAGCATTGTAGAGCGAGAAATTCCATTCACTTTGCCATTTTTTGCCGGGTTTGGGCATTTTGGAATAGGTAAGCGACAAATCAAGCCTGTGGTAATCGGGCATCCTATAGGCGTTCCTTTTGCTGTAAATTGGGAGTACAGCGCCTAAAATCTCATATCGCCCGGTGGGGAAGGTTACAGGATTTCCGGTAGAATAGACCCAGTTTGCACCCGCATGAAGTTTTTTGGTAATCGGGTAATTTAAGACCACGGAAATATTGTGGGGCTTGTCGTAAGGAGCTGCATAGGGTTTGCCATCGTTAATTTCCGCAATGGTTCTTTCTGTTCTCGACAGGGTATAGCCAACCCATCCGTTCAGTTTGTTGAGGTTTAGGGTTACCAGAAATTCAATCCCGCCTGACCATGATTCACCGATTCGAGTTTCTCCCTCCAGTTTGGGATTCAGTAAAAGCGCTGCATGGTCTTTGAAATCGATGGTATTTGTCATCTTCTTGTAATAACCTTCTATAGAAGTCTCGATTGAATTATCTGCGAAGTTCCTGAAAAGCCCCAGTGAAGCCTGATCAGATACCTGAGGTTTGATATTTTTGCTTGCTGAGAACCAGATATCCAAAGGGGTTCCGGCAGTAGAATTCTGTGCCAATTGAATATATTGCCGGGTTCGCGCATAGGAGGCCTTTATGGATGTGAATTCCCCGAGCATATAGGTTATACCCAACCTTGGCTCGAGGCCCGAAAAGCTGTTGTAAAAGTCCATTGATTCGTAAACAGTGGAATCGATAGAGTTATAGGCCTCATCGAAATTGTAAACCGTTGCTTTTCCGACATTCTGAAATATCGAAGTTCGAAGCCCGTATTTAATTGATAGATTTTTCCCGATTTTGTTCTCTGACATTGCGTAAATGCCATGCTCCAAAGCGAAATTGTCGGGCAGAATGAACTCTGAGAAAAGGGATTCAGATCCGGTTCCCCGTGCTGATCCGGGTAAAAAATGGTGATAGGTTGTGGCTGCACCAAACTTGATGATGTTACCTGGACTCAAATAATATGTAAAGTCGGCCTTTACAGAATGATCCTCCAGGTTTGATTTCCATTCGAAACCATCCGGACGTTCCGCCTGGGTACCCAATTCGTAATCGTAGTTGGCGCGGATAAAGCTGAAATTGCTGAATAAGCGCTTGCTGAAAAGGTGGTTCCAGCGCAGGGTTATCGTATTGTTGCCATAATCCATTCCGGCAAATTCGTTTTTGAAAACGTCCCTGCCCGCATATCCGGAAATAAATATCCGGTTGTTATCATTAATAATGTGGTTGACCTTGGCGTTCAGGTCATAAAAATGAAGTTTATTGTTCTTCAGGTCTTTGTTTTTTGCCAGGGGGAGGAAAATGTCGGCGTACATGCGTCTTCCGGAGATCAGGAAGGAGGTTTTCTCGTTGATAATTGGACCCTCAAGGGTGAGCCGGCTCGAGATGGTACCGATTCCACCGGTGGCTGAAAAGTTCTTCGAATTGCCATCCTTCATCCGAACTTCAAGAAGGGAGGAAAGCCTTCCCCCGGCACTGGCGGGAATGTCGCCCTTGTAGAGCTTGGCATCTTTGATGGCATCGTTGTTAAACACAGAGAAGAAACCGATAAGATGTGAAGCGTTATAAACGGTAGCCTCGTCGAGCAAAATGAGATTCTGATCACTGGCCCCTCCCCTGACGCTAAAACCTGAAGAACCTTCGGAGGTGACGGCAACCCCCGGAAGCAGTTGTATAGCCTTAATAACATCCACCTCACCCATAAAAGCGGGTATCCGCCGGATTGATTCTATCTGCAGCTGGCTGGTTCCCGTTTCCAAAGAACTAACGTTGTTGTTTTTTTTTACACTGCTTATCACAACCTCCTCGAGTTGACGAGCCTCTGGTTTTAATTCAATGTTTAGGATCAGGTCACTGTTCAGATCGAGTATCTGCTCAAAGGTATTATATCCAATGTAGGACACCCCAATCGTGTAAGATCCCTTATTCAGACCGATGGAGTAAAACCCGTAAGGATTTGTAACAGTGCCGGAACCCAGCTCTTTAATATATACACTTGCCGCAATCAAAACCTCCCCCGTAGCAGCATCCTTGACATACCCCGATACGGAAAAGGATTTTTGCGGCTCATCGTTGTAAACTGACTTTCCTTCCGATGAGACAACTAAAAATAAAAGAAATACAATAGATATTAAACGCATAGCATTATCGATAGCAACAATTATAAAATAAGATACCGCATTGATTCAATATCTATGCCATACAGAAGAAGTTAATGTTAAAGAATTATAAATTCGCTAAAAGCCTCCGGAACCGTCGTCCATTTTTATGTCAGAATCCTCCGACTTGCGGGCCTGGGTTTTAAAGTTGTTGAGTTTATAGCTGAGTGTCAGGGTGACGACCTGATGTTCCCGTTCAAATTTCATGGTATTGTTTAAACTCTGGCTATAGGTGCTGAATTCGTGTTTCATGGTACCAAAGATATCCTGAACCGAAAGGGTTGCAGAAAGCTTCCTGTCGAGGAAATCATGACGGTAGGCAAGATTTGCAAAGAAGAATGATCCCCTGTCGCCCTGAGCTGTAACAGAAGGGCCATTGTACATTACATTTGCCTGAATTCTGGATTTTGTGGAAAGAAAGAATGAGCTGTTTAATCGTGTATCCCAGTTATTTGAAGTCTTGAGGATGTCTTCGCCATCAATAACACCATCGAGCCAATAACGGTAAACATTTAGGGTAGCATTTACATTGAACCACTTTTTGACTGCGAGGTTAAGCATAAATTCTCCACCAAGGGAGTTGTCGCTGTTGATATTTTTGGAGGTCATAATAACCACATCAGGAAGTGTGGGATCCTGGTACATCATTCGAGTGATAAGATTTTGGGTATTTCTGTAGTACGACTCTAGCACAAAAAACGATTTCCCGAAATTTTTCTGATAACTTAACTCGACGGAGTTTACATATTCAGGTTCCAAATCAGGATTTCCTTCCCTCAGG
>JFJP01022707.1_pt1 | contig 10390 bp, 8 predicted proteins | sample 431651 | NCBI WGS metagenome assembly JFJP01 (sample SAMN02602958, study PRJNA72255) | Microbial mat metagenome, whole genome shotgun sequencing project. | biome: fresh water; feature: sink hole; material: water; isolation source: purple microbial (photo- and chemosynthetic) mats found in... | reverse complement strand
GCTGCGAATTCCATATTGGGATGCCGAAACCGGATTTTCATCCACATTGAGTTTGGCTACTTTTACACCATTGGCATAATCGGAGGCCAATTCATCAATAATTGGTGACAAAGTGCGACAGGGACTGCACCACGGAGCCCAGCAATCAACTAATACTGATGAATCAGGCATTAGCACTTCGCGGGCAAAAGAATTATCTGAAATTTCCACGGGTGTTGGTTTTTGCTGAGTTGTTACAAGAGGTTCGCTACATTTACCGCACAGAGGTCTCTGATGCAAATGTTCCTCCAGCATTCTATTTTTTGTGCCGCATTTAAGACAACGGATAATCAAATCGTCCAAGGGTGCATGGCACTTGCCGCAAGCTGGCCGACCCTGGAATTTCTGCCGGGGAATTCGATTTTTTGTCCCACAATTCAGGCACCGAATAATTACGTTTTCCTGCATATTAACCACCCTTTGGCGATATTATCTCTTTTTTCCGGTAAAAAGGCAAATTATAAAAATTGATAATTGGCTGAAGGTTGAAAGAATGTAGTTATAGCCTTCGGCCTATGTTCAAAAGTTTTCTAGCCCCTTAAAATCAAGGGTAGCCAGATAATCGTCAACTGTTTCCGCGCGGCGGATTTGCACAACCTCGCCATTTTCTCTAAGGAGCAATTCAGTTGAGCGCAATTTGCCGTTATAATTAAAACCCATGGCATGGCCATGAGCGCCGGTATCATGGATTACTACAATATCTCCAATGTCAATTTCTGGCAATTTTCTGTCTATGGCGAATTTGTCGTTGTTTTCGCAAAGTGAACCGGTTAGATCATAGAGGTAATCAAGTGGTTGGTTTTCTTTGCCCATAACCGTTATATGATGATATGCGCCGTAAAGAGCGGGACGCATTAAATTGGCCATACAGGCGTCAACCCCGACATACTGTTTATAGATATCTTTTTTATGCAACACGGTGGAAACAAGATACCCGTAAGGACCCGTGATGTAACGACCGCACTCCATATAAATTTTCAGAGGCGCAAGCCCATTTCCAATAATAAGCTGCTGATATTTTTCCTTAATGCCGCGACTCACAGAGGCAAGATTGATTCGCTCTTGTTCAGGACGATAGGGAATTCCCACGCCGCCGCTCAGATTCGCAAATTCAAAATGTATTTTTAGTTTTTGTGAAACTTCGGCTATCAGCTGAAACAGTATTTCGGCAGTTTCTACAAAGTAATTGGCATCAAGTTCGTTGGAAGCGACCATCGTATGAATGCCAAAACGTCTAATACCTTTTTCTTGGCAGATTTTATAACCTTCGAAAATCTGGTCGCGTGTAAATCCATATTTGGCTTCTTCAGGATGACCGATAATCAAATTACCCTTCTTGAGGGGACCGGGATTGTAGCGGAAACAAATCAATGGCGGCAATCCTGCGCAATTTTCGAGATAGGAAATATGGCTGATATCATCCAAATTGATGGTGGCGTTTAATTCAGTTGCTTTGACAAATTCAGCGGCGGGTGTATTGTTAGAAGAAAACATGATGTCAGCGCCGGTAATTCCTGATTTTTCGGCTGTAATCAATTCCGCAAGAGAGCTGCAATCTGCTCCAAAGCCTTCTTTATGCAAAATAGTTAGAAGATAAGGATTGGGTGCGGCTTTAACGGCGTAAAATTCTTTAAATCCTTCGTTCCAGGCAAAAGATTTTTTAAAATTACGAACATTTTCCAGAATAGCTTTCTCATCATAAATGTGAAAAGGTGTTGGATATTGTTTAATAATTTCCAAAATTTGATTTTTAGTAAAGGGTAAAAGCTTTTCCGACATGAGGATCTCCTGTATTAGATTGTATTAGTTGAACTTTAAAAATTATAAGCAAATGATATCGATAAATAGGGGATTACGGTAAAAAATGAAATTTATCAATATTATTTTCTGCCATGACGCAAGTCATGGAAAAGTGGAATCTAAAAGAATAGATGTTTAAGAGAATAATAAGTAATTGCAGAGATAATTGAGGCAATGGGCATTGTTAAAATCCATGCCCATACAATGCTTCCAGCAACTCCCCAGCGCACTGCAGAAAGTCTTTTTGTGGCGCCGACACCTACGATAGCTCCGGTAATTGTGTGAGTTGTGCTGACGGGGATTCCGGCAACGGACGCGCCAATAATAGAACAAGCCGCAGCCGTTTCGGCACTGAAACCGCCAATTGGCTGCAGTTTTGTGATTTTTGTACCCATTGTTTTCACAATACGCCAACCGCCAAACATTGTGCCCAGAGAAATCACTGTATAGCAAGTAATGATAACCCAGATTGGAATATAAAAAGTGTTGCCGAGAAGTCCCTGGCTGAAAAGAGCCATGGCAATAATACCCATAGTTTTTTGAGCATCATTCATACCATGTCCCAGAGAATAGACTGCTGCTGAAACAAGCTGAAGTTTACGGAATACCTTGTCAGATTTGGCTAGATTGGAATAACGGCTTAAATTCATGGCGAGAATCATAAATATGAAACCCAGTAGCATGCCAATCATAGGGGAAACGATTATAAAAATAGCTGTTTTTGTAATTCCTGGCCAAAAAAGAGTTCCGGTACCTGCTTTGGCAATGGCAGCGCCGATAAGCCCTCCAATTAATGCGTGCGAAGAACTGCTGGGAAGACCATAATACCAAGTGGTAATATTCCAGACAATTGCTCCGATGAGAGCAGATAAGATTAATAGGTTGTCTACAACATCCAAATGTATTATTCCACTCCCGACTGTGTGAGCAACCTGTGTTCCAACAAAAAAAACGGCGGCAAAGTTAAAGAAAGCGGCCCAGAGAACAGCAAATTTTGGCGAAAGCACACGTGTGGAAACAACAGTGGAAATGGAATTAGCTGAATCATGAAAACCATTTAGGAAATCAAAGATTAGCGCGACAAGAACGAGAAATATGACGAACGCCATAGAATCAAGCATGTTTTAAGACGATTCCCTCTACAATATTGGATACATCTTCACAGACATCAATTCCCTCTTCCAGAAGTTGGAAAATATCCTTCCATTTTACCAGCTCAATTGCGTCTTTCTCATTTTCAAAAAGATTGGCCATAATCGTTCTTAAAACAACATCTCCGGCATTTTCTAAAGTGTTTATTTCCACACAACAATCAAGAATCATTTTTGAGTTTTTCATATTACGCATCGCATGGATTATCTCTTTTACTTTTATGATAGCTTCATTTAAAATTTTAGCCTGTTTAATAATTTGATCGTCAATTTTTTTTACTTTATAAAGATGAATGCGAACAGCAGTTGCTTCAATGACATCCATGATGCTGTCCATCTTGTTGACTAAAGCATAAATATCTTCACGGTCGATGGGAGTAAGAAATGTTGTGTGCATTTTTTCATAAGTTCTGTGGGTGATGATATCCGCTTCGTGTTCTATTTCTTTGAGTTTGGCAACTTTAGATTCAGAATAGTCGTGAGTTTCTGTCATTTCGAGAAATAATCGGCCGCCTTCTTCAATCTTGTTAGCCAACTCTTCAAAATAATCAAAGAAATTTTCTTGCTTTGGAAATAAGCGCATGCGAAATACCTCCCTTTAATTTCCCCAAGGGTTTATAAAATTAGGCAATTCTCTAGCGAATTATTTTAAAAAATGCAAGCTGTTTATAGAATTCAAGCATAGTGCGGTTAAAGAGTTTTGACATAAATAATCTTGCTGTCACCTTCGTTATAAAAATCTTTTAAGAAAGCTTCCTTTTTATAACCACACCTTTCGTAAAAATTATGGGTTGGCTTATATTGATTCCGGGAAGATGTTTCTGCATATATTCGTCTGCCATATATACTGCTAATAATACGCTCGGTTTCTTTCATCAACTCTTTACCAAAGCCCTGAGATCGCAATTGTTCATCAATAGCAATCCAATAAAGATCATAACTGCCTATAGTTGCAGGAATTATTCCGTAGCAAGTATAGCCAAGGATGAAATCATAATCTTCGGCAAACAAAAACTGATATGTGCAGGTAAAGCCTTGGGTAAGCTTTTCCGCGGCTAATTCTCTGGCTAAAGCAATTTCATCGGGAGAAAAAAATCCGCTGGATTCAACAATCCTGGAGATTGCATCGAGGTCGGATGGCATAATCTGCTGGCGGTAATGTAAGTTCATAATTGAAAAAGAAGAACAATAAGTTTTGGCAAAGGATTTGCAACCTCCAGAAAAAATTATCTATATGCGTCATTGACGATGTACTCAATGGCTTTGGAATATTTTATTCCCGCCATATCAAGCGCGACGGCAAAACCGGCCTCAAGGGACAGGCAGGGATTAGCATTCATTTCCAGTACCCATGGATTGCCGTCTTTGTCCACTCGAAAATCAACCCGAGCATAACCACGCAATCCAAAGATGTCCCAGCAGCGTAAGGCGATCTGGCGCAGATTGTCTATTAAGTTAGAGTCTTTTGAAGCAATCTCCAGTGTGCGCCGGGTGTGATCGTACTCAAATGAATCTTCAACCCACTTAGCGCGGTAATCTAGAAGTTTTAGTTTCTCGGGAGCATAGTCCAGAAAAAGCATTTCTGCAGCGGGAAGAAGCTTTACCTCCTTTTCAGTGGCCAGAAGCGCTATGTTAAATTCCCGGCCATCAATATACGCCTCGGCAAAACAAGCACTACCGATTTTTTTCTTCTGGTTATCTATGGCTTGAATAGTGGCAGCCAAATTGGTCATTTTAACAATTGAAGTTTCGTCTAGACCTACGGAAGCGTCTTCCCATGAGGCTTTGATTAAATAAGTATCTGAAGGCGCTGAACCGACTGTAAATCCTTCCTTAGTGATCCAGGGCGGCGTGGCAATACCTGCATCATGCAATATTTTTTTAGCCAGTGGTTTATTGGATGTAAGATACATAGCGTCGGTGCGACAGCCAGTATAGGGTATTTGCAATAAATCCAACAAAGCGGGGGCGACATGTATTAAATTGCCTTTACCACCAAGAGTCTCCACGAGATTGAAAACTACCTGAGCATTCGCAGATTGAAGGGATTCAATATTTTTACCTAAATCAAGAACGAAAGGTAATAATAGCGGTTCATGGCCGAGAGTTCGCAGCGCTTCAGCAATTGTGTCGGCTTGCCTTAGGCAATCCAGTGCTTGAGTGCTGAATAAATAATTGAACTGATTAATTCACGGTAAGTTATTCCCAGAAGATTGCACAAAATTGGTAAATCTGAACGAACTGGATTCAAACCGGCAAGAGAATTGACTTCCATGAAATGAGGTATTCCACTGACATCAGAGCGCAAATCCACACGCCCGGCATCTTTCAAATCCAAACCTCGCCAGGCCATAAGTGATATTTCCTTGGCCTGCTCGGCTTCATCGTCATTAACTAAAATATACTGAACCAGTTTATCGTAATGCTCCTTATTTTCATAGGAATAAGCATTTATTTCCGCGCTTGGTTTCAAAATTACTTCTATAACTCCGATTGCTTTGGCATCCTTCCCGGTTCCCAATATACCAACAGTAAATTCACGGCCGGGCAGATATGTTTCAACAAGAACTGGCTGCTTAAAACTTTGCAAAAGCTTAGAACAAACTGTCGTCAGATCTTTACGGTTGTTTATTTTCGATAGGGCGGTAATACCCATACCGGTTCCTTCCGCAACCGGCTTGGCAAAAAGCGGATAAGGAAAATTAATTGAGTTAATATCTTCTTCGCAGTAAACCAAGGCAAAATCAGGAGTGGGAATTCCAAGATCGCGGACAATATGCTTAGTCATGCCTTTATGCAGAGTCAGGGCATGGCCAAGTGGGCCGGAAAAAGTGTAGGGGATTTTATACGCATCAAGAAGTGCCGGAATTTGAGCTTCGCGACCAAATCCATGCAGCCCTTCCGCAATATTAAATACAAGATCCCAGCGCTCTGCGGCTACAAGTCGCTTTGCCAAGGCTTTAATATTACCGATACGGTATGATTTAAAGCCGCAATCAAAAATCACCCGCTCTATCGCTTCTATGGTATCGAGCAAATCGAATTCTGCCGTCTCTTCGTGACCATATCCTTCTTTTAAATAATCATCGCGCAGATCATAGGTCATACCAATTTTCAACTTTTCAACGGCTTTGCTCAAATTAAACTATTAACTCCCTGCTTCTGATTCTTACACGCCCTAATGTATGTCTTTCGACTCCGCGTGATTATCTGGATAGCGAAATATATTCCCTTCGTAATTCCTTAATATCAAATCACCTTTATCCCAGCCGACAGCATATTCAGGAAGCAGAGGAATTTTCCCCCCTCCACCGGGAGCGTCAACGACATAAGTGGGCACTGCATAGCCTGTTGTGTGACCGCGCAGACCCTGGATAATTTCCAGACCCTTGTTAATTGGTGTCCGGAAGTGAGACGAGCCGGGAATGGGATCGCACTGATATAGATAGTATGGACGAATTCGAATTTGTATCAGTCCGTGGACTAATCTTGCCATGGTGGCCACATCATCATTAATGCCGGATAAAAGCACTGTTTGGCTTCCCAGCGGAATTCCGGCATCAGCGAGGCGAATGCAGGCGGTGCTCATTTCCGGTGTCAATTCATCAGCATGTGTAATATGGATGCTCATCCACAAAGGATGATATTTTTTCAGCATGGAGATGAGCGCAGGGGTTATTCTTTGCGGCAAAACAACCGGAACCTTAGTGCCGATGCGTATAAGCTCAACGTGCGGTATGTTTTTGAGTCGCGAAAGGAGCCATTCGAGTTTTTCATCGGCTAGGGTCAGAGGATCACCTCCGGAGAGCAGGACATCTCTTATGTTGGAATTATTCTCAATGTAGTTTATCGCTGACACCCATTTATCCATATCGACGAAATGCTGATTATCGTGGCCGATGATCCTTGATCGTGTGCAGTAACGGCAATATGTCGAGCAGATATCAGTGACTAAAAATAGCACGCGATCAGGATAGCGATGAACAATCCCTGGTACAGGAGAATCGGCATCTTCACAAAGTGGATCTTCTGATTCTCCGGCCGTATGTAAGCATTCATCTACAACGGGAATAACACAGCGGCGCAGCGGCGATGAAGGATCGTAAGGATCGAGCAGACTGGCATAGTATGGGGTAATGGCTACCGGTAGAGCGCCTGATTGATGCATCATCGCCTGGCGTTCATTGTCTGAAATTTTTAGCATTTGGTCTAGTGTGCTGACATCCCTGATGACATTGCGTAACTGCCAATGCCAGTCAAACCATTCAAAACGGGAAATATCAGGGTAATGCCGTTTACGAAAAATACGTGAACGTGGTGAATCTTTAAACGGGAATAAAAATCTCTGTGGCTTTTGTTTAGCCAGGTATTGCTGGTGGGTTTCAAGACCTAGTGAAAAAAAATCTGTTGCATTGTTTTGATGCTTAACAAGACCAGGCGGGGGACCAGGAGGCTCCTCTTCCTCATTAAACAGGGTCTCGTTTTCCATTTGTTCCTCCTATTGGAAGGTGATCCTTCCTCGTAAAAAATTTATTTTTATTTAAATACAAATCTGTAAATATAATTTTACCTGACAATGAAAATATGTCAACAATTTTTTTGTCTTTTGACTATAAAAGTGAAAATTATTTATCAGAGAGCAATAGACAAAAATTAATTTAGATATTATTTATTTTAAACTGATTTCTGGAGAATTAATAACGCATAGTAGCACTGAGATATATTTATAGGTGCATTTCATTGATTATCTTCGATCTGTTGTGACTAAAAAATGTATAGGCAAAGAAATATTATTCTAGTAATGATAAAAAAAATTTTGGAGGAAGATTCATGCCGGAATTGCCGGAAGTCGAAACACTTTGTCGACAGCTTCATAAGAAAATCAGCGGCGAAATAATATTAGCTACTCAAATATATGATGAGAAATTAGATAAAGTTATAAGTATCAATGGGCGGACAGTAACTGCGGTTAAACGAGAGGGCAAAAGAATCGTCATTACTCTTGATAGCGGATATGCAGTGTATATTCATTTGCGTATGACCGGAAGGCTTTTGTGGCAGAGAGATTTAGTAAAGCCAAAGCATGGACGCCTACGATTGGCTTTTGAGACAGGAAATGTTTTTTTGGTTGATCCGCGCCGCTTTGCCACAGTTGATGTGTTAAAGAAGAAGGATGCCGACGTCACCAAAGATATTTTCAAAGCCTTCGACCTCAAATTATTTCTAGACACCCACGCCTGTCGCAAGACAAACGTCAAAACATTAATTATGGACAAAAATGCGGTAGAGGGAATCGGCAATATTTACGCAAGTGAGATCCTTCACCGCGTAAGAATGAGTCCGACGCGTCCGGCAGCACGTGTAACCAGAACTGAATGGAGAAAAATATTTCGGCAAGCCAGAATTGTTCTGGAAAAATCCATCAAGAATCGAGGAACATCAATCTCTGATTGGCGTGATTTGTATGGCCGAAAGGGAGAAAATCAGCATGAATTGAAAGTCTATGGACAGGAAGGAAAGCGTTGCTCAATGTGCAGTGGCGCTATATATAGAATAAAGCAGGGAGGGCGAAGTACCTATTACTGCCCGCAGTGCCAAAAGTAAGCGGGTCGCTTATTCAAATTTAGATGATAAATTTTCTTGTTGATAATTAAAAACCGGCGTGTTTAAAAGAAATGTAAATATATTTTAGGAGCATGAAATGAAAAAGTTGGAAATAATTGAAAAGGCGAAAAGGCAAGGCAGAAAAGCATTAACAGAAGCCGAAGCAAAGGATCTATTAAAAATCTTTGGTATTCCCGTAGTAGAAGAAATTAGCGTAAAAACAGAAAGCGATTTAGAAAAAGCAATAAAAACAATGGTTTATCCTTTGGTTTTGAAAGGTCTTGGTTCTCGTCTGACACATAAAACAGAAAAAGGTCTAGTTAAGCTCAACTTGAAAAATGAAGAAGATGTCCATTCTGCCGCTATATATATAAGGAATGCCGCAGGAGAAGATTTGGAAGGCTTGTTAATCCAACCGATGTTAGAGGGGAAAAGAGAATTTGTGGCTGGACTTTTTTATGATGAACAGTTTGGTCCCGCAGTAATGTTCGGATTAGGTGGAGTGTTTACGGAAGCGATCGGAGATGTTGTTTTCCGTCTGGCACCAGTAAATGAAAAAGAAGCAAGATTGATGATTCAGGAACTACATGCAAAAAAACTTCTCGAAGATTTTCGCGGTGAAAAAGCGCCAGATATCGAGGCACTGGTAAAAGTGTTGATCGGTCTGTCTGAAATAGCTATGGCAATACCAGAAATTAAGGAAATTGACATTAATCCATTATTGGTGTCCGCAGATGGGAAAGTAACTGCAGTAGACGCTTTAATTGTTCTTGGAGAACAAGCTGTGCAGAAAACAAAATATTTACACGTGGAGCCAAGGGCGATAAGGGACTTATTTTATCCTAAAGCAATTGCCTTTATTGGAGCTTCTGCGGAAATCAGTAAATGGGGTCATTTGATGTATTCAAATGTGATAGCCGGTAATTTCCCCGGTGATGTTTATTTAGTAAATCCGAAAGGTGGAGAGATTGCCGGAAGAAAAGTTTATAAATCTGTAACAGAGATTACTGGACAAGTCGACTTGGCCGTTATTACAGTTCCTGCGAGTCGCGTGATTCCCCTGGTTGATGAATTAACGCAAAAAGCGATAAAAAATGTATTGCTTATTTCTTCCGGTTTTGGAGAGATAGGCGCAGAAGGAAAGATTTTAGAAGACAAACTGGTAAGCGAAGCTCACGAAGCCGGAATTTTATTTCTTGGTCCCAACACTATGGGAATTTGTAATCCACACATATCTTTATATTGTACAGGTACTCATGTTCGGCCTAAGCCAGGCGATACAACACTTGTTTCTCAATCTGGTAATTTGGGAACACAACTTTTGGCTTTTGCAGAAAAAGAAGGTATTGGCATCAGGGCTTTTAGCGGTTCAGGTAACGAAGCGATGATTACCATTGAAGACTATATGGAAGGGTTTGAAGTTGACGAAATGACGAGAACCGTTGTCATGTATATAGAAAGCATTAAAAATGGCCGAAGATTTTTTGAAGCGGCAAGGCGAGTAGGTAAAATTAAACCTGTTATTGCCTTAAAAGGGGGGCGAACACAGGCGGGAGCTCATGCCGCGTCAAGCCACACCGGAGCAATGGCTTCCAACATTAAGGTTTTTGATGCTGCATGCAAGCAAGCGGGAGTTATTCAGGTAGAGAGCCCAATGGATCTATTAGATGTCTCCGCTGCTTTTTCTTCTCTTCCTCTGCCTCAGGGTAAAAGAGTCGCGCTTTTAACGCTCGGTGGCGGTTGGGGAGTCGTCGCCTCTGATTTATGTATGGAAAAAGGTCTTGTGGTTCAGCCTT
>JFJP01022308.1_pt1 | contig 10390 bp, 5 predicted proteins | sample 431651 | NCBI WGS metagenome assembly JFJP01 (sample SAMN02602958, study PRJNA72255) | Microbial mat metagenome, whole genome shotgun sequencing project. | biome: fresh water; feature: sink hole; material: water; isolation source: purple microbial (photo- and chemosynthetic) mats found in... | reverse complement strand
ACCCCTCCTGTTTTTCAAGCTTCATCCTGTAGAGCAGATCCGAAAAATACTCTTTCAGGTCTTCTTCCACAAAAGAATCTTTGCAGATTTCAAGACTTGAAAGATCGCTCAGTTTCAGAATTTTTTCAGGCAGATAATTCCGGAGAAAATCCATAGCGACATCCCTGTCGCTCCAGATTTCCCGAAACAGCCTGTCATGCGGATTGCCGATATCGTCTGTCATCCTTCTTTCCCGTTAATCAAAGATCATTTAATCAAATCAAGCAGATATTGTCCGTAAGCATTCTGTTTCAGAGGAATTGCCAGTTCTTCCACCTGAGCCGCGTCAATATAGCCTTTCCGATAAGCGATTTCTTCGAGGCAGGCTATTTTCAAGCCCTGCCTGCTTTCAATCGCGGCAACGAAATCGGATGCCTGCATCAGAGTTTCATGGGTTCCGGTATCTAACCATGCGATTCCTCTGCCTAATTTTTCCACTCTGAGCTGCCTCATTTTCAGATAAGCGGTATTGACATCGGTGATTTCAATTTCCCCGCGTGCCGAGGGTTTGAGACCTGCGGCAATGTCAAGAACCTGATTATCATAAAAATACAGTCCGGTCACGGCATAATTGGATTTGGGGTTTTTCGGCTTTTCCTCAAATAATTGGATTTGGGGTTTTTCGGCTTTTCCTCAATGTCAGCCGCATTGCCGGATTCGTCAAAACTGACCACGCCGTATCGCCGCGGGTCTTTGACCCAGTAACCGAACACGGTCGCACCCTTATTTTCAGTCCGCGCTTTGTTCAACTGCCCTGTAAGTCCGTAGCCGTAAAAAATATTGTCCCCCAGTATCAGACACACATCGCTGTTTCCCACAAAGGTCCGCCCGATGACAAATGCCTGCGCCAGTCCTTCGGGCAGAGGCTGTTCCGCGTACTCGAAAGATATGCCCCACTGGGTGCCGTCTTTTAAAAGTTTTCTGAACAGCGGCAGATCATGAGGTGTTGAAATCACAAGGATTTCCCGTATTCCCGCGAGCATCAGCACGGAAAGGGGATAATAGATCATGGGCTTGTCATAAATCGGAAGCAGTTGCTTGCTGACCGCCTGTGTAATCGGATACAGACGCGTGCCTGATCCGCCTGCGAGGATGATTCCCTTCATGTTGTATTCCTTGATAATATTCATTTCGATGGTTCAAACAACTGACTGATCTTTTATACACGGTTTACATCTTATTGGCAATACCCCTGGGCAGATAAAAATATCACCTGAGTGCATTTCATAATATAAACTTTATAAAAACAACAGCTTGTTTCAATATGAATCTGACAGAAAAAAATCGTTTATCCGTTGACGGCAGCCTTTGTTTATGTAAAAATGGACAAAATTGTATGTCATAATCAGAAAATCACAGGAGAGCTTTATGGAAAAACAGCAGAAAGAAAATTCTTTTCACTTTATATCGGTAAGCTTCATTGTCCTCACGGGCCTGTATCTGACTAACCTGTACAGTTACCTTCTTTTTCATACCATTGCAGAAATATTCAGCATTGTCGTTGCCTGCGGTATTTTCATTATTGCATGGAATTCCATGAAATACATAGAAAACAGCTATCTGATTTTTATTGCCGTCGCGTATCTTTTTATCGGCGGACTTGATCTTCTGCACACGCTTTCTTATAAAGGGATGCAGATATTCAAAGATTATGATTATTATGCCAATCAGTTATGGATCGCGGCGCGGTATCTCGAAAGCATCACACTGATGGTCGCTTTTATCTTTCTCCGTACAGACAGTCCTTTGAAACCGCGTGTGGTTTTCGGAGTTTACACGGTGATTTCAGCTTTGATCGTCCTGTCTGTTTTTTACTGGAAGATTTTTCCTGTATGTTTTATTGAGGGAAAAGGGCTGACGCCCTTTAAAAAAATCAGCGAGTATATTATCTGCCTTATTTTATCCGTCAATATTTTCCTCTTGTTCAATTATCGGGAAAAATTCGATAAAAGTGTGTTCAGACTGATGGTCGCTTCTGTTATCTGCACGATCATTTCAGAACTGGCTTTTACTTTCTATATTGACAATTACGGTTTTTCGAATCTGGTGGGACATTATTTCAAAATCTTTTCTTTTTATATGATTTACAAAGCAATTATCGAAACCGGATTGGTCAGACCGTACCATATTATTTTCAGGGAATTGGTCATAAAAGAACGCTGTCTGAAAGAGGCAAAAGAAGCCGCTGATGTTGCAAACCGGGCAAAAAGCGAGTTTCTTGCCAATATGAGCCATGAACTCCGCACGCCTTTGAACGGTATTTTGGGCTATTCCCAGATTTTCAAAAGAGACGAGACTCTGAGCGGATTTCAGCAGGCAGGCATTGACGTTATTGACCGCAGCGGGCGGCATCTTCTGAATCTGATCAATGAAGTCCTCGACCTGTCCAAAATCGAAGCCCGGAAAATGGAGCTTCATAACATACCGTTTCTCTTTCCCGAATTTCTGAACGCAATCGTCAGCATTATCGCGGTTCAGACTAAACAAAAAGGGATACTTTTTCGTGCAGAATTATGCTCTGATATCCCCGCGGCGGTTCAGGGCGATGAAAAACGGCTGAATCAGATTCTGCTCAATCTTCTGGGCAACGCGGTCAAATTCACGCGGGAGGACGGCAGTGTTGTCTTTACCGTCAGCCGGATGCCCGATCAGGCTGTTTTCCGTTTTCAGATAGAAGATACTGGTGTCGGAATCCCTGAAGATCAGCTCGAAGATATTTTTTCCCCGTTCAAACAGGTGGGAGAACACTCGCGCAAAATCGAAGGCACAGGGCTGGGACTCACCATCACCCGAAAATTGGTCCGGCTTATGGGCGGCGAACTGTATGTGAAAAGCAGCCCGGGCAAAGGCAGCACCTTCTGGTTCGATATCGCGCTGCCGGAAGTCAGCGGCTGGACAGAAAGCAAACTTTCAAATGACTATCCCGTTATTGGCTACACAGGAGAAAAGAGGAAAATATTAGTTGTGGATGACCGATGGGAAAACAGGGTAGTTCTGGTGAATCTGCTTTCTCCGCTGGGATTTGAGGTGTCGGAAGCCTGCGACGGTCCCGACGGACTCCGAAAAGCAACTGATATCAGACCGGACCTGATTTTTATGGATATAGTCATGCCGGGAACCGACGGAATCGAAATCACGCGGCAGATTCGGAATTCACCCGATCTCTCGCGTATAAAAGTGATTATCATTTCGGCAAGCTCTTCCCGTTCTCCCAAAGATATAATCATGGAAAGCGGCTGCGATGATTTTCTGTCAAAGCCTGTGGAAATAAAAGATGTTTTCAGGATTCTGGAAACATATCTGGAAATAGAATGGATATATAAAGAAAAATCAGAAAGTCGGACGAGGCAGGGACCTGAGCCGGAATCTGTTTTTGTAAAACCCCCGCGTTCCGAACTCGAAGCACTTCATAAAGCAGCCAGAAGCGGCAATATTGCAGAAATCCGCAGGCAGTTGGATATACTTGGAAATTCGGACGGACAATATGCTCTGTTTGTAAAAGAAATCCGCCGTTTAGCCGGAACTTTTCAGATCAGACAGATACGGAAGGCGATTGAAACCTGTATGGAAAAAGGGGAACAGGAGTGCAGAAATGACCTGTTTGAATCGTAAAGCAAAGCGGGTTTCAAACCCGCTTTACAAAATTTCCGGGTTTCAAACCCGCTTTACAAAATTTCCGGGTTTCAAACCTGCTTTGCAAACTTACATGGAAAAAACAGATGAATATTGAGACAATAGAGAATGCAACTATCCTGATTGTTGATGACAAACCGGAAAATCTGAAAATTTTGTTTGCTTTTCTGAGCCGATATAAATTTACGGTTCTGGCTGCTCAGTGCGGCGAAGATGCTCTGGTATCCGCGAAAGAAAATCTGCCGGATATTATCCTGTTAGACATCATTATGCCGGGGATTGACGGCTTTGAAACCTGCCGCCAACTGAAGGCAGATGAAAAAACAAAACGTATTCCAGTGCTGTTTTTAAGCTCGCTGTCCGATACTTCAGATAAGGTCAGAGGATTCAATGCCGGCGGTGTTGACTATATTACCAAACCCTTTGAGCAGGAAGAGCTTTTCTCAAGAATTACCTCTCATCTGCATATTGCTATGCTCAGAAAAGAACTTGAGGAAAAAAATATGCGTCTCGAACAGGAAATCGTCAGACGCAGACAGGCAGAGGAATCAGCAGAAACAGCGAATCGGGCAAAAAGCGAATTCTTAGCCAATATGAGTCATGAACTCCGTACTCCGCTCAACGGGATTTTGGGATATGCACAGGTTCTCAAAAGAGACAAACATCTCGGTGAGTCCGTGAAAAAAGGGCTAAATATTATTGAGCGCAGCGGACTGCATCTCCTGAATCTGATAAACGGAGTTTTAGACCTTTCCAAAATTGAGGCACGGAAAATGGAAATCAGCAAAAGCGATTTTCTTTTTCATGAATTTCTCAACGGCATCGTGGCAATGGTTCAGGTTCAGGCACAAAAGAAAAAACTTTCATTTGATTTTCTGACTACTGCCGATCTGCCTGCGGGGATACATGCCGATGAAAACCGGCTGAGTCAGATTCTGCTGAACCTGCTGGGAAATGCCGTGAAATTTACCGATCAGGGCAGCGTTATATTCAGTGTCAGCAGGGTGGGGGTTCGGGGTTCGGGGTCCGGGGAAAAGCAGGAACCTCTGACCCCTTGCCCCGAACCTCTGACCCCGGATGTCAGAATCCGTTTTCAGGTGGAAGACACGGGCATAGGAATTCCTCATGACAGATTAAACGATATTTTTCTGCCTTTCAAACAGGTGGGCGAACACACCCGAGCCATCGAAGGAACAGGGCTGGGATTGGCTATAAGCAGGCATTTGGTCAGGCTCTTATCCAGTGAAATGTATGTGAAAAGCACTCCGGGATCGGGAACCGTGTTCTGGTTTGACCTTGATCTAATGCCGGTATCTCCGCTGAACATCCGTAAAAAATCAGAGGAAAACCATGTCATTGCTTACAAGGGAGAAAAACGCAAAATTCTGATTGTGGATGACAAATGGGAAAACCGCACGGTTCTGGTGAGTATGCTCCTGCCGCTGGGATTTGAAGTCGCGGAAGCATCCGACGGACGGGAAGGGCTGAACAAGGCTTGGGAATTTATGCCGGATATGGTTTTTATGGACCTGATTATGCCGGGAATGGACGGCTTTGAAGCCATCCGTCAGATTCGGAGACAACCGGAACTGGCAGGGATCAAATTAATTGCAGTTTCGGCAAGCACCCTGAATCCTCCGGAGCAGATACTTGCAGAAACAGGCTGCGATGATTACATTCCCAAACCCGTAAGGATGCAGGAACTTCAGGACAAATTAGCTTTTCATCTGCAATTGAAATGGATATATGAAGAAGAAAACGAACCCGAAGGACATGAGGTTTCAGATATGTCCGATACGGATCAGACCGACATTTCCGTTCCCCCGGACCCGGAAATACTTGAACTGTATAATTTTGCTCTGGACGGCAATTTCAAAGCATTGAAAGACCGGCTGGGTCATATTGAAGAGGCAGACAAGTCATATGTCTCTTTTGTCAGAAAACTCAGGCAACTGGCAGATTCCCTTGACGAAGAAATGATCTGCGGGTTCCTTAATGAGGTGAGAGGTTCGAGGTAAGAGGTGAGGGGTTCGAGGTAAGAGGTCCGGGGTAAGAAGATACCTCTTGCCTCTCACCCCGAACCCCTGACCCCTCACCTCTCACCCCATACCCCTGACCCCATATAGGAGAATAATCTCATGGAAGAGAAAGACTTGAAGGACGCGGTGATTCTGGTTGTAGATGATAATCCGACCAATTTGGATGTCCTTTCCGAATATCTCATCGGTTCCGGCTTTACGCTGCTGCTGAAAAGAGACGGTGAGAAAGCTCTCGAGCTTGTGAAAAGAAGAAAACCCGACCTGATTCTTTTAGACATCGTAATGCCCGGTATGGACGGTTTTGAAACCTGCCGCAGGCTGAAATCGCAGGAGGACAGCAAAGAGATTCCTGTGATCTTTATGAGCGCGCTGTCAGATACTGTGGATAAAGTCAAAGGATTCAAAGCCGGCGCGGTGGATTATATCACCAAGCCTTTTCAGCATGAAGAGGTATTGTCACGGGTCAGAACTCATCTGACCATTCAGAATCTGAAAAAAGATTTGGAGTCAAAAAACAGAGAATTAAAGGAACTGCTTGAACGTGAGCGGAAGTTGGCAGAAGATATGCGCCTGAATCTGAGCATTTCCCTGCCGCACGAACTCCGGACCCCGCTGAATATCGTTCTCGGATTTTCCGGATTGCTTATCAGTTCCTCATCTCTGCCTGAACCTGAAAAAATTGCCGAATACGGCAATGCCATATATAAAAGCGGGCTGCGCCTGCATCGGCTTGCGGAAAATGCCCTGCTGTATGCCAATCTCAAACTTTTGAAATACGCGGCTGCGGATAAAAAAATCTGGCAGAGCGACAGCTTTGCCCAAGCCGAGCGTTTCATACTTCCCGCAGCCCGGAAAAAAGCAGAGGAGTTTTCGCGCAAGGATGATCTGGTGACTGAAGTTATCAATGCCGCAGTACGGATTTCTCCGAGGAATTTCGAAAAAATACTGTCAGAACTTTTGGACAATGCCTTCAAATTCTCTCAGTCCGGCACTCCTGTCCGGGTAAAGACTACGATAAACGGCAGTCTGTATATCATCAGTATCAGCGATGAAGGATACGGAATGACAAAAGAGCAGATTGCCAATATCGGAGCTTATATGCAGTTTGAACGGCAGCAGAGAGAACAGCAGGGAAACGGCCTCGGGCTGATAATTTCCCATCTTCTGACACGGCTGGAAGGAGGGATGCTGTCTGTTGACAGCAAGCCGGGGAGCGGAACAACCGTAAGTCTTGTTCTCGGTCTGGCGCAGGATGCCGATCTGCCGGAAAAAGACGAGGGATTCTGGTTTGACATGAAAGAAAGCGTATCAGATATGAAAATAAGCGGTTACAGGCTTCTGAATTCAGGATCGGATGAAAAGCGTACTTTCAAAATTCTGGCAGTTGACGAATATGAAAAAAACCGTTCCATGCTGAAAGCCCTGTTTTCGCCGCTGGGATTTGAAATATTTGAGGCTTCGGACAGCTCCGACGGAGCGGAATTGGCATTGAAACACAAGCCTGATCTGATTTTCACAGATTTTCTCTCGCTGGAAGCAGAAAATTTCGAGATGGTGCGCCGGATTCACCGGGCATCGGCATTCAGCCGGGGAAAAGTGATTGCGGTGCTGCCCCATACATCAACACCGGACAGCATCTCTCAGGAGCGGCTGATACTCTGTGACGATACGCTCTCAAAGCCTGTGAAGATTTCCGAGATTTTTGACAAAGCAGAAGTTCATCTCGGACTGGAATGGATTTATCAGGATGAAAAAGAAAAAACAGCCTTTACGGTTCCGCCTCAGACCGAACTGAGAAAACTTTACGAGCTGGCTATGCAAGGCTATATCATGAAAATTTTCGATGTATTGGATGAAATCGAACAGTCAGGTGAGCAGTATAAACCTTTTGTGACAAAACTTCGCCAGTTTGCGAAAGCTTTTCAGATGCGGCTTGTCCGCAGCTTCATAGAAAAATATCTTGAAAGTGAGAAGTGAGAAGTGAGAAGTGAGAAATGAGAAATATTTTTCACTCCTCACTTCTCACTCCTCACTTCTCACTTCTTCTCACTTACCTCAAGGGGGCGGAATGGATATAAAAGATGTAAGAGGATCGGCAATTTTAATTGTGGACGACAACCCGGCAAATCTGGGAACACTTTTCGACTATCTGAGTAATTTCGGCTTCACGGTTCTGTTGGCTCAGAGCGGAGAAGATGCCCTGGAATCGGTTAAGGAAAACCTTCCGGATATCATCTTGCTGGATATCCTTATGCCCGGCATTGACGGCTTCGAGACCAGTCGCCGCTTAAAGTCAGACAGGGAAACATCAGACATTCCTGTTCTTTTTGTGAGCGCACTGTCCGAAGCAGTTGACAAAGTCAAAGGCTTTGAAGTCGGGGGAGTTGACTACATCACCAAGCCCTTTCAGCATGAGGAAGTTTTTGCCCGTATTACTACTCATCTGAATATTCAGAGGCTGAAAAAACATCTTGAGGAAAAAAACTCTGATCTGCAAAACGAAATTGCCGTGAGAAAACAGACAGAATCGGCATTGAGAGCGAGCGAAGCCCGTTTTCGGGAAATGTTTGAAAGTCACAGTGCGGCTATGCTTCTGATCGAACCCGAATCAGGAAAGATTATGAACGCCAACCGTTCTGCCTCTCTGTTTTACGGCTATTCTTTGGAAGAATTCTCATCACTTAGGATAAGCTATATCAATCAGATGTCTCCGGATCGGGTTCATGAAAAAATGCAGCAGGCAAAAGTTCATTTTCCCGCATCGCCTGAAGAACGGAAAAATACGGACAGTGGAAGTACATTCTTCTCCGATAAAGGTAAATAATGAAGGTCTGCTCTTTTCGATTATCCATGATGTCACGGATCGGGAACGGATTCGGAAAAAAATAAGAAATATTGTCAAAGAACTGAAAATCGCAAAAAAGCGGGCTGAAAGTGCAAATACGGCAAAAAGCGAATTTTTGGCAAATATGAGCCATGAAATCAGGACTCCCATGAATGCAGTCGTAAATATGGCGAGACTGCTGGCAGATACGGAACTGAATCCGAAACAGCAGGAGTATGCCGAAACCATTGTTTCATCCTCCGGGATGCTGCTCTCGGTTATCAACGATATCCTTGATTTTTCCAAAATCGAAGCCGGAAAATTAGAATTGGAAATACTTGATTTCAATCTCGTCCGTATCATTGAGGAAATCATCAGCATATCGGGAATCATGGCAAAGGAAAAAGGGCTCGGGCTGATGAAAGAGATAAATGCCGATGTTCCGGAATATCTCAGAGGAGACGCTGTACGGCTGCGTCAGATACTGCTCAATCTGATAAACAATGCAGTCAAATTTACGGAAAAAGGAGAGGTGAAACTTTGTATTTCTTTGGAAAAAGAAAGTGATAGTAATGCTACGCTGCGTTTTACAGTCACAGATACAGGCATCGGCATTCCGGAAAACCTTAAAGACCGTCTGTTCAAATCTTTTTCACAGGCAGATGCCTCTACAACCCGCAGATACGGCGGCACCGGGCTGGGGCTGGCTATTTCAAAGCAGTTGGCGGAAATGATGGGCGGAGAGATCGGCGTGGAAAGCAAAGAAGGAATCGGCAGCACATTCTGGTTTACGGCGGAGTTTGATAAGGGGTCAGAGGTCAGAGGTGCGGGGTCGGAGAGTGCGAAAAAACCCCTGACCTCGAACCTCGAACCTCTTACCCCGATCCGCATTCTTTTAGTAGAAGACAATATCATGAATCAGAAAGTGGCACTTGCGATTCTGAAAAATCTCGGTTTTTCTGCGGACACGGCGGATAACGGCAGAAAGGCATTGGAATTACTTGGGACCGTCGTTTATGATCTTGTGCTGATGGATATTCAGATGCCGGAAATGGGCGGAATCGAAGCCGCAAAAATGATTAGGTCAGGGGTTCGAGGTCCGGGGTCAGAGGCTTACCCCTCACCCCGAACCTCTCACCTCGTACCCATCATCGCCATGACCGCCCATGCCATGAAAGGGGATCGGGAAAATTATCTTAAAGCGGGGATGAACGATTATGTAGCCAAACCAATTGAACCTGATGAACTTCTGGCAGCCATTCAGAGACAGTTTTCAAACCGTAAGCCTGAAACTGAGAGCGGGCTTTTGTCTTTCTCAGCTTCGGACTCGCAGAACTCAAGGGAAATTTTTGACAGGGAAGACCTGTCATACCGCCTGAGCGGTGACGAGTCATTCTGCAAGGAACTGGTTGAAATGTTTATACAAGCCATTCCGAAACGGATTAAAAACTTAAAGGCTGCTTTGAATGAAAAAAATGCTGAAACAGCAGAACTGGAAGCCCATACTATTAAGGGAATGGCAGCGAATATTTCGGCATGTCTTATGCAGAAGATTGCCTGCGAAACAGAACTTGCGGTAAAAGAAAAGGATTTTAACAGGATAGGTTCATTGGTCGGAGAGATGAAACAGGCATTTGAACAATTCAGACAGGTGGCAGGTGACAGGTTGTCGTAAAATGCCAAAGTTTGTAATAAAACGGCGCAAATCGTTTTAATCAACATGACGATTTGCAAAATCGTCCTGCATATATAAAAAGGAGAAATTTATGAATCCGGGAATTTTCAGAGAATATGATATTCGGGGAATAGCGGGAAAAGACATGACAGAATCCGAAGTCTTTCTGATCGGAAAGGG
>JFJP01040961.1_pt1 | contig 10391 bp, 9 predicted proteins | sample 431651 | NCBI WGS metagenome assembly JFJP01 (sample SAMN02602958, study PRJNA72255) | Microbial mat metagenome, whole genome shotgun sequencing project. | biome: fresh water; feature: sink hole; material: water; isolation source: purple microbial (photo- and chemosynthetic) mats found in... | reverse complement strand
GGACCAATTTCCACCCCGGGTGCGGAAATACTGCCGTCGGCACGGATCTCCAATCCCGGCAGACTGATAACGGAATTCTCCGCCGCCATAGCAACCGAGGCAGCTGCCAGGACAAGAGTACCGGCACAAAGGATCAAGGTTTTCATAGGTCGTCCTCCCCCAATTAAAAATGTGAGAAAATTTGCACTTATCAACGGAACATCTTATACTTTTACCATAAATTGCTGAATGTCTGCCGGGTTCTTGTTGCCGAGGACCATAGCCGAAACTTTTTTCGCTCCCCACGAGAACGGATTGGTCATGACCGAGCAAAAAACGATACCCATCGAACAACAGATAGAATCCCTGCCACCCTTGCCGATAACTGTTGCCGATGTCCTGAGAGTCACCAATAACCCGGAAAGTTCGGCCAACGACCTGGTTAAGGCAATTTTGCCCGACCAGACCATGTGTATCGCCGTGCTGAAGATAGCCAATTCCGTACTGTACGGACGGCCGAAGAAGGTCAGCTCCCTGGAAACCGCCGTCACCATCCTCGGCTTCAACGAGGTACAGAATATCATTTTGGCTAAGGCGGCCGTGCAGGCCTTTCAACCTGTTTTTAAAACCCATGCGGCCGATCTCACCGACTTCTGGGATCATTCCTTCACCTGCGGCCTGGCGGCAAGGATCGTCGGGGAGCATATCAATCTGCCCTCCGGTCAATTTTTCGTTGCCGGCCTGCTGCACGATATCGGCAAACTGGCCATGCTGCTCGCCTTCGGCAAACGCTACGACACGCACAAATGGCTTATCGGCCTGCAGAGCCCGGAAAAACTGGCGGAAGAATTACACACCTTCAATGTCACCCACGATGTCGTCGGCAGCAGGCTATTGCAACGCTGGCAATTTCCGGACACCCTCAGTACCGCCCTGCTGCATCACCACGATCCGAAAAAGGCCGAGAAACTGCAGGGCTACCCGCTTGTTATCCAGCTGGCCGATTTCCTTTCACATATGTATAAACTCCCGGACAAACCGGACGAACAAGAACTCAAGGCCGCTCTGTGCACCCATCTTCCCGATTTTCAAACAGCATGGCAACACATGCATCTCCCCTGGGAAGATATTACCTTGGAAGAATGGTTTGCCTGGTTGAAGGTCGACCGGGAAAACGGCAGTGCGGTTCTTGACATCCTCGCCATGTAGGACGTCAACCCCTTCACGGGTCCCGACCGATATCCCGGTGAAAAACCGTCAGCACCACTGCCTGTTCGGCCAAAAGAGCCGCCATTTTCTCGACAATGGCAACCGAGCGATGTCGTCCGCCGGTGCAGCCGACTCCAATCCTCAGCACCTTCTTGCCGGCCGTCGAATTTTCTTTAATAAGAAAAAGAAGGAGCGGTTGCAGATGCTGCCAGAAGATACCACCTGCCTCACTTTTCAACACATATTCGGCGACATCGCTTTCTTTGCCGTTTTTTGCACGCAGTTCAGCCACCCAGTAGGGATTGGGGAGAAACCGCACATCCCAGAGCTGATTGATATCAACCGGGGTACCGTATTTAAAGCCAAAGGAAAAAAGTACAACCCGCAACTGCCCTGCGCCATCGTCCATATCGCCCCCCCTGCCAAGAGCTGTCCCTGCTACCCGTAATTCTTTTATAAACCTTTTAAGCCGCCTTGCAAGGGCGGATTTCTCGGCAAAGATCACGCCGATGATGCCGAGCGAATAATTCTCGGTTCCACGGTCCGGCGGCCGGCGGGGCGAAGATAACTGATCGCCGGGAAACCGAGGGCAATGACGCTGTAGATTTCTTCGTCGTCGCCGATGTGCATTTGCTGTTTGATTTTGGGAGCGCGGCGCATCGCCTCGACACCAAAACCAATGAGGCAGCTGCCAAGCCCCATGGCATGGGCGGCGAGCAGGATGTTTTGCGTTGCCAGTAACGCGTCCTCGGCGGGACAACTGGCCGTTTTTCGGCCGGTCACCAGGATTGCCGCCACAGCCCCGTGAAAAAGCCGATCGACACCTTCTTCATCCCAGTCGCGCAGGGCCTCAACCACCGAGGCATAATAATTGCGATAATAGCGGCTGAGACCGTCACCGGCGACCAGTCCGACAACAAAACGAAGCAAGGGATTGGCCGCCATCCTGTTGAGTCTTCGATAATACTCCGCCACCATTCCCCCGAGGAGGAGGGTGTCCTGCCGACCCGGCAAAACGACAAAATTCCACCCTTGACTGTTGGTGCCGGAGGGTGCGGTCGTGCCGATTTTCACCAGATCGAGAAGCATTTCCAGGGGTACCGCCTTCTCCAGGTACTTACGGCAGGAACGGCGGGAACGCATAAGGGCGACAAGGGCGGTAGCGTCGATTGCCCCGGGAGGAACATTGTTTACCTTTTCCTCCATACTGCAGAGGCCAAGATGGCTGCCCAGGCCGACAAGGTCGATCGCCCCGGCCGGACAGGCTGCCCGACAGTGGTCACAGAAGAAACAGGGCGCACCGCTATGTTCGGCTCGACCGTCTCGCAGGCTGATGACCTGATACGGACAAAGACTGATACATATTCCACACCCCGTGCATTTTTGCCGATCAATGATTACTTGTTCCTGCACCATAAAAGTATCCTTTGCCAAGCAGGGAGGCAGCCCTTGGCCTGCCTGTTTCAATCCTTTTTGCCCTTATCCAAGTCTTCTATGATTTTCAATATATTACATCAAAACAAAACCCGCCATTATCGGGAGGTATTACGCGTCTGTCTGCCGCTGGTTATCAGTCTTTCGGCGACGGTTATCATGGAATTCACCGACCGGGTCTTTCTTGCCAACTACAGTCTTGATGCCATTTCCGCCGCCTTGCCGGCCGGCATCACCTCGTATCTGCCCATTGCCTTCTTCGGCGGGGTCGGCGGTTATGCCGGCGTCTTTATTGCCCAGTATGTCGGCCGGGGCGATGAACAAAAGATCGGCTGCGTCCTCTGGCAGGGTATTTATTTCACCCTCGCCTCGGGGCTTGTCCTCTGGCTTTTGGGTGTTTTTGCCGCAAAACCGCTTTTTGCCCTGGCCGGCCACCCGGAGGAGGTTCGCCGGCTGGAAGAAATCTATTTTTCCGTTCTCTGCCGGGGCGCAATTCTCCATGTGGCGATGGTCACCCTCGCCACTTTTTTCACCGGCCGAGGACTGACCCGACCAGTCATGCTGATCACCTTTCTCGGCGTCGTCATCAATATCCCCCTCGACTACGCCCTTATCTTCGGCCGCTGGGGGCTGCCGGAAATGGGCATTCAAGGCGCCGCCATCGCCACGGTCATCGCCTGGGGCATCAATGCCGCCTGTCTTGCCGGGCTCATCTTCACCAAGGAAAATAACCGCCGTTTCGGTGTTTTCAAGAACCTGCGCCTTGACCGGGAAATCTTCCTGCGACTTATGCGCTTCGGCGTACCCGGCTCATTGCAGTTCACCATGGACATCCTCGCCTTTACCCTGTTTATTCTCCTTGTCGGCCGCATCGGCCTGGCCGAACTGGCGGCGACCAATATCGTTATGTCCATCAACGCCCTGGCCTTTATGCCCTCCATGGGCGCCTCGCAGGGCGTAAGCGTCCTCGTCGGTCAGGCCCTGGGGCGGGGAAAACCGGAACTTGCCTCGGAGTACGTGGCGGACGGTTGCCGGCTGCTGCTCTTGTATATCCTCCTGGTCGATCTGATCTTCGTCTTCGCTCCGGATTTCGTCCTTTCACCCTTTCTTGCTGCGGGTCAAGCCGCCGACATGCATCAGACGGTTCTTCTCCACAGCCGGCAGCTGCTGCACATTGTTGCCGCCTATCTATTTTTCGATGCCCTCTATATGGTGTTCAGCGGTGCTCTGCGCGGGGCCGGCGACACCCGCTTCATGATGCTGGCCATCGCAGCCGTATCCCCCTTCTGCCTTGTGCTGCCGGTGTATATCGGCATCGAGTATCTGGAAATCGGTGTCGGCACCGCCTGGCTCTGGGTACTCTTCTTCGTCACCGTGCTTTTTACTCTCTCCTTCCTCCGTTTCCAGCACGGTGCCTGGAAAAAAATGCTGGTTATCGAGGATTTCAAAAAGAAGCGGCCACCGCAGGAGAGCGAACTCAGTTAGACGGGATTTTTACCCTCCGTCGCCGCCCCCTTCAATCGCCGGGTAAAAAAGAAGGCCAGGGCGATCAACACCAGGAGCTGCAGAAGAAAGGCCTGCCAGCCATAACGCTGAAAGACCGCTCCGGGCAGAACCGAGCCAAGGGTGCCGCCGGTATAATAAAAGGAAATATATAAGCCGTTGGCGATGGCCTTGTTGTCCTGCGCCAGCTTATTGACGAGCCCCGACAACAGGGAATGGGCGGTGAAAAGTCCGGCGCAGAAGACAAACATGGCAAAAAACAGCACCAGATATTTTTCCACCATAAAGATAAGGGTGCCCAGGGCAAAAACACCAATGCCGACGCTTATGGCTTGTACTTCCCCGCCGAAATAACCAATAATCCTCCGGGTATTAAGGGAAACCAGCAGCCCCATGACATAGCCGAGGTACAGCAGCCCCACCCCGACTTCCCGGGAATGCGGATTGATCCTCTTCAGCTCGAAGGGAAGAAAATTCATCAGGGCGGCAAAAACAAAAAACAGGCAAAAAATCGAGGCATAACTCCAAAAGAAGGACCTTGAACGAAGCAGGGCAAGAACCTCCGCAACCTTTGGCCGGGCATACTGCAGTTTGGCATCCCGAACCATCCCGCCAAGCAGATAGCTGTTCAGCATGAGAACGAGGCCGAGGGCAAAGAAGAAAAAGCGCCAGCCGAAAAGATCGGTGCAGAGTCCGGACAAGAATCGCCCGAGAAAGCCGCCGACAATGGTGGCGGCGATATAGGCGGCGATGTTGTGCTGCACCCTGTCCCGCGATGAGGTGTAGCTGATATAGGTCATGAGCGAAGTGAGGATCGCCGGGATCATCAAGCCCTGCACACCGCGCAGCAGCAACAGGGTGTAATAGCTGTCGGCCGAGGCAAAAAACAGTTCGAGGATGCCAAGAAGAAACAGCGCCCGACGCAGCATGACCTTGGCGGAAAAGGATTCGAGCAGATAGCCGTAGGCCAAAGGTGCGACGCCTAGGGGCGCCATCATCAAGGTGGTAAAAAGAATGGCCTGGAAGTTGCTGAGCTGAAACTCGCTTTTAAAGAGCGGCTGTATCGGTTGCGCCGCATACAGCGAACAAAAGGTGACGACCGTTGCGAAATACAGATATTTGTTCGTCGAATCGGTCACAAGAGTCTGGCAACGAACGTTCTCATTGTAGCAGGAGACTCCTACAAGCTGTCGAGAAGATGCTGCACGGCGGCAACATCGAAGGGTTTGGCAATAACTCCGGTAAAGCCGTAAGCCGTGCAATTGACCATAATCGGATCGTTGGCATAGCCGCTGGAGACAAAGGCCCTGGCAGCCGGATCAATGGCGAGAATTTCGACAATCGCCTCTTTCCCGCCCATGCCGCCGGGAATGGTGAGATCCATGATGATCGCCGCATAGGGCTGTCCCGCATCCTTTTGCCTGGAATATTCTTTTATGGCCGCGGTTCCATCGGCAACCCATACGGCCTCAAATCCCAGATACTTCAGCATCTGACAGGCGATTTCACCAACCATATCCTCATCATCCATGACAAGGATCTTCTTTTTTATCTCTGTCGCTTGCAAGGGGGGATCATCCTCCGATATCCTTTTGTGGTTGTGGTGCCCAAGCCTCCTGGTATTCTTTGCATTCCCCGTAGTATGCCAGAATAAAAACATAACAGTCAAGGAATTTGCCTGAAAAAAGTATGGCAGAGCATCTGCCGTTTTGACAGTCCGACTCCGGCAGGGTATGCTGAGGAAGTCGGCACTATACGGTAAATCCTCCCCTTTCCCCATCTTACGGCTTATGGCATAAGCAAAGAGCAGCAATGGCACACGGCTCAGGTTTTCTCGTCCACAAAGATTCATGGAATGGTCATGGGCTCGAGGTCAAGGATAACGGCGATTACCGCAGCCTGTATTTCGGCCACGGCCATCTGCAAAGCCGGCTTTCCCTGTCACGCCCGGAAACGCTGGTACTTTCCTATACCCAATATATGGCGGCGGCCCTGCTCCTGTTGCCCGCCCCCCAGGATATCCTCATCATCGGCGTCGGCGCCGGATCGCTGCTCCACTTTTTTTCCCATCATTTCCCAGATTGCCGCATCGATGCTGTCGATTTTTCCCCGCATATCCTGCACATTGCACGGGGCTACTTCAGACTGCCGGAAAACGACCGCATTGTTCTGCACTGCCTGGACGGCCTGCAGTTTCTTCAGTCGGCAACATGTCATCGCTATGACCTCATCCTGGTCGATGCTTACGACCATGAAGGTATGGCGCCGGAGATCTATTGCAAGGAATTTTTTACCCGCAGTCGCACCATCCTCAAAGACCAGGGGGTCATCAGCTGTAATCTCTGGAGCAGCGATGGTGCCTGCTTTCGGCAAATCAGGACAATACTCGCCGACAGTTTTACCGAGTGTCTTTACCTGCCGGTACCGGAAAGGGGCAATATCGTCGCACTCGCCATGCAAAGGAGCGTTCCCTGGTCACGTTTTTTCGCCAAAAAGAAAGAATTCGCGAAGCTGCAGCAACGTTTCGGCATAGACTTTAAGTCTATCGCCGAAACGGCAAAGGCCAACAACCTCAGCCTGGCAAAACGATTTCTCTCCTTCCTGCAGAGGAACGGGGACGAAAAATAAGCCCGGGACTCCGACCTCGATCCCAGGACAGCTTCCTAGAGAAAGTTACCGGACGGCTTATACCCTTCCGCTATTCTTGCCTCCTGATCGATGAGATCGTCAATCTCCCGCTGCCAATAGTCACGGGAACCAAAACCGTCGATGGCTCGGGTAGTTCCGTCGGCCTCGACCTGATGGGCACACCACGCCATATAGTGGATAAAGCGCATTGCCCGGAGCGGCTCGATGAGGCGCAGCGTCCGGCGATCAAAGGAACGGAAGGTTTCATAACCTTCGAGGAGAAGTTCGAGCTCGACAACCGCTTCATCACCACTCCCCGGCAGCAGCATCCAGAGATCCTGAACCGCTGGACCCATAGCCATATCATCGAAGTCGATGAGGTACATGGAGTCCCCCGGCCGATGAATAATATTGGAGAAATGACAATCACCATGGATGCGCAGGGCTTTGCTCCCTGCAAAAAGAGGCTCGATTGCCTCTATTATCCGCAGGACCACCGCCTTCAGAAGCGGCTTCAAATCTTCCGTGACACAGGAGGCGGAAAGGAGATAGTGCAGCTGGTCGAGGGTTGAATGACGCGGCGCCATGGTAAGGCGGTGCTTGGCCTTGCCGGCTTCTCCCACCTGATGGACCCTGCCAAGCAGACGGCCGAGCTGCAGCCACTCCTCCTCGTTGAATTCGTCACTGCTCCGACCGCCGCATTTTGGAAAAACGGCAAAGAGCAATTTATCGCTGACCGCCAGAGTCGTGCCATCGGCGAAAGCGAGGGGGGCGATGACCGGGATCTCCTGGCCTGCCAGCTGAAGGAGAAAGGCGTGCTCATCAAGAATAGCCTTTTTCGACCAGCGACCGGGACGATAAAATTTCACCACCAACCGCCCACCGTCTTCATCTTCAAGCTCAAAGACTCTGTTTATATAGCTGTTTAAGGGGCGAAACAGGTTGCGGCAACGAATCCCCAGGGCCTTTTCCACCGCACTCAACACCCGGTCCGGCCCCAGGTCGTCAAAATCACCGCTTGTGGTCTGCTGTTCCATGATCATTGTCCTTTTTTTCATTGATTCGTCTTCAACCGAATACGGATACTACCACAGGGTCATGGTTTGATGCAGACTTTATTCAAAAAAGTTTGTACATTTGCGCAAAAATGATTTTCCCCGTCGTATACCTCCCCCACTTTGACAGAAAAACCAAAATGATTTTCCCATCGCCCTCCCCGTCTTCGACGGGCTCAAAGCTGCCTTCATTTTCTAGCGGTGGCTATTGTCGTCGATGCGGAAAAGAGCACCGGCTGGGGCCAGGCAACACCCTTGAACAGTGCCGACGGCTTATGCACCTTTTCAGCGAACGTACCAGTATCGATCTTTTTTCCGAGGGCAGGCAAAGCGACCCGGCTCTCTCCACGGACTGGCTATTTGGCCCGGCTCTCGGCAAAATGTTCGGCATCCTCGAATGTATCAAGCCCGACGGAACGACACTCTTTCTCCATGCCTTCTCCGGACAATATAACGGCAACTGGCTGGTGCCCGGCTGGGTGCCGCCGATTTTCGATGTGCAGCCATTTCTCGCCTTGAGCGAAGGCGTCGAGCGACAAATCAAGGCTTTAGGCCGACAAATCGACTGCGAGCAGGAGCACAGCGCACAGTGGTCGGCTCTCCGGAAAGAGCGGCGCTGTCTTTCCCGGCAATTGATGAGCGATCTTCACGCCCTGTATCATCTTGTCAATTTTCGCGGGGAACGAGCCGGCCTTAAAGAAGTTTTTCTTGGAACTACCGGCATCCCCACCGGAACCGGTGATTGTTGCGCCCCCAAATTATTGCATTTTGCCGCCGGTAACGACCTTCGACCCATCGGTCTCAGCGAATTCTACTGGGGACGACAAAATGCTTCCGGCACGCGGCACCAAGGTACCTTCAGTCCGCCATGCATGGAAAAATGCATACCAATCCTTGGCTTCATGCTCTGCGGCCTGGAGGGATAAGAGACCTTAGGCGGCAGCTACAAGGCCGGGCTATATCAGCAATCAATTTGGAATATAAGGATATTATCGATTATTCAAACAGTGCTTTGCCGACAACCACAGGGTTCTTTTTTCAAAAAAACAGGTGCAATAAATTTGCAAAATCCTGCCAGAATGAGTAGCTTACTCTCCACTATAAATCCCTAAAAGATACGGCTTAGCCACTTCTTTAGGAATTATTCCGAATTAATGGACTTTGCTGTATGGATGCATCGCAGAAAAACCGACAGGAAGAACACCCCCACCTGGGACAATCCAAGCTGATTGATTTTCTCGAATCCCTGCATCGCATCTGCAAGATAGGCATCTATTATCCTGCCGGCCATAAGGTGCTTGATCAGGCAGCGATTATCTTTTACAAAAACCTGCTGGGCATCGCCGGCAAGAGTCGAACAGTAGTCATTGCACTCCAGGGAGAAACGTTCACCGTTCAAGGGTATGAGATTGTAACGCTGACCAACGCCCTGCACGAATTCAAAAGACTCTTCCTTGATATCGGCATAAACACCCTGGAAATCGATCGGACCATCCGCCTCCACGAACTCCTGCAGTTTACCGGCATTTTACTGCTCGAACGCTCCCAGCTCCAGGGGATGAAAGAATTTACCCAGTCGGACATTGCCAATCTGCCGCCGACTGTTCGTGTCCGACAAAAAGAATTTTTGGTCGATGAAAGCGCCATTCTCCTCGACAATGAGGGGGAAAATGCTGAAGAGGGGCTTTCTTCCGTCTTTCAGGTCCTCGCCGAACAGGGTCTTGGTCCGGAAAAAATTACCCAGTGCAAGAACTTTTTCGACTCTCTCGCCACTCACTTTAGCGGCAAGGCGATGAAAATCAAAGGCCGACCTACCATTACCTGGCGTGATGTCCGAAGTCTAATGTTAAAGGTCGTTACCAATATCAATAATCCCACCGGCACTTCCGACGGATTGTTTGCACAAAACGGTGTGAACGCCCTTTCCACAATTTTCCAGAGCCTGGAAAGTGAACTTGACAACCGGGAATCAAGAGAAACCATTAATCTCCTGATTTCCACCCTGGGCGGCAGTTCGTCGCACAAAAAACCGCTGTCGGTCGATAGCGGCAGGTTGCAGGGGATTCGACCCGCCGACACTATTCCGGTATATTCCATCGACGCATTGCAGGCCTTTGTCAACGACAATTTCGTCCACCGGAAAACCCTTGAAAAACTCAACCAAATTGACCGACGGGAAGAGCTATCCATCCTCCTGCTCCTGCTCCAATACCCGCAGGTCCCTGCGGTGGAGGAAAAAATCAGGCAAAACCTCCACGATATTCTGCACACCCGTCTGCAGCAGCGGGAGGTGGAAATCCTGGTGCGGGGCGTACTCTATTTAACCCGTTGCCGAGACAGTTGCCGTTTTTACGACGCCATGAAATTGCTGGCAATCTCCTTACGAGGCGCACTCAATTTCACTTCCCAGCAATTCCTGGTGAGAATCTACAAGACTATTTCACCGGCGAGCCAAAACCTTCTTTGGCCGATCCTCGTCAACGAGATTCTCACCGGATCCGGTAATGCCGACGCCAAAACCTTTGCCGATATAGTGACACTCGCCTCTCGCCTGCCGGGTCGCGAGATGAAAGAAAGGCTCAG
>JFJP01006055.1_pt1 | contig 10391 bp, 8 predicted proteins | sample 431651 | NCBI WGS metagenome assembly JFJP01 (sample SAMN02602958, study PRJNA72255) | Microbial mat metagenome, whole genome shotgun sequencing project. | biome: fresh water; feature: sink hole; material: water; isolation source: purple microbial (photo- and chemosynthetic) mats found in... | reverse complement strand
TTGTGCTGATCCTCTGTTCATGGAGCTTTCAGATCCCTGCCGTTTCGGTAACGGCTGATGTGGCCATCCAACCGAGCAGGGTGCTGACCGTCTCCACGGTCAACCTCAAATTGGACAACCACAACGTACTGCCACTTCTGCAGTGGCTGGGCTCTGCCGAGGCGCCTGACATCGTCGTTCTTCAGGAGTTCACCGCCGTTCATGAAGAAGCGCTCAACAGCGCCAGAGGCAATGAGGTCCTGAGGGCATATGCGCACCGCTCGCTACACCCTCAGTCGGATCCGTTTGGTATGGGCGTGTTCTCGAAGTGGCCTCTCGAGAACATCGAGGTTGTTCAACCCATCGATTCGACGCAAACGCTCAAGCTCAGGCTCAAGCTCCAATGGCAAGGGCAGCCGCTGTTGCTTACAGCCGTCCATCCCATGCCGCCCGTCAGCCCTGAATACGCCCAGGCTCGAGATGCCAGTCTCCTGCTGGAGGCGCAACATCTGGCGCAGCAGGATATTCCGGGCATTCTCGCGGGAGACTTCAACGACACCCCTTGGGCTGCTGGCATGCGCGCTTTGGAGCCCATGCTCTACCGAGCCACCGGCTTGCAACCCACATGGCCCAACGCCAATGGTGTGCTGTCGGTCTTGCCGCTGAGCCATATTTTGGTTACGCGTCACTGGCACCGGCGATCTTCTGCAATCGGTCCCGATGTGGGTTCGGATCACAGGCCCGTCATCGCGACATTGATCGCTACGCCGTGAGCTTGTGCCGCCACTCGGTTTCGGGTTCAAACTTGCGATACCCCGACTGCCGACTGCCGACTGCCGACTGCCGACTGCCGAGCAGGCGATCGCACTGTCTCAGGCGGTGGGCATGGCGGTGCACCAGCGCATGAATCGAAGGGCTCCATGACCAGGAGAGACCCAAATACGATGCGCCTGCGCCCATCTTCACGGCACCGCCGCTGAGCCTGTTCAACCTGATCGCGCACTTGAAGTCGTCAAGCAGGGTCGTCGATAGACAGAAGCATGACGTGACTTCCCTGAATGCTCACGCGCACTTGACGGACCAGCTTGCGGTCTTCCAGCTTTTTGACTTCACTTTTGGAGCGAGCGTCCACCCAAGCCTTTGCTTTATCGCCTGTCCAGGGGGCTGTATTTTTCTTGCCTGCCATTGCTGCATACAGGGTGCGAGACCCTTTTTCATAGAACAAGGTGGCTTTCTCCCACACTTCCTCGCCCATTTGAATGCCCAGTTTGGTTAGGCCTTCCGTCCGTTGCTTCTCGTCCTGTGCCCGCTGGTCCACCATGCGGCCGTAGCCGGCCGCTGTTTTGGCCCCGGCCCCCAGCCATTCCAGAGCGTTTTTCAGCTCAGCCATCACGCGGGGTAACTCTGCGAGAGTGATGGCATCGATTTCTGCGTTCCCGGTGGCGCGAGGAGCGACCATGAAGTTGAACTCAGTTCCCGGCTTCACCACCAGAAAAGGAACTGGCACCGGGCTGTGCCAGTCGGCGGGCGCTGCGTTGGCTTGCATGGCCGCTGTGTAGTCGCCACCTTTTTCGTACCACTTGCCCATGTGCGGGGTCATCACGTCGCAGCCCAAGTGCACGGGTTTGCTGGGGAGGGCATCAAAAAAGATGTACCCGCCTGCGTTCTCCGTCTCAGCGACAGAGGTGTTTTGTGCGTCTTGGTCGCCCCCTTTGGCGGATCCGAACCACCGGGCAATGAGCGCGTGTTTGTCTGAGGTGTCGTGATCCATCCACACCTCCACCCAACCCCGCAGCAAACCCTTCACACCCGACGCGGGCAAATAGGGCATGCCCAAGGTGGGGTGAAACGCAAAACCGTTTTCCACCGGATGGCTCAGGCCGGTGCCAGTCACGAAGTTCCCAATGGACTGCAAGCAGGCCACCTGACCACCCAAGGCTTGGCACAGCTGACGCTGGCGTTGCAACAGATGCATCACTTGATCTGCGCTACCCGATGCGCCCAAGCCCACGGTTTTGTCTATCCAACCGCGCTTGCCCTCGTCGTCCACGCTCCAGTCCGCCTCAAAACCGCTGTAAAAGCGGGTAAACCACAGCCCGGTATTGGCTGTCTGGGTTTGTCCCGGCGCAATCTGTTTGGCCGCTTCGACGCTGCCTGTGTAAAAAGGGTAGTTGCTCATGATCTGACTTTCACAGGTAAGCGCTGGCGAATTTCTTCACCCAGTCCATGTACTGAATGGCTTCGGCCTGAGCCAGTCGGTAGGTGTTGAAGTCGGCTTCGGTGATGGACTTCATCAGATCAGACTGGCCTGCGAAAGGCAGTCCGGGTTGTGTCAGCCAGCTTTGCAAAACGAGATACAGATTGTTGTAACCGTCTTTCTCTTTTTTGCTCTTGAAGAACGCCAGGGCTGGCCCCAGACCGTTGGTGTGGATCATGAAAGGCAATTCGCTGGCGCGGGCTTTGAGTTTGTCGCCATCGTTCAACGGCACAAGATCTTGCACCTTCTTCAGCGCATGCTTAGCACGCAGTTGTTGCAGGGTTTGTGTGGCCATGGTGTTCAAGCCCCCACTTTCGCGACGCGGCACCAACCCATGCCCACGGTTTCATTGCCGCCCAATTGCAAGTAGGGGCGCTCGGTGGGAAACAGGCTCACCGTGGCATCGAGCATCTGCTGTGCGGTGTGGGTTGCGCCTTTGCGGCGGCTGGCATCGGCGGCCAGTGCCACATACAACACGGTTTCGGGCGACAGGGTTTCTTCGTACCACAGCGCCCCGTTTTTTACGGTCTTGTGCTCTTTCTCAATGGCAATGTGGGGCGTGACCGCCGTGGTGTACTGGGCCAAGTGGCTGAACATGTCGTCAGACACGATCACCAGCTGCTGCTGCAGGCGAGCGGCAAAGTCACCACCCACAAAACTGGCTAACCACTCGATGAGTTGGGCCAAATCCTTCTTCTCTGTGGCGAAGTGGAACTCCTCCAGAAACAGGCTGCCCTTTTCCACATGATCGGGCGTGAAAGCCACCGATTCTGTGGGCGTGACCGGCGAGTCCACCGCCCCTGCAACCCCCAGGCGCCGCGCATCGGCCGCCGCGCGGTTGATGAGCGCCGGGCAAGTCACCCATTTGAAGTGCGTGGTCAGGCTGCGCACTGGCAACAGCAGCAGGCGGGCATCGCCCACCATCAGGGCACCGGCGTGGTCGCTGGCATTGTTGGTGTCGGGGCCAAACACGTCCACCAGTTCAGGCAGCTTCACCTGCTCCGCCCTGGCCCGCATGGCCCCCTTGACGGCTGAACCAAATACCACCGGCCAGCCGGTATGGGTCTCGCGCATGATGGGCAAGTCAATCACGCCCACGGCCTTGCCAGCGCCAGCGTGGATGGATGTTTCGGCAATCAGCCCCAAAAGTGCATGTTTCATCAGAAAGTCCTCAGCGAATTCAAAAAGAGACGGGTTACAAATCGGTTGTTGTTTGGTGTGTGTGACAGAACCGCCACAGCCATCTCACCAGATGCCCACGGCCATCTCGCCACGACCCAAAGCCGTGTCTAGCCCAACGTGGCGACCATGCAAGGCCTGCACCGCGCAGCCTGGAGCAGCGGTGGCATCGACATCCAGCACCTCACAAAAATAGCTGCTACCCGCTGGCGTCAGCGACTCCATCGGGCGGGGCGCGCGCAAGGCCAAGTCCCAACCGCCTTCGCGCACCGGCTTGCCCACCACCGCGCACAACAGCCGCAACGTGACACCGTGCAGCGTGCCCTCCCACACGTTTTGGCCGCTGGCGGGCAACGTGCTGGCCACGAACCCATCGGGCAGCCAGCCTTGCGTGAACCGGGCATGTGTCATCAAAACCAGCAGCAGCCGACTGCCCTTGGCCGGTGAGGCCAACAGCGTGTGCCCGTTGCTGCGACTCCAATGCGCCATGCGGCCCTCGGCTCCCAGGCGCATCAAGCCCTGAGCGGGCACGGTCTGGTCGGCTTCCAGCCCCTGAACCTGCATGCCCAACGCCACACCCAGGGCAGGCCGGACATGCTGGGTTTGGTACAGCAAACCGTCTTGGGTGGTGCGGGTGGCGTTGTCACGGCCGATGCCCAAGCGCTCTTCGGCACGAAACAGGGCTTCGGCTTCGATCACGTCGTCAGCCATCGGTGTCTGGCCAGCCAGTACAGCGTGCAGCCCTTTCGCCGTCAGCCAGGTTTGTTCCAGCGGCTTCGCGCCTTGTGCCGCCGCGTTCATCTTTTTGGGCAGTTGCACCCGACCCAAATCGCAATCGGTCAGGTCGTCAGAGGGCACCAAGCGGGTAAACAGCGCAGTATCTTTTTTGTTCGCTTGCCTGGCTTGAAGCACCACCAGTGGCGCGGGATACAGGCGTTGGCCGCTGCGAATCACAAACGGTCCGCTGAACGACAAACGCCCCAGGCCATCGGCATCGCCCATCAGCTCGCGCAAGACCTGGTGCCCGGGATGCTGGCCATTCGGGTAGTTGTGCCAGTCCACCCCATGTGCCTGGCCAATGGCGGTGCGAATGGCTCCGATCACCGTGCGCGCCGGTGGCGGAAACACACTGCTCAACTGCGCTCCGCCCACCGACTCCATGGGGCGCGATTCACGGAAAAACCAGGTATCGAGTGCGCTGAAAGACCAGCATGGCCCCACTTCGCCGCTGCCGTCGTTTTTGCCACCATGCTGATATGGATTGGCCTCGTCCACTGGAAGCACATCGACTTTTGACGGTTGTTTTTTGTAGTTGTTCGAGAACTTGGTAGCATTTTTTGGTTTGTTTTTATTCACGCTTCCACTCCTTTCTGCGCCAGAAAACGCACCAGTAGCGCGCCGTCCACCGTAAGTTTTTTGCTGCTTGGCCATTCGCTTTGCGGTTTTTCTATGCCGCCATCGAGCAACCTTCGCACAGCGCGGCACTGCCCCAGCAGCGGTGCAATGGCCACTTTGGCTTCATCCATCGTGGCTTTTCCTCGGTTGTCGCCACTGTTGACGTAATCCACCGCCAGCAAGTCAACGGCCTCCTCGTTGGTCAATACCGAATCACCACCCTCTTGGGCCGGGTTGAGCAAATCAAACCGCTCGCGGATTTTGAAGAAGAACTTGTTGGAAAACGCCCCCACATGACCCATTTGCCCATCAAGCTTGGTGAAGGCTCGGGCCATCTGCTCCACTTGCAGTTGGCCATGGGCATCGAGCGCCACCTTCCACGGCTGCGCCCATTGCAGCGTCATGCGCCCGGTTTTCCAAACGCGCACCGCCAGGGCATCGCGCCCCGCGCCATCTTTGGCCACATCGTCCAGCAGCTTGTGGGCATCGGCCAGCACCTTGCCCAGCGGCACCTTGACGTGGGCAAACTCAATGGCCGCTGAAATGGTGGTGGGTATGCCGCTGGTGTTGAAGCAGTCCAGATAGCGCTGGCGCACCGCTGCGGCACAGCCCAGCGCATCTTCCACAGGCAGCACCGCCAGCACATCGTCGCCCCCGGCGTAAATCAGCATGCCGTCGTGATCACGCACGATGCTGGGCACAGCCCCGGTGAAAGCATTGAGTGCATCCGAGATGGGCCGCTGGTTGTCCTTGTTGCCCATGTGGCTGCCCAGCGAATCGCCGTCCATCAGCAAAATTGCATAAAACGGCGACGGATGGGCATCCAGCTTGGGATGCATTTGCATGAAACGCCCCATTTCTCTTTGCAGGTTGTGCACCGCACGCTCATCGAGGTCGTTGGCTTCGGGGTTGTTTTGAACGTGTTCAAAAAACACGCTCGCATCCAGCGACAGCAAACGGCGCTTGTCGTTGTCCGAGGCCCAACGCCCGGCAGCCTGTTGCAAACACGGAATGCGGGTGTCCCACTCGTCTTGTGAATGACTGACCTTGCGTGCAGCATTCAACAGCATCCACGCCTCATCGGGCGAGGCCTCCGTGACCACCTGCTCGAGCCAATGCACCGCCGCCATGTAGCTCACCGAGGGCATGCCCGTTTCCAGCGGCCAGCCATGCACCGCCAGACCGCTGGGCAAAGTGGTGGAAAAACTGCCGAAATGCCGGGCAAACCGCCGCTTCACATAGGCCAGCGCACACAGTTGTTCTTTGGGCCCCAAGTCGGTTTCTTTGCCCTTGCGCGCCTCGCGCCAAAAGGCATCGCCCTCTTGGCCAGGCCGCTCGCTGCCCGATAGCTCTTGCCAGCCGTCCATCACCATGCACTTCACGCCGGGTTCCGCCGCGTGGTGGTGAACGCGCCAGTTCTTGCGCTGGTCCATCAACGAAGCATCGGCGCTTTCAGCGTGCACGATCCAGCTGATGTCCCAAAAATGGCTGTGCTGACGCAGCCAAATATCGCGGGTGGTCTTGCGCGATGTGGGTGTGACCATATTGGCCAAACCATCGCAGCGCCACACATGCTCGGCCAGCGCCAACCAGGCTTGGCGGACGCACGCTGCCACCAGTGTCCCGTCAAAGCCCGCAGGCACTTTGGCCTCCAAAGCTTTGAACCGGTTGGGAATGGCGCCTTGGCGAGGCGGCTCCCCCGCTGCATTGCCTGTCTTGATCCAATCCAGATACGCATCGGGGGGCACGGGAAACTCAATTTCCCCTCCCTGACGCTTAATCTCAGCCATGGCCACGCCTGATAGCCAAGACAACAAAAATGACCCTGCCCAAAAGTCTCGCGTGCGCCGCGCCTGCGACACAAAGCCCTGCACCGGGCCAATCGTGAATTGAAAATACGCACCATCACTGGCCATGAATCACCTCCCTTTGTTTGAATCGGTCTAAATACCCGTGCAGCACCTGCCAGTCGGGGTTGGAAGGCACATTGAAAATCTTGCGATTGGCTTCGATGCAGATTTGTTCGCCAGCTGGCAAAAACTGCGCAGGCATGCAGATATGAATCGCCAGATATTCGTCTTCGCATATGCGATGAATGTGTAGAAACAGTGGGCTGGCACGGCGAGATTCTGTATCCCTATTTTTACCTTTATCTTTGACAAGATAATTGACTTTTGCATCCCCTTTGCCGCCACTGTAGTGATAGTTATGTGGCAAACCAAATACGGCTCGCCTGGGTGCACGACTAGGTTTTATCCCATTGATCGCATCTAACATCAAATCGTGGTCATCTGGAAAATTAGGCTTTATCTGGACGTTGTTAACCATGCCTTTACGCCCATAACTCCGATACAGCTGCTGCTCACAGCCTACAAAATCTAACAACTTGAGCGCATCGTTTCCAGCGACCGACATATCTATACGGGTGCAGGCACTGAAGGCCGTGAACGGGGATTCACCTGTGGCAAGCAAAGTCGGCTTGAGTAAATTCTGCAAAGTCTGGATGTATTCTGCACGGGTGGTTGGCGCATCCGTACCGATCAGCGCCACCGAACCCAACCCATGCCGCGCTCGACTTCCCAGCGCGCCCAGCAGCCCGAAAGCCTTCACGGCTTCTTTCAATTGCTGAATATCTTCAGCCGTAGCTTGAGGATGAAAAACCAGTTTCAGGGTAAAAGTATTCTTTTCACCTGCATTCAATGCAGATCGATTGGTTAAACCCTGTCCCAACAAATACCGTTGGCCAGGCAAGCTGAGTTGATTGGCTTTTCCAATTGGTTGCGCTTGAACAGAGATCAAAAAAATACCCTGCCCACCAGTTGGTTTTTTGGTTTTTTCATCCCATCCTGCCGACACGCCAAACAACCGCGCCTCTTCAGCATGCAGCAGCCGCAACGCCCGCACATCGTCTTGCTCACTCGCCTGCCAGCACCGCGCCCAATTCAGCGCCCGCCACCAAAACCGCAGCGCCCCCTTAGTGCTGGCCGGGCGTATGCCCTCAGCCTGCTGACCGGCGCCGCCCAAAAACATGGGTGTGACGATCTGAAATTTGAACTCCTCATGCTTCATACAACCTCCTTTGAATACTTCGTTTCAGCTGACTGCACAGCCCCAGGCACAGCCTGCGCAGCAGCCACAGCCACCCCGCCAAAACCAAAAGCTGTTTTGCCCCCCACTTGCAAACCCTGAGCCATCAGCAGCCAGGCCCCCACGGCAGGCGGTACGACGGCGTAAGTCAGGCTGCCCTGCAAACCACCAAAAGCCATGTTCTGGCCGCTGCGGGCAGAGCGCCGCTCCAACAGCTGCCACGCCACGTTTGACTGGGCCAGCGCCACCGTGCTGGCCTGCGCCAGCCAATCTGCACGGCCTTTGCGCAGCCAGGGCAGCTCGACGCCCGAGGCATGCGCCAACTGCTCGGCCCGGCTCAGCACCCGGCGCAGCAGCTGGCCGCAGGTCGGCGCCACACGCAGGTCTTGGTTGTGTTCTTTGATGCGCAGCGGCGAGAGCAAATGCATCTCCAGGCTCGCCGGTAGCGAGCGCGATTGCTGCGCCAACGCGTGAGCCCAGGCCGCTTCCAGCTCAGCTGGGGCCGGCACAGCCAGCAAACCGCCGCGCGCGGTGTAGAGCAACTGCGGTGTGCCCTGCCCGCCCAGTGGCACAGACTCAATGATCTCCACTTCAAACCTGCCACCCGGACGCAAACCCACCGCGCCCAAGCGCACCAAGGCCTGCATCACAGCCAGCCCATGCGCCGTGGCCGGGCCAAACAGCGACACCTGCAACTGCCGACGCTGCCGCGCAGGCCAGGCGCCCCCCGCAGGTGGCACCAAGCTGTAGAGCCGGGCCTCTTCGCCCACCTGGTACAGCGTGGCAAACGCCTGCGGGCTTTCTTCGTGCAACACAGCACCCAGCCCGCCATGCCACACCGACCCGGCGAAGGCCGGCAACCCCATGCCACCGCTGACCAACGTCAAGCGCAGCACCAACACCTGCATGTCCATTTTTAGAGATCTCCCTGATCACCCACGGGGGCTCACGCCACCGAACAACAGCCAATGCTGAAAAAAACCTGTCGCATTGTGTTTCATTGGTTACCGATGCGCATTGTTTCACCACAACACCACCCATTCGGCCGAAGCCGCAACGTTGCAATACCGCACACATCGGCAGCGCCGTTGCAAACAATCACGCCTTGCTGCACAACTGGAATCACACCGTGCCCACCTTCGCCACTCAGCCCCGCCCTGCCAAGCTCACAGAATGGGATGGCGAAGCCAAGGCTCCGCTGCTGCGTACCCTCTTTCTCAGCCAGCCCGGCAGCTACCTGCACTTGAAAGGCGGGTGCCTGGTGGTGGAAAGTGAAGGCGCCGCTCCACTGAGCCTGCCTTTGGAAAAGGTGGACCAAGTGACCGCCCTGGGGGAAGGCTCTGTCAGCTTTGCTGCCATGCGCGCGCTGCTCGAGCGCGGCGGCAGCATGCTGGTGTGTGGCCGATATGGTCAACCCAGCGCCTGGCTTACCGCCGCCGGCGACAGCCGGGTCACCCTACGCCACACCCAGCACCAGCGCCAGAACGACAACGCCTTTGGCCTGCGGCTGGCGCAAAAGATGGTCAGCGGCAAACTGGCCAACAGCCGCCTCGCCCTTCGCCGGCTGCAGCGCCACCAAACCAACCAATGGCCTGAAGTGGACAAAGAACTGGCCGATCTGCAATACCGCTGTGGCTTTGCGCAAAACCTCGACACCCTGCGCGGTCTGGAAGGCGCAGCAGCCAAAGCCTACTTCGCCGTTTGGCGCCAGCTGCTGCCCGCGCATTGGCAACCTCAATTTGGTGCCCGACAAACCCAGCCACCGCGCGATGTGGTCAACGCGCTGCTGTCTTATGGATACGCCGTTTTGTTTCAAAACCTGCTCACGCTGGTGCAACAACGCGGGCTGGACGCCCACCTGGGCCACCTGCACGCCCAGCGCAACGGTCACCCCGCGCTCGTGTCCGATCTGATGGAAGAGTTTCGGGCCTTGGTGGTGGACACCGTGGTGCTGCACATGCTGCAAGACGAGCCACTGCCCGAGCCCGCATCCATTCCACCCCCAGAAGCGGATACCACCCCCACCCAAAGCCAAGGCGTGAACCTGCCGGTGGCCATGCGCAAGCGCCTGATAGCGGGCCTGGAAGACAAGCTCAACAGCAGCCTCACACACCCGCTGACCCAAGAGAGAGGCGACTACCGCCGCGCCATGCGCACACAGGTAGGCCACTACATACAGGTGTTGCACGATGAGTGCGACCACTACCGGCCGTTTGCACCCCGCTGACCCAGAAAAGGCAAACGGCAACAGCGCACGCACTATGATGAGATCAGCCTTGCCAGACCAACTGCACATGCCGCTCCAGCATCTACGAGGTCTTCAGATGCGCAGATCGATGATTTCAAACGAAAAAATACCATTTTTGGCTGAAATCTGCTACAGAGTTCATAGCCAAACCCCTGTAGAGCAGATAACACCTCTGCAACCCGCATGGTTGCTGGGCTGGCAAGGCAAGTGGAATTCCAGCCCCGACTTCCTGAAGGGGATTAAGAC
>JFJP01011390.1_pt2 | contig 10392 bp, 7 predicted proteins | sample 431651 | NCBI WGS metagenome assembly JFJP01 (sample SAMN02602958, study PRJNA72255) | Microbial mat metagenome, whole genome shotgun sequencing project. | biome: fresh water; feature: sink hole; material: water; isolation source: purple microbial (photo- and chemosynthetic) mats found in... | reverse complement strand
TGGCGACACGGCCGCGCGGGGTGCGGTCTAGGAAACCAAGTTGTAATAAATAAGGCTCAACCACGTCCATGATGGTGTTAATTTCTTCATTCACACTGGCGGAAACCGTGTTAAGACCGACGGGGCCGCCACCAAATTTCTGAATAATGGATAATAATACTTTACGGTCAAGGTCGTCCAGGCCGAGTTGGTCAATGTTCATGAGGGTCAGGGCTTCATGGGCGACGGCTTGCGTAATGATGCCATTGGCGCGGACTTGGGCAAAGTCGCGCGCCCGTCTGAGCCAACGGTTGGCAATGCGCGCCGTGCCGCGTGAACGGGTGGCAATTTCTTTAGCCCCGCCCTCCTCTAGTGAAATATTAAGAATTTGGGCTGACCGATGCACTATTTGTTGTAATTCGCTGACGGTGTAAAACTCCAGTCGAAATATCGCCCCGAAACGGTCACGTAAGGGGGAGCTTAATAAATCTAGCCGCGTGGTCGCGCCGAGGGCGGTAAATTTGGGCAATTTCAGGCGGATATTGCGCGCACTCGGCCCTTTACCAATCATAATATCCAGGGCGTAATCTTCCATGGCGGGATAAAGAATCTCCTCGACGGTGCGGCCTAGACGGTGAATTTCATCAATAAAGAGTAAATCACCCGCCCGTAAATTGGTCAATATCGCGGCCAAATCGCCCGCGCGCTCAATGGCGGGGCCTGAAGTAATCTTAAGATTAACGCCCATTTTCTCGGCGATAATGTGGGCGAGGGTGGTTTTGCCCAGACCAGGCGGCCCATAAAACAACACATGGTCTAGCGCGTCACCTCGTTTTTGGGCCGCCTCAATCAAAATTTGAATGTTGTCCTTGACTAAAAGTTGCCCAAAAAAGCCCGTCCAATCTTTGGGGCGCAGGCTTTGGTCTACTTGTTGTTCGGCTTCTAAGGGGTTGGGGGTGACGGTTCGTTCATCCATAGCCAGAAATTATACCATGCAATGGGGGCTACAGCGAATGGGGGAATGGCGCGAATGAGGGTGAAAAATTGTTGGTTTGTCTTAGATTGTCTAAACAAAAAGCCCCCGTCTTAACTATACTGCGTTTTAAATGAAAACTACACTTTTGGCATAGGAGTCCGCAATTATTAGTCCGCAATTATTTGCGGGCTGTCCGCAAAGGATTGCGGACTCCTAATGGTCATCATAAAAGTGTAAGTCTCAAACGAAATGCAGTATAGGATGGGGGCTTTTTGTTTTAGATGCTACTGATTCGCAGGGGCCAATTTATCTTCAATGGGGTAGTCGATGTAGGTTTGGTAGATGGCGGAGTGGATGTGGGAACATTGGGCTAGAATATTTTCGAGATAACGATGCAAATTGTTATTAACCACCTCATCAATTTGGTCATAATTGAGGGTGGAGCGTAGCCGCCCTGGCAGGCGATAGACGCGGGTATTTTTACGGGTTTCGGTGGCCTCGGCGATGGAGTTGAGGGCGCGCTCCATGACTCTGACGGCGAAATGAATGGAGTGGGGAAATTGCTCATTTAAGAGTAAAAACTCGGCGATATGGTTGAATTTGAGGTCAGCCGTATAAATTTTACAATAGGCTTCAAAAGCGGTACAACTGCGTAAGAGCGTAATCCAATCCAGATAATCTTCGGGTGTGGGCTGCTCGCGAGTTTCGCGGGCAGCCTCGCCGAGATACACATCTAACAAAGCGGCTACGTTGCCGACTCGCTCTGTTAGCTGCCCCACTTGGATAAAGTGCCAGCCTTCGCCGTGGCTCATGGTGGAGTCGCTAATGCCTTGAAAGAGGTGCGCCCCTTCTTTGACTGCTTGGAAAAATTCATGGGGTTGCCCGCGCCACATTTTGTTAATGTTATTTTTCTTTACTTCCAAGGAGAGGCGGTTAATTTGTTCCCACATTTCTGAGCTAATTTGCTCACGAACTTGGCGGGCATTTTCACGCGCCCCCGCCACGCAAGCGGCAATGGAACTCGCGTTAGTGGCATCAAAGGTTAGGGTTTGGGTGATGTTATAGGGCGTTAAATTCATGCCCTCTGGTGGGTCGATTTGTAAACTAGCAAAGAGTCGCTCCCATGACCGTTGAATGGTTTTAGGAGAACGTTCTAGGCGTAAATCTAGGCTAACGCTAAGAACACGGGCCGTATGCTCGGCTCGTTCTAAGTAACGGCTCATCCAAAATAAATTGTCAGCAACACGTGAAAGCATGAGGTTTGATGGAGTAAGCAAGCAGGAGTAACGGGTTTAGAATTTTAGACCTACAAGGTTTTTGAAACCTTGCAGGTCTGACCAAAGCCCTGTAGTTATTCCTGACTGCTTACTCGTTGCTTAATTATTCGTAGAGTACCCAAGTATCTTTACTGCCGCCACCTTGCGAGGAGTTAACTACTAAAGAACCTCGACGTAAGGCTACCCGCGTTAAGCCCCCTGGTACAATGGTAAGTTCGTCACCATAGAGAATAAAGGGGCGTAAATCCACATGGCGGGCTTCAATTTGCCCCGCAATAAAACAAGGGGCGCGGGAGAGGGAGATGGTGGGTTGAGCGATGTAGTTGCGGGGTTCAGCCAGAATCAAATCACGAAATTTATCCCGTTCTTCGGCGGTGCTATGCGGGCCAATCAACATGCCATAGCCCCCTGATTCGCCGACGGCTTTAACCACCAATTTGGGTAAATTTTCTAACACATGTTTGCGTTGTTTTTCATCGGACAACAAGTAGGTTGGCACATTTTCCAAAATAGCCTCTTCGCTCAAATAGTAGCGAATGATGGCGGGAACGTAGGCATAAACGGCTTTATCATCAGCCACGCCTGTGCCAATGGCATTGGCTAACGCGACATTACCTGCTTGATATGCCTTGAATAAACCTGGCACCCCTAACACAGAGTCAGACCGAAAGGCCAACGGGTCAATAAAATCATCATCAATTCGCCGATAAACGACATCTACCTGCTTTAACCCCGCGGTGGTTCGCATGTAAATGATGTCATTATGGGCTAATAAATCGCGCCCTTCCACCAACGGAATTCCCATTTGGCGGGCTAGGAACGCATGTTCAAAATAGGCGGAGTTGAATACGCCGGGCGTAAGTAAGACAATCGCGGGGTCAGCCACATGGGCAGGGGCGAGAGAGCGAAGCGTGGCTAAGAGGGCTTGCCCATAATGCATGATTGGGCGCACGCCGTAATTATTAAATTGCCCAGGGAAAACTTGTTTCATCACCTGACGATTAGCTAACATGTAAGAAACGCCGCTCGGCACACGCAAGTTATCTTCTAAGACCACAAAATGCCCATCGGTCATGCGGATTAAATCGGTGCCAGCAATGGAAATGTAAATACCATGGGGGACGGTAAAATCGCGCATTTCTAAGCGGTAATGCTTACTGCTGTAAATCAAATCAGCGGGGACAATTTTATCCTTAAATATTTTGCCCTCATGGTAAATATCTTGCAAAAATAAATTGAGGGCAGTAATCCGTTGCTTTAAACCTCGCTCAATCACATCCCATTCTGTGCTGGTGATAATTCTAGGCAATAAATCGTAAGGAAAGATGCGTTCTGTGCCAGAATCATCACTATAAACGGTGAAGGTAATCCCCTGATGGAGAAAGGAAATATCAGCGGCGCGTTGACGACGACTTAATTCCTCGGCAGGTAATTCTAATAACCGTTTATACAATGTTTTGTAATGGGAGCGAGGTTCACTGGGGTTTTCAAACAACTCATCATACGCTTCATCAAGTTCATAATGAGCAAATTTTTGTTGGGTAGCTGTGGTTTTAGAGGCCATTATCACTCCCTTAGTTAGCAAAAAAAGCCCCCAATAACAAGAGTGAGGTAATGTTATTGAGAGCTTCACGGCTCAGATAAGGTATAGGGTTGTCATAAAAAGTGCGCTAAGATTAACACATTCTCCTTTTTTTGTCAACCCTAGCTATCAAGAAAGAGAGGGCTATTTGTAAGAAAAGGCTGAAACTTAGTATAATCTCTTTAGTTGGAGTTCCTGATAAAGCATGCGGAGTCACACCGCAAGTTGTGTGTACGCAAAGCAAGCGTTGCGACTCCAAACTTTATCCACCTGTAAATTTTCAGGGGATAGCAATGGAGTTCAAAGCCGTAGGCTTTGTCCCATTGCTCAAAGCCTACGGCTTTGGACTCCGTATCCCAATTATTTACAAGTGGAACTTTATTAAAAACCTTTATATACACCCTAGCTGTCCCAACCATAAGGAGAATTAATTATTATGTATGTTCGTTTTATTCACGTAGTTTGTTTATTTATTGTTATCATGTTGGGGATTATGTTACAGTTAAACAAATCCACGGCCATTGCCCAAAGCAATGAAGGCACTATAACTCGGATTAACCTAGCCCCTAATGGTGACCAGGGCAATGGTCATTCGGATAAACCGGTTATTTCAGCCGACGGGCGTTTTATTGCCTTTGAATCGTTTGCGTCTAATTTAGTGGAGAATGATACCAATGGTAAAACCGATATTTTTGTTTATGATGGCTTGACCAAAGAGATCACCTTAGTTTCGGTGGCCTCAGACGGCACCCAAGCCAATTCTGCGGCCTATTTTGCGGCCATTTCAGGTGATGGGCGTTATGTTGCCTTTAGCTCTATTGCTGATAACTTAGTCAGTGGCGATACGAATGGTTACAGCGACTTGTTTGTGCATGACCTGCAAACGAAAGAAACTAAGCGTATCTCGATTGGTTTTGATGGCAGCCAGGCCACTGGGCCAGCCTCTAGCAAACCTGGCTTCTCTTATGATGGTCGTTATCTGGTTTTTCAGTCGGATGCCCCTAATTTGACGGAAAATGATTTTAATAGTTCTACCGATGTTTTTATTTATGACAACGTTCCTCAAACCACTAACCGTATTTCAATCTCTTCCGAAGGGATTGCGGGCAATAGCACTTCTTTAGGGCCAGCCATTTCTGCCGATGGTCGGTTGGTCGTCTTTCGCTCTTTTGCCAGCAACTTGGTGGCCGATGATAGTAATAATCAGTTTGATATTTTTCTTCATGACCGTCAAACAGGCCAAACCACGCGCGTTTCTGTGGCCTCAGATGGTCGCCAAGCCAATGGCAATTCCCTTGCAGCTGATATTTCAGCACATGGCCGCCATATAACCTTCTTATCAGATGCCACTAATCTTGTTTTCGATGATATTAATGGTAATCGAGATGTTTTTATCTATGACCGTGAAACCCAGGAAACCAAATTAGTCAACATAGTAACCAAAGATGGAATACAGGCCAATAATGATTCAGATGAAGTCGCGTCTGTTTCGGCCATTGGTCGGTCCATTGTTTTTCAAACTAAAGCCAAAAACTTAGTTCAAGAGGATATCGATAGCACAAGTGACATTGTATTACGAGATTTTGACTTAACTAACTTCATTCTCATGTCACGCCCTTTAAGTCTTACCGCCCCTAAAGTCGCGTCCTATTTTCCCGACATGTCTAGTGATGGTCGTTATATCGTCTTTTCTTCGTACTCATTTAATTTAGTTACGAATGACACCAACCAAAAAAATGACATCTTTCTTTATGACCGTGGCTTTGCAGAACCCACCGCCACCCCTACCACCTCACCCCCGACAACTACGCCCACCGCGACCTTTACCCCCTCACCTACCGCGACCCCTTCACCTACTCCTACCCCCACGGCCACGCCCCTGCCTGTATCAGGCTTAATTTCGCCTACGGGTGGCACCATGCTCTCAGAAAATCGCATCAATTCCTCGGTCATCATGCAATTTCCGCCTAATGCTGTTTCGATTGAAACATTGGTCACATACAGTTATATAGCCCCCACCTTAAATGCCCCCTTCATTAGCCTAGACCGCTTCTTTCATTTAGATGGCATTCAAAATGGTCAACCCATTTTTACGACCACCAAGCTCATTACCATTGTCATTCATTACAACGATGTGGTACGACGCGGGGCCATCGCCGATACCATCTATCTCTATCGCCTCAGCAACGGGCAATGGATTACAAATAATATCACTTTCATCGGGCGTGATAAGAACATTTTTACCAGCACCACCACGCAATTCACCCGTTATGGCGTTTTTGCGCAAACCCATTGGCATTATATTCCTGTCATAATGCGTTAGAGGTGTTATACTGAGCGAAGGGACAAATAGGAGTCGCAATGCTTCAGCTTTGCGCCTTAGTCGTTGGGCCAAGCTAAAGCGTTGCACTCCTGAAAAGTTTCCACCTGTAAATAATTTGGTGATACGGAGTCCAAAGCCGTAGGCTTTGAGTAGTGAGTCAAAGCCTACGGCTTTGGACTCCGACCTTATCCTCTACAGGACTTACGCAAACACCTCACCCCAGCCCTAAAAATTTATCGGTGGAAAAGTGCAATTTATGCCCTCGCGCAGAATCACATAACGATTTCAAAAACGCGCCAAAAAAGGGCTTGACATTAAAAGTAAACTGTGCTAAACTAAAGACAGTTTACTCTAGGGGTCTGCCTCATGCATAGTCAACAACCACAACAAATAAATCAACAAGCTCAAGCTATTGCCATCGCCAAAACTGAAGAAGGTCGCGTGGCTCGTTTTTGGTTCTTAACGCTCGCACTGTTTTTTGCGGGCGTTTTTTATTTTTATGGCTATTGGTATCCACTGTTATGGGCGCGCGCTGACTGAGAGTTAAATTTTTTACTCTGATAAGATACAGACGGGGCGTAGCCACTTGGTTACGCTCTTTTTTATTTGTCTGAAATCGACTCACCTTGTTTACTAATTAATAAATACTACTTAACAAAATTTCGGAGGAAACCATGATTATTGTAATGAAAATGAAGGCTAGTTCAGATGATATAGACGCAGTCATAAACCGTTTACACAACGGCGGCTGGCAAACCCACGTCTCTCGTGGCGAAGAACGCACCATCATCGGCGTGATTGGAGATGAACGCAAGTTAGACCAGGGCGCCATGAGCCGCATGGGCGGAGTAGACCGCGTTGTGCCAATTTTACGCCCCTTCAAACTCGCCAGCCGCGATTTTCAGGCAGAAGATAGTAAAATTGAGGTCAACGGGCATGTCTTCGGTGGCGAAAAAGTTATCATGATGGCGGGGCCATGTTCGGTGGAAAGCATGGAGCAAGTTATGGAAACGGCCATTGCCATTCGTGAAGCGGGCGCGCACCTCTTACGTGGTGGCGCATTCAAGCCCCGCACCTCCCCCTATAGTTTCCAGGGCATGGGCGAAGAGGGCTTGAAAATTTTGGCCGCGGCCCGTGAAGAAACGGGCTTGCCCATTGTCAGCGAAATCATGGCGACTGACCAAATTGATTTAATGTGCAAATATGTTGATGTGTTACAAATTGGCACTCGCAACATGCAGAACTATGCGTTGCTCAACGCGGTTGGTAAAACAAACAAGCCCATCTTGCTAAAACGCGGCATGATGAGTACGATTGAAGAACTATTAATGAGTGCTGAATATATCATGTCTAATGGCAACCACAAGGTTATCTTATGTGAACGTGGTATTCGTACTTTTGAGAAATACACCCGTAATACTCTCGACATTAACGCCGTTCCCGTCCTCAAAGAACTAACCCATTTACCCGTCGTCGTTGACCCTAGCCATGCGACGGGGCGTTGGACATTGGTCAAGGCCACCAGTCGCGCCTCCGTTGCGGCGGGCGCAGACGGCTTAATTATTGAAGTTCACCCTAACCCCGCCGAAGCCACCAGCGACGGTGAACAATCCCTCAAACCCAAACGTTTTGCTGAACTCATGGTAGAAGTCCGCCGCGTGGCCGAGGCCATTGGACGGACTATATAAGTAATGTTACGAGTTACGAATTACGAAATATACAGCAACTATTCAGTCGGTCAGCTAGTCAGCGTTCAGCTAGTTAGCTTGGCAGAAATAAGTTTCAAGCCATTATAAGGTTTTGAACCTTATAATGGCTGGGTGAACTACACACTTATTTACGCCTAGCTGTACTAGTTAGCTTGTCAGTTTGTCAGCTTGTGAGCTTATGACTTTTTTAGCTGATTGCTGACCGACTGAACGCTGACTCATTATTTGTAGTTGGTAATTCGTAACTAACCATTAACTTGGAGCCTGAATTTTTTCTCAAAGATGCCTCTATTACCCTCGTTGGCTTAGGTCTCATGGGTGGCTCATTGGCTTTGGCGTTGAAAGAACGTCACCTTTGTCGCCAAGTCACCGCCTTAGTTCGGCGGGAGTCGGCGGTGCAAGCAGCCCTGAATTTAGGGGCAGTTGATGTTGCCACCACCGACCCCGCCGAGGCGTTTACTCAAGCCAATCTCATCATTTTCGCCACGCCCGTGCGTGTCCTGTTGCAACAATTGCCTCAATTTGCCCCCTTTTATCCCGCGGGGGCTATCATCACCGACATGGGCAGCACCAAGCAAGCCATTATGCAAGCCATGGCCGCACTGCCACCCCAGGTTTATCCCATCGGCTCACATCCCATGTGTGGCAAGGAAACCTCTGGTTTAGAGGTGGCCGAAGCCACGCTTTATCAAAATGCCCCCTGGATTTTAACGCCCCTTGACCGCACCCCATTATGGGTTACAACCTTCATGCATGAGTTTGCCCTGGCCATTGGCGCAAAACCGCGCCAATTGGACGCGGCGCGCCATGATAAATTGGTCGCTACGATTAGCCATTTCCCTCATACCTTGTCTACCGCTTTAGTGTTGACGGCCATGCAAGTGGCTCACCATGACCCTGTAGTTTGGAATGTGGCCGCGTCAGGTTTTCGTGATACCTCCCGCATTGCGGCCTCTGATGTGACCATGATGCTGGATATTTTATTAACAAACCGTGAGGCAGTGCTAACGGTGTTAGGGGAATTTGACCGTCAACTCTTAGCATTAAGCCAAGCCCTCGCCGACAATGATGAGGACGCTTTGCGCGCCTTAATGGAACAAGCGGCCCATCAACGGCGGCAATTGTATCGGTGACCATGATTGGCCTAAATTAAATGTTTCTGGAGTGCAAACCTTTAGGTTTGCCTAACTCATTATGAACAAACCTAAAGGTTTGCACTCCGATTTACCATCTTGCAATACATAAATATCCCTGAAAGGAAAAACCATGAGCATTAAACAGGCCATTAACGGAAAAACATCCCTGGTGGGGCTGATGGGCTGGCCAGTGGAACACAGCCTTAGCCCTTGTATGCACAACGCCGCCTTTGCCGAGTTGGGGCTAGATTGGGCGTATGTCCCCTTGCCGGTGCGCCCCGATGATTTGCCGCAAGCCTTGAAAGGGTTGGCCGCGCTCAATTTTGTGGGAGTTAATGTGACTATTCCCCATAAACAGGCGGTCATGCGCTATATGGATGACCTGAGCAAAGCGGCCAAAACCATTGGCGCAGTCAATACCATCCATCTACAAGGCAATAAATTTATGGGCTACAATACGGATGCGCCTGGTTTTCTCAATGCATTGGTGGAGAAAGATTGCCACCCAAAAGGGATGCGGGTGGCGGTGTTGGGCGCAGGTGGCGCGGCGCGGGCGGTAGTTTTCGCGCTTGCTTGGGCGGAGGCAGATGCAGTCGTTATCCTTAACCGCACCACGGAGCGGGCCGCATTTTTAATTGAGGATTTGAATGATACTTTCCCGCAAAGCAAACTTGATTTCGCCCATTTAACCAATAATTCGCTGGCGGCTTTAGATGGTAAAATTGACTTGGTGGTGAATACCACCTCAGTCGGGATGCACCCAGAAAAAGAGAAATCTCCCTGGCCTACAGATGTGGCAATCCCACGCAACGCGGTTTTTTGCGATTTAGTTTATAATCCGTTAGAGACTGTATTTCTGGCGCGCGCCCGCGAAGCAGGAGCTAAAGTGATTGATGGCCTCGGCATGTTGGTGCATCAAGGGGCAGCGGCTTTTGAACATTGGACGGGACAAGCCGCGCCGATTGAGGTGATGCGGCGGGCTTGTTTGGCGGGGTTAGTGAATAAATTAGCGAGTGAGTGAGTCCGCGAAGGGACGCGAAAAAGCCTGAGTTATAGAGGAGTCCGCAATCTTTTGCGGACTTTTAACATCAACCCTACTTCGTCTTTCTTCGCGTAACTTCGCGGATTCTCAGTGAGTAAGGAATTATTATGGAAATTTTAGGTGGCCCATTGTATGCCGTCGCGGGGGCGGGAGAATCCCACGGCCCCGCGATTACGACCATTGTGTTTGGTTGTCCGCCTGGGCTGAAAATTAGCCGCGCGGCGGTGCAGGCTTATTTAGACCGCCGTCGCCCTGGCAGCAACAAACATGGCACGCCGCGCCATGAGTCGGATAAAGTCGTCTTTTTGTCGGGCTTGTTCATGGAGGATATAGCACAATTATTGGCGGGGCCGCAATTAACGGTGCAA
>JFJP01040958.1_pt1 | contig 10393 bp, 7 predicted proteins | sample 431651 | NCBI WGS metagenome assembly JFJP01 (sample SAMN02602958, study PRJNA72255) | Microbial mat metagenome, whole genome shotgun sequencing project. | biome: fresh water; feature: sink hole; material: water; isolation source: purple microbial (photo- and chemosynthetic) mats found in... | reverse complement strand
ATACAAGAAGTATATTGTACTCCTTAATTTGTCTAGAAACAATATAAATGAAATTGAAGTAGCCGAAAATTTATAAAGCTGATTTTTAAAATCTAAATGAAGAGTGCCTAATAATTGGGGACTCTTTTTTTTGTCGCAAAAAAAAGAGATTGGCGTAAATTGGAATCTTAGGTTATTTGTGGTGATAGAAAATTAAAATCAATAATTTGCTTAAAAAATAACAGAAAAGCGAGGATCAAACACTTAAAATTAAATTCATTAACTGTATGTAATTTATTGTATATTACTGATTAATAAATAGATAATGAAATATTATCAGAGAAAACCTTACAATATAAAATCCACTCTTTTTATTATTTATTTATTCGTATTATCAGATTATCACTATTAAGTTCTCTCAATGCATCGTTTGCTATCCAGCGTGCGGATTTGTATTCTTGATTCAAAAGTTTTATACCTGTTTCAATGGCTTTTATCCTCAAAATCTCATTCCGTTTTCCTATTTGTCTTAAAGCCCAGTTGACCGCTTTGCGTACAAAATTTCGATCGTCCCAAGCTTCCCGCTCAATCAAATCAAAATAAGCATTAAATGACTCATTTGTAGCCTTTTTATCATGTATAGCCACTTCACAAATTAGTACAAATGCAGCTCGCTTAACAAATTCAACTTTGCTAGTTGAATATACAACTATCTTCTGATGAAAAAAAGGGGTCTGAACGAACAAATTGCAAGCTTGATCGCATATATCCCACGAATCAAAGTCATGAACCCAACTATCAAATTGCTTTTCTGAAACCTCCTTTGGATTTTCTATCATTGTTGCCAATAAACGCGCTTCGTGAATTTCAGTATCCCATAGTTCTAATGCCAATTTGTGACTTTTTCCAATCTTTTTGGCCAACTGCCTCAAGACAGGTATTTTTATACCCAGCGCCTTGCTGTCTTTAATTCCAAAATGAGACAGTTTTTCAAAATGTTCTAGTGATGAAAGTGACTTTAATTCAGCAATAATTTCTTCTACAATCATTCAACTACTTTTTTATGAATGTCCGCCAACGACTATTCGCATAATTTTAAAATTAAGCATGAAAAAACGTATAATCTGCAAAATGAAGAATGTTCGTAAAAATTTAGTCACACCTGTTGGCTCTGTGGCATACGATAAGTTGCTGTATGGTATTGTTTTATCTATTTTAGTTTCCATAAATATGTTCTTTTTTAGAAATTAATAATTAAATTGTTGCATTTATAAATTATTCAGGAATCATCCACCAAAATGGCTTAGCTTTGGCCTTGTAAATAAACAGATAATGCATAAATAATTTCATCCAGTGTCCTGCCAACCCAATTTCGCCTACTGTATCAGCTATATTACGACCCCATTTTGGATATTTGTCCCAATCTTGGACAATTGGATTAACCGTCATTACAGCTGCCTGTCCATGCCTAATTCCATATCCTGCAGAAACGATACACGCAGCGCCCATTTTTGCCATAGAAGCTTTGTGTTTGTGGTCTAAAGTTCCAGTAAGAATCTTTTCGGCAATATTTTCGGCCACAATTCTGCCAATTACACCCGACGGCATTCCCGTTCGTGGAGGAGTAGGAAAAATCATGGTGCCATTTTTGCTTTTCATCGGTTTCGACATAGCATGAGGAGGTGCAAATGCAATACCAGCTGCATAAATATTATCGTAAGCAGGGCTTTTATATATTGATGGCCAATCATTTGCATTCCATTCTTCGTAAGGTTTGCCAGAATAATCGGCATCCACTTTCATCATTCCGTTGGGCACAAAAAGTGTTGAGGTAATATCCTCATTATCTTTATTATAAGCCTTCATACCCGAACCAGCAAAACTTGGTATGAGCATTGCAAAATCAAATTCCTTTGTATGATACTCGCCGTCAAGCGTTTCGTAATGAGCCAGCCCTTTTTCTACTTTATAAACTCCAGCCCCAACAATCCACGAGATATTATATTGTTTAAAAATTGATTCTGCAAATATCTTCGTAGGAGTAACATAGCCACCTTGCTTGATATAAGCACCGCCCATACCGAAATCGCCCAATTCATATTCGTTTGATATCCAACTAATTTCAGCCAAATGATTTAATTTCCGTTTGTTTATTTCGAAAGCAATATTCAGCGAGTATTCAAATGCTGCACCTTGACAAGTAGCCATAGGATGCCCTGTTCCAATAAGAAAACGTTGTTTTTCACCCTTCTCCATTTTGGATAAGCATTTTTGCATATTTCCCCATGCATTTGCTGCGTGAGAATAAGTACATACAGAATCCGAAAATTTATCGGGTCCCAGCCCTTCTGTAGCTGCAAAATTCAACTTTGGACCTGTTGCATTAATCAAATAATCGTATTCAATATTTTCTTCTGTTTCTTTTTTATCACCTATCAAATACTTAATGGTAACGTATCCTTTCTTTATTTTTGAATCACCATCGGGGTGAATAGAAATAGCTAAAGCTTGTTTGTATTTAATCCCAAGCTTCTTATAAACAGGAGCTAGTTCAAATTTAACCTGTTCGGGTGTCATTAAACCCATTCCTACCCATATATTGGATGGAACCCACTGATAATTACTATTGGGGCTTATCATTTCAATTTCATGATTTTTGCCCAATTTCCGCTTCGCAATCAAGGCAGCGGTGTGACCAGCTATGCCGGCTCCCAGAATTAATACTTTAGCCATAAAAATAATATTTAATAATTGTTTGCGATTTCAATATCTATTTCAATAAAACAGTCAATACTAGTAAAATTAAATCAATATCGAAGTTTGCATTAAAAGATAATGCACAAAAATAGTATATTCTTACAACACTAAACTATAAAACGAAATAATTATTTAATAAAATGATAAAGTAATCAATTTTCCGATTATTTGAATCCACTCAAAGAAGTGTCATTTTAACGTAAACGGAGTATTCCGATGGAGTATTTCGATATTCCGAGATGAGGAACGTGCCTTCTTGGCAGTATGGAACATCAAGCGAAGCGGAAGATTGTAAAGCCGATGGCTATCGCAGTAGCAAAGAAGTATTTATATTGAATATCAACTACCGAATATATCGGTATGTTCTATTTGTGGATTTAATCTCTTATCGTTTATAAACTAAAAACGATTTGTAGGAGCAGACTCAATGTTTACACTTAAAAATAGAGTATTAATGTCTCTAATACTATTGCAAAAAAAAAGAGCATTAACTATTATTTTGTACAATAACTAATGCTCAACAAGCGATAATTTTAGCAAGATAATGAATTTAAAATTTTGCCTATATTTCCATTGCCCCAATAATATCAGAAACGGAACTGAATTTGTGTCGTTCCAAGTAATCATTAATTCCATCCAACACCTTTATGGTTACAGTGGGGTCAATAAAGTTTGCAGTTCCCACTTGAATGGCTGAAGCACCTGCCAAAATAAACTCAATGGCATCGGTTGCGTTCATAATTCCACCCATTCCTACCACTGGAATTTTAACGGCTTGAGCTACTTGCCAAACCATTCGAAGTGCTATAGGTTTAACAGCTGGCCCCGAAAGTCCGCCCGTAATAGTTGACAAAACTGGCTTGCGTGTTTCCGAATTTATAGCCATTCCCAGCAAAGTATTTATAAGCGAAACAGAATCGGCTCCTTCGGCCTCTACAGCCAGTGCAATCTCCGAAATGTCGGTAACATTCGGCGAAAGCTTAACCATAATATCGTTTTTATAGACTCTTCGCACGGCCTTAACTACCTGAGCAGCAGACAAACAGCTTGTACCGAAAGCCATTCCACCCTCTTTGACATTGGGGCAAGAAATGTTTAATTCAATTCCTGGAATCTTTTCCAACTCATTTAACCTTTCTGCCCCTTCAATATAGTCTTCAATGGTAGAACCCGACAAATTCACAAGTATATTTGTATCGATGTTCTTTACAGTTGGATAAATGTGATTAATGAAGTACTCCATACCCTTATTTTGCAGTCCCACAGCGTTTAACATGCCAGAAGGAGTCTCTGCCATACGTGGGTACTGGTTTCCTTGACGGTCGCGAAGAGTAGTTCCCTTTACAACTATACCGCCAATTCGCGATATATCCATGAAGTCCGAATACTCTGTTCCATAACCAAATGTCCCTGATGCGGTCATCACGGGATTTTTCAATTGTAAAGTGCCAACTTTTATCTTTAGATTTGCCATTTCAACTTTGTAATATTAAAAACAGGTCCTTCAGTACATACGCATAAATGTCCATCCACGGTATCGGTTACGCAACACAAACAAACTCCAAATCCACATGCCATTGTGTTCTCTAAAGACACCTCGCAATTGGTGTTTGTTTTATGAGCATAAGCAGCCACAGCCTTCATCATAGGAGTAGGTCCACAGGTATAAATATGATCGAATTTTGACTCCCGAAGAAGCGAATGTTGGGTAACATACCCTTTTTCACCATGCGAACCATCTTCAGTAGTTGTGTAAACTGTTCCAAAGCGTTCAAATTCACTCATCTGCAATAAGTCGGCTTTTGAGCGAGCTCCCAATAGAAAGTTCACTTCAATTCCTTTAGACTTCAGAAAATCGCCCAAAAATAGTAATGGTGCTACACCAACACCACCGCCAATTAATAACACTTTTGAATCCTTATTTGAAGGGATACTAAAAGAGTTTCCTAATGGTAGTAGTAAATTGACCGATTCAGCTGATTTAAGGGCTGCAAGGCGCTTAGTACCTTCACCAACGACTTGAATCAAGAGCCACAGCTCATTTTTGGAATAATCTACATAATTAATAGAGATTGCACGGCGCAAAAAGACTTCAGAACTACCATCAACTCTCACTTCGGCAAATTGACCTGGAAGCATTTCGGGAAGTTTATCCGAAGAAGTGAGAATTAATAATGCATATTGATTGCTCAATTGTACATTTTCCTTGATAATTAAATCAAGCATGAATTTCTTCATTGAATATATTATTTTGTATATCAATTAGATAATTAAACTGATATTGATAATAAAAAGGATAAATATCGAGCACAAAAATACACAATTATCTCGAAAATACAAGTTATAAAAATCACAACATAATTGAAATAGATGCTAAGATATTTAATAAAAACAAACGTTGAAACTGAATAATTATTTTTGATAATCCTGTCTATTTTTTAAAACGAAAAATACTTAATTATTTATTCGTAATTCTTCATATTTCTTATTTTGTTTCAAATTCTTGAAAAGTATTGTCGGTATAATATACAATAATTTTACGAACCGATTTTGATGGTATTTCTATAACAGATTTATAATCTTGAAGTGAATCGGGGATGACTTGAATTGGTTTTTCAGATGAGGACACATTATTTTGCTGAATGGTAGTAGAATGTGTATTGATTTTTTGGGCATATTTCTGGTCTAAACTACTTGTTTTAGAGGTAGTTTCGTCAATATTGTCGAACAAAGTGGGCACCTGAGATTGCTTTTCTGTGCGATACATCGACCCCAAGTCCATTAGAAGCCAATCTGAGCTAATAGTTTGGAAGTATTTTAGAATTTTGGTGAGCACATCCAAGCTTGGGTTATTCCGTCCATTTAAAATATGGGAGAGAGTAGAACCCTGTATGCCTATAGCAGCTGCAAATTGAGCAGAGTTCATTTGCTCTTTCTCCATTATCTTTTCAATTTTCTCTTTTATGTCCATAACACACGGTATTTTTGTGAAATATAGAATTGTATATCTGGCACAAAGATATGTGAAATAGTTTACATTTGCAAATAAGATATATTCGTGAATTGCTTACATCCGTGAATATACATTTGTAAATACACGAATTAAGGGGTAAAATTAAAAATTACAGCATAAACTATTTATTATAATGGTATTGAATGATATTGTTCGTAAATAGATTCATTAAACTAGATATACAGATAATATCACTTATATACATTGAATATCATTGATTTAGATAAAAAATATCATATATATATATACTATTAATATCATTATATCACAGAAGTGAACCACATATTAAAGTATATTTATATATATTACTTGTAAATAACTAGTTTAGAGTGATTTATAAAGAATAAGTGTTTAATTTAATGCAGTTGGCATCCTAGAATGTGTTTTTGTGAAGCCGTGTATTATTGTGAATTTAATGTGATTGTGGCTCAGTATTAATGTGAATTATTTAACTTTTATTTATGTGAATTGTGAGATGTATATTTGTGAATTGTGCATTTTGTTACAAATGTAATCTGTAGATTCTGTGAATTGTGATTATATACATTTGTACTAATGGAATGTGTAATCTTATTAATGTCAGAATTTGAAAAAAATTGAGAATGCTTATTATTTTAAGTCTATTTCTTGAATATTTTTGAACGGAATAGCAGAAGGTATTTGAAAATCTAAAAGTAAATTAAATACCAACCTATAAATTGGACTTAAGTGATTATTAAACAATGATTTAAGTCAGCTATTGGTCATTGAGAATACAATACACCAGAAAACCCAACCCTATTGTATAATATATTGGATTATAACGGAAAGAAATGCTGTAATTTTATCAAGCATCTATAAAATAGCGCAATAATTTGAAATAGCTGGATTTGTTTTTTTAAAATCAGATTTGAGTTTTTTACAGAACAGATTTGAGTATTTTACAGAACAGAAATTCAGCTTATATTTTAATTGTAAATTTATAATCTATAAACCTGGCAGAAGTCGATTGACAATTGAATTTAACTCCCAAAGAGTTTGACTCGACATAAAATATACTTATTTCTATTTTATGGATGCGTGGGGAAGATTAGCTTTTTTAAAATGAATTTGGATGGTTTTTAAAATTCCCTATTTGGTGAGCATGTAAGCAAGAAAACATATTGTACTTAGAGAGATTTACATAACAAAACGAATAAATTATAGCTTCCATAAGCCATATGCGTTTTTAATTAAATCAAATTGTTTATGTAAATTTAATTAAGCTATCGTCTGTTTTTGATTGGGTATTTTGAATGCAAAGAATAGAAATCATTTTAAGGAATGAAGAATAAACAACAAAAAAAACGCACTAAAAAAGCCATTCAGTATCTTGAATGGCTTCTTTAAATTATGATTTAATAAAATCTACATAGCGTCTATTTCTTTACTAATGGCCTCAAAATCGGTATCCATTTTCAATCTATAGTACAAAGTTTTAAGCGTTTTTTTGTATTCTATTTCAGTTGGTTTTATTTCAGCTGCTTTTTTGAAGAAGGGAACTGATTCTTTAAAAACACTTTCTGCTTTCTTTAATTCAGCATTATATAGCTTAACATCTTTGATATTATTGGCATCATCAACCATTTTTACCGCTTTATTATAATACAAGCGTCCAATGCCTGCGTAGCTATCTGCCATGGTAGGTTCAAGCTCTATGGCTTTATCGAATGAAACACGCGCATCATTTAAGTTACCTAAAGATTCATCTAAGTTACCCTTTACATAGCGATACTGAGCCATAGTTGGTTCACGTTCGATAGCTGTATTTAAATAAACTAAAGCTTCTGCGCTTTTAGCTGAGTAAATAAAATAATTAATCAAATTCTGTAAGAACCAGGGCTCGGACGGAAATTTTTCAAATCCTTCTTTCAACGTTTTCACATAATTAACGGTGTCTTTTTCAGTTACATACTCTTCATATAGCAATTGATAAACAGCCATTGTTTCATATTTATCATCTTTCAAATCTACGTATAAACCAATTGCCTTATCATGTTTTTTTGCATTTGTAGCAGCTATGGCAGTATAATATTTTATCATATTATACGTGGAATCATTGGTTGGAATTTCGTTGTTCATTATTGGTAATTTTGGAATTTCCAAAAATACCTCAAAGGCTTCAATTGCCTTTTCGTAGTCTTTCTTTTCAAAAAGATAAGCACCATAAGAAATCAGATTTTGCTGTACACTGTAATAATCTTTCAATTTTGTTTTGATGTCTTTTGTAAATTTTGGCTTCACTTTTCCATTGGCATCTGGCAATAGATCAAGTTTATTAGCATCTTTGAAGTATGCGTATGATTCTAAAATAGCTTGACCTTTTACATCTGCATCAAACGGCATATTCAATAATGCTTTTTGATACATTGCTTCATTTTCCTTGTAACCAATTAAACCTGCAACATAAAATGTATTGGCATCATTTTTTGTTGTTGAGTCTTCTAAAGCCAATTTAATAGCTTCACGGGCACCCATAAAATCTGGACTTTCCATTAAAGCTTTATTCTTTGCCTTAGAAACATTGGCCTTTTGAGCAAAAGAAAATGTAAAGCTTATCACCAAAAATAAGGATAAAATAAGTTTTTTCATAAAGAGAATTTTTATTGTTAGTTATTAAGTTGAGCAAACTGATAGAAAATTATCAGTTTGCTCCATTTATTTATTTTATAATTTCTTCAGAATCTTCGTCTTCTGTCTCTTCACTTTCTGAGTCATCATCTTCCTCTTCTAGTTCCAATTCTTCTGTTTCGTCTTCCTCTTCTGTTAACTTGTTTTCATTCGTAGTATCAACATGAGTTAAAGCATGTGTTCCTTCAAGAATTTCTTCAAGATTTCCTTCTATTGAACCTTCTAGAATTTCGTCTAAAACTACTTCTGATAATACTTTACAAACTGAAGCAATTTCATCGTTGCGTTTTTCCAAATTTATCAATCGAACACCTTGCGTTGCACGTCCCATAACCCTAAAGTCTGCAACTTTCAAACGAATGGTGATACCAGATTTATTGATAATCATCAAATCGTTATCATCTGTAACGTTTTTGATAGAAACCAATTTACCTGTTTTCTCGGTGATATTCATGGTTTTAACACCTTTTCCACCACGATTTGTAACACGGTAAACTGCTTCAGGAATAATAGGATTTCCCTCTTCGTCAACTGGTAAATCTCCGTTTTCGTCTAGTTCCAGTTTTTCGTCCAGCAATGTCCGTTTACCGTAGCCTTGTTGCGAAACCACCATGATGTTCTCATTATTGGCCTTGTTTACACAAATCATGCCAATCACTTCATCCTGACCATCATCGTCCAGTGTCATACCACGAACACCTGTTGCAGTACGACCCATTTGACGAACTTTTGATTCGTTGAAACGGATAGCACGACCATTACGGTTGGCCATTAGAACTTCCTCAGTTCCATCTGTTAATCGAACTTGTATCACTTGATCATCCTCACGAATGGTAATTGCATTCACACCATTTTGACGTGGACGAGAATATGCTTCCAAAGAAGTTTTCTTGATAACTCCGTTTTTGGTACAGAAAATCAAATAATGAGAATTAATATATTTGGCATCGGTAAGTCCTTTCACACGGATAAATGCATTTACTTTATCGTCACCATCAATATTCAACATATTCTGAATAGCACGTCCTTTTGAGTTTTTGCTGCCTTCAGGAATATCATAAACCTTTAACCAATAGCACTTTCCTTTTGAAGTAAAGAACAACATGGTATTGTGCATGGAAGCAGGATAGATATATTCGATAAAATCTTCGTCGCGAGAATCGCTACCTTTTGAACCTACACCACCACGGTTTTGAGATCTAAACTCGGTAAGTGCTGTTCGTTTAATATATCCCAAATGTGAAATGGTAATAATCATTTCATCATCGGCATAGAAATCTTCTGGGTTAAATTCTTCGGAAGAATAAACGATTTGCGTACGACGGGCATCGCCATATTTTGCTTTTATTTCAAGTAATTCATCTTTAATGATTTGCATACGCAATTCAATATTTTCGAGAATTTCTTTCAATTTAGCAATTAAGTTCATTACATCTTCATATTCAGCACGAAGTTTATCTTGCTCCATACCAGTAAGTTGACGCAAACGCATTTCAACTACCGCACGAGATTGAATATCCGACAAACCAAAACGTTCCATCAAGCCATTACGGGCTTCTTCAGGAGTTTTTGAGTTACGAATAATTTTGATGGCTTCGTCAAGATTATCCAGAATAATCATAAAACCTTCCAACAAATGCGCACGTTTTTCGGCTTCTCCCAATTCGAAACGGGTACGACGAATAACAACTTCGTGACGGTGTTCTACAAAATAATGAATCATGTCTTTCACATTCAACATGCGAGGACGACCATGAACCAAAGCAATATTATTTACACTAAAAGAAGTTTGTAAAGCTGTGTATTTGAATAACTTATTCAAAACAACACTCGAATTTGCATCGCGTTTAATATCAACAACTATACGCATACCTTCACGATCGGATTCATCGTTAATGTGTGCTATTCCTTCCACTTTTTTATCAACAACCAAAGCAACAACTGCTTTAATCAACTCAACTTTATTTACTTGATAAGGAATTTCTTTAACAATAA
>JFJP01040957.1_pt1 | contig 10393 bp, 6 predicted proteins | sample 431651 | NCBI WGS metagenome assembly JFJP01 (sample SAMN02602958, study PRJNA72255) | Microbial mat metagenome, whole genome shotgun sequencing project. | biome: fresh water; feature: sink hole; material: water; isolation source: purple microbial (photo- and chemosynthetic) mats found in... | reverse complement strand
TTTCTCTGACAGGGCTTTGAAATCAGTGGAATCTATTCGTTTTGTGAATATTGGGAAAAATGAATAAACCTGAAATAAATTGAAAAGGTAAAGGCTTTTGAGTTTATCCGCAAAGGTTGAATATGTTATGCGATCAATAAAATCTGCTTAAAACTCATTACCTTACATTTCCCTCCGTGATAGTGGGTTTGTTTAAACCCTCATAAAATTTCATTTTGACCTCGGAGACGTGATATATAACAAATGTTGAAAGCATTGATGTTCGACCCCAGCGTGGCCGTATTTCTAAGGTTTAGGCTTGTTCTTTATAAATATTCCATCCCGCTATGATGTGGGTTTTGAATTGGTTGAATTTTAAATGTACAAGCTTATTCCGCTTTTTAACAAAAGTAACCTTACTTTATCACTGCTTTAGGTTTGGTAAAGTATTCATTACAAGCATAAAATATATTTTTCAGCGAACCTATTTCCGCCGCTAAATGTATAGATTGCCATATTATCTTGAATCCGGCAAATACAAATTCTTCACCATCAAAAGAAACAATCCTCTTATCGTTTTATTTCCCATTTTATGGTTTAAAATACCTTTTGTCTAAGTCTTCGATATATAAAAAGGACTGAAAACCGGACTTCCGAATCAGAATCCTCTTCCATTTTAAGCCAAAAGCCATAAGGCTTAGGGCAACATTTATGGGTTCGAGGCAAAGCAATTAAAAATTTATTTTTACAAGTGAGGAATTATTGTAAATTTGCACCTCTTTTTACGAAAACTATTTAATTAAATTACAGATGGCAATTATTGGAGAAATACGAAAACGTTACTGGTTACTTGTAGGTATTATAGGAGTAGCATTACTTCTTTTCGTGCTCAGCGATTTTCAACGCAAACGCAACAAACAGGATAATACCATAGGGGTTATTGCTGGTGAAAAAATCGCCATAACCGAATTCAACCTTAAAGTTGAAGAAAACAGTGAAATGCAAAAAACGAATAGCGGAAAGGAAAACCTCACCGCTGAAGAAAACTATCAGGTGCGCCAACAAACATGGCAACAGGTAGTTAATGAAATTATAATGAACAAGCAATACGATATGCTTGGCGTTGCGGTTTCGGTAGAAGAACTTGATGATCTGGTTCGTGGCAATAACCCCCACCAATATATACTTAAAAGTTTTTCGGACCCAAAAACAGGTCAGTTTAACCCAAAAGCTGTTACTGAATTCCTTCAGAATTTAGACAATGCCGAAAAAGTATCGCCCGAAAACAAACAGCGTTACCTGCAAATGGAAAAATTCATTAAAACCGACAGGCTTTCAACCAAATACAACAGTTTGATAACCAAATCGTTTTATGTACCTACAGCTTTGGCAAAACGCAACTATACCGAATCGAATACCATGGCCAACGTTCGCATTACTGGTGTTACTTACCAAACAATTTCGGACAGTGCCGTAAAAGTTGCTGATGCCGATTTCGAAAAATATTACAACGAAAACAAATACAAGTTCAAACAGGATAAACCTGTTCGAAATATCGAATATGTATTGTTCGAGCCAAAAATGTCGGAAGAAGACATTGTGCTGATGAAAGCCAATATCCAAAAAGCGTATTCCGATTTTTTGACAACAACCGATGTTCCCGCTTTTGTTAATGCTACTTCCGACAACCGTTACGACAGTACGTGGCACAGGCGCGGTACTTTTGCACCAAACATCGATACCCTGCTTTTCAGCGCTCCTGTTGGTCAGGTTCTTGAACCGATTGAGGACAACGGTATGTACCGCATACTAAAAGTGGTTGACCGCCAAACCAATCCTGATTCGCTGAAAGCAAGCCATATCCTTATTTCTTATGCTGGCACACCCATACAAACTGCAACCCGCACCCGCGAAGCCGCAGACAAATTGGCTGACAGTGTTTTAAATGTTGTTAAAAGCACACCTGGAGCATTCGAGATGTTGGCAGCAACCAAAAGCGACGACGAATCGGTTAAAGCAAAAATGGGCGACCTTGGTTGGTTTGAGGATGGAAAAATGGTTCCGGAATTCAACGCAGCTGTAGTAAAAGGTGCTATTGGCGACATCAAAAAAGTTGAAACCCAATTTGGCTACCATATCATCAAAATAACCGGTAAAAAAGACCCATCAACAAAAGTAAAGGTTGCTGCTGTTGACTTCCGCATGGAACCAGGTACTAAAACAATCGAAGCCCTTTATAACGAAGCAAGCAATTTTGCGGCATCGAACACCACTATTGAGAAACTTGAAAAAACCGTTAAGGATAAAGGCTTGAACCTTCGCAACGCCGATAGGCTCAATACTACCGACAATACCATCCCAGGTTTAAAAACCGCCCGTGAAGTTGTACGTTGGGCTTTTAACGAGGAAACTGAAAAAGGTGCTGTTTCTAATGTATTTGATATTGAAGGAACTTATGTAGTTGCTGCCTTAAAAAACAAAGTGGAAATTGGGTTTGTCCCCCTCGAAGTTTTGAAAGATGCCATTAAACCTTTGGTAATCCGCGAAAAGAAAGCCGAACTTTTGTTGAAACAAGTAAGCGATCAACTTGCTAAGGTAAAAGATGTTAATGCCCTAGTTCAAAAGTTCCCTAATACCAAGGTTGACACCTCCGATGTATCGTTCATCAGTGCCAATATCCCTAATTATGGCCACGAAGCCAAACTAACCGGTAAAATATTTGCTGCTAAAAAGGGTGAGGTTACAGGTCCGGTTCAGGGCGATCAGGGAGTATATGTATTTGTGCTCGATCAAATGAAGGAAGCTCCTGCTACCACCGATTTTGAAAACCAGAAAAGGCAAATGGCTCAATATTTCCAGGGCCGTGCTGGGATGCTTTCCAACATATTGCAGGAAAAAGCAGAAATTAAAGATCATAGGCTGTTATTCTATTAATAATAACATACTTCATAAAAAAAACCGCTCCAAATTTGGGCGGTTTTTTTTATGCCAAAACGTGTCTTTACTTTTTAAGACTGTCAAAAATCCTGAAAAATTGTAGTTTGCAATATGAAAGGGGGAAATCTATTCAGGATAGAGCCGACTATTCAAATTCGCCCTTTCAATTAATTTGAAAATATTGAAACACGGGTATTTGTCAACGCCCAATTTGAGCGAGTTCAACCAATCTGTCGGCAATATTTTCTATTTTAAGCTGGAACTCTGGCTTTGCAGCTTTTAATGCTGCACGTGGCATAGCTGGCGATATGGCCGAACAGGGATTTTCAACCACAGTCATTCCACCAAAATCTTTTATCATTTTTAAACCATTTGCCCCATCGGAATTTGCACCGGTCAATACAACCCCAATAAGGCTTTGGCCATAAACCCATGCAGCCGACTCGAATAAAACATCAATAGAAGGACGGGAAAAATTGTGCTTTTCGTCAGTGGTCAACGAAAAAGTGAAATCGGATTCGATTAGAAGATGATAATTTGGTGGAGCAAAATAAACAAATCCCTGAGCAATCTTTTCGTGGCTTTCGGCTTCCTTTACTTCAAGCTCACAAAGTGAATTCATGTGGTTTACGAATGTTTCGTTGTTGTGTTCGCCTATATGTAAAACTACGATGACCGGAATTGGAAAACCAAACCTTAAATTGGGGAGCACCGTTTTTAATGCCTCCAACCCACCATACGAAGTGCCGACAACAATGGCTTTGTACATCAACCTATTTTCTTTTTAAATATTTTTTGCTTTGCATCTACTACCTCAAAAAAATGTTCATGATTCGAGAATTTGATGCTTTCCTTTGTGCCCAGGCACAAAATGCCCGATGGGACCAAGCTTTCATAAAACAACCCAATAACATTGTCTTGTAGGTTTTTTTCAAAATAGATTAGCACATTGCGGCACAAAATCAGGTTTACATCGGCAAAAACTTTATCGGTTACCAGGTTATGATCAGCAAAAACTATTTTACCTGATAATTCCTTATCGAAAATTACTGAACCATAACGCGATTTATAATAATCGGATAGTTTGTGCATCCCACCCGAAAGCTGATAATTGCGCTCGTATTGCTCAATTTCATTTTTCTGATAGATACCTTCTTTTGCAATACCCAACACTTTTCGGCTGAAATCGGTTGCATAAACCTGGCACCTATCCAACAAACCTTCTTCTTTAAGCAGGATTGCCAGCGAATAAACTTCTTCGCCTGTAGAACAACCTGCATGCCATATTTTGAAATAGGCATACGTCCGAAGCTTCGGGATTATGTTTTCGCGTAGTGACCTGTAAAACTCCGGGTCGCGGAACATCTCAGTAACATTGATGGACAAATCGTCGAGGAATTCGTTGAAGAAATTCCGATCCCTTAAAACCACATCCTGCAATTGCGTAACCGTAGCCAGGTTGCTAAGCCCCAAGCGGTGCAAAACACGGCGTTTTATATGTGCTTTGCTGTAATTACGAAAATCGTACCCATAACGCAAAAATATAGCCTCCATCAACAAATGAATCTCGATATTCAACAAATCGCCATTAGAACTATTGTAATTGTGTTGAGACATTGGATTGCGGATTGGGGATTGCGGATTGCAGATTGGGGATTGCGGATTGCTAAGCACCAAACTTTGTTACGAATTTTCCTGCTTCGACCAAAATTTTATTTATTTCTTTTTCGGTGAATGGTTTACTTAAAAAATTATTCATCCCAGCCAGCAAACACTTTTGTTTATCGTCGGTCATGGCATTTGCGGTAAGCGCAACAATGTATGCCTGGCTTTTCATCAGCTTGTCCTTTTCGTAGTTCCGTATCATTGTAGTTGCCTGCAAACCATCCACTTCGGGCATTTGCATATCCATCAATACAAGGTCGTAAATGTTTTTCTGGAACAAATCGAATGCCTCCTGACCATTGTTGGCCACATCGCACACAAACCCATATTGTTTTAGCGTAAGCTTTGCCACCAATTGGTTCACAATATTGTCTTCGGCCAATAAAATCCTGAGCTGTTTAGGAATCAGGTCAGTTTGTGCTTTGTTTTCGGAAGGTTCGCTTTTTAGTTCTTTGAGCGGCAACCGGAACCAAAACTCGGAGCCTTGGTTAAGCTTGCTATTTACACCTATTTCACCACTCATCAGGTTTACCAGGTTTTTAGAAATTGCAAGGCCCAGCCCTGTGCCACCAAATCGGCGGGTAATGCTGCTTTCGGATTGTGAAAACTCTTTGAAAATCATGGATTTGCCTTCTTCTGATATCCCAATTCCCGAATCTTTGATTTTAAAAAGCAAGCGCACAGTACCGCCTGTTTTATCAACAAGTTCAACACTTATTTTCACATGACCCTGGGCGGTAAATTTAATGGCATTATTTACAAGGTTCATCATTATCTGGCTGATCCTCAAAGGGTCGCCATTTAAAGTATCGGGGATTTCGTCGGAAAGCTCAAAGTTAAACTCCAGTCCTTTTTCATCAGCCTTAAACTTCATTAATTGGTACACGTTGTTGATTACTGCATTTAAACTGAAGTTGATGGTTTCGAGTTGGATCTGTCCGGATTCTATTTTTGAGAAATCAAGAATATCGTTGATTATCTGGAACAAATTTTCGCCCGAAGTAATGATAATATTCAGAAGTTCCTGCTGATCCTGGTTAAGTTGCGTTTTTTGCAACAGCTTCGACAAGCCAATAACACCGTTGAGTGGGGTGCGGATTTCGTGCGTCATATTGGCCAGGAACATGGATTTGGTGCGTGTTGCAACCTCAGCTTTGCTTTTGGCCATTTTTAAGTTCATATTAGCCTCTTCCATTTCGGCCAAAAGGATGTCGAGCCTTTTGCGTTGCAAGTACAAATCGAGGAAAACCTGTACCTTCCCTTTCAGTATATCCGGGATAACCGGTTTAGGGATAAAATCGACGGCACCGGTTTCAATTCCTTTAATTATATTGAGGTCGCTTTGGTGGATGGCCGAAACAAAAATTACCGGAAGGTATTTTGTTTTTTTGCGCTGCCGCATCATTTCCAGGGTTTCGTAACCATTCATGCCCGGCATTTGTACGTCGAGGATTACCAAAGCAAAATCTTCCCTTAAGGTATGTTTTAAAGCCTCCTCGCCCGAAAACGCCCTAACCAGCTCAATATCAAAATCTTCGAGTATGGCCTCCAGGCTTATAAGGTTTTCTAAGAGGTCGTCAACAATCAGGATTTTTGGTTTCATTTTCATACTTATTTTTTATAAAGCCATATTTTAAGCATGGCGAAAAGTTTTTCAATGTTTACAGGTTTTGACAGATAGTCGTTTGCACCATTTTTCAGGGCATTTTCATGATCCTCTTTCATGGCTTTTGCCGTGAGGCAAATTATAGGGATATTTTGTATTTCAGGCATCGAACGTATGGCCCGCATGGCTTCGTACCCATCCATTACTGGCATCATAACATCCATTAAAACCAGGTCAATTTCTTTGTTTTCTTTCAGCACTTCAATAGCCACAGCCCCATTTTCAGCTTCAAAAACATCTATTTCGCGGTCTTCCAATATCTTGCCAAGTGCAAACACGTTCCTGATTTCATCGTCAACCACCAATATTTTCTTGCCCTTAAAAAGGATATCTTCCTCATTGCTGCCGCTTTTTATTATCTGGTCAGGAATTGATTTGGACACCTGGTGCAAGAAAAGCGTAACCTCATCCATTAAGCGTTCATCCGACTTTAAGCCCTTCAAAATGATTGCATTGGTATAAGCGCTTAAATTTTTATGCTCCTCCTTTGATATTTCCTTACCAGTATAGACAATAACTTTAGGTATGGCAATATGGTTTGCTTTCAATTTTTCGAGAAGCTCTTTTCCATTATAATCGGGCAATCCCAAATCCAGGATAATGCAATCGAAGGTTTTGTCAGATAGTATCTTGAATGCTTCTTCGGCAAAACCTGCTTCTTCGATACTAATGTCGAACTCGGAAAAAAGGTTTTTGATGATCTGTCGGGTTTGCAGATCGTCCTCAATCAATAGAAGTTTTGTGGATGTTGAAATCCCTTCCTTTTCAATTGAATTTAAGATGTCGGCAAACTCGGTTGATTCAATTGTTTTCAGTTCATTTTCCTCTTCCTGCGTTTCGTACTCAATTGGTGAAATGATGTGGATCGGGAGTTTTTTTATGGCCGAATGCGATTTCAACAAATCATAACCGGGTTTGTCGTTTGCCAAATCAACAGCTAACATAATAGCCCGTGGGTTGAATTTTTCGGCCAAAAGTATGCCATCGGGAATAGATGAAGCCACAACAACACAGAAATTTTTCGCCCGTACTTGTTGCATGTACTTGTTTGCCTGTAGTTTTGACGAATGTATAATCAGTACAGTACGGCTGTTTGTGGCTTCCAGCCTATCGTCGTCAATAAAATAAGGAAGGCTGTTTTCCTTTTCAATTTCAACCAGCTTTGGTTCTGCTTGCGCTTTTTGGACTAAAACAGGAGCTTCGCTTTTTATTTGATTCTGCCCAGTTGCCGGCTTTTGGTTTTGGTGGACCGGCAACAAAACATAAAATGTAGATCCTTCGTTTACAGTACTTTCCAACTGAATTTCGCCACCTAACATTTTAATTAGCTCGCGCGAAATGGAAAGGCCCAAACCTGTACCGCCAAACCTTCGCGAAATGCTGCCGTCGGCTTGTTGGAAAGCACCAAAAATTAAATTCAGTTTTTCTGCCGGAATTCCGACTCCGCTATCTTTTACTTTTATCCCGCACGAATTGCTCAAACTCAATCCAGGAACATTGAAAACGGTTGAAGGCGCAGGGATAAAAAATTCAACATCAATACTTCCCTCTTTGGTGAACTTGAAAGCGTTAGAAAGCAGGTTTTTAATAATTTGCATCAGCCTGTACCTGTCGGTTTCAATTTGCAATGGGAAATCGGGCTGTATCCGAACCTTGAAATCCAAATGTTTGTCATCGGCCAAAGCGGTAAAATCAGCTAAAATTTCGTCTTTAAACTCCGTCGAAATTACCTGGGTGAATTCCAACGTCATTTTTCCTGCCTCAATTTTCGATAGGTCGAGTACTTCGTTGATAAGGAAAAGCAAGTCGGTGCCACTTTTGTAAATTATTTTTGCCGATTGTACCTGTTCGGAGGTTAGGTTGCCTTTTTTATTGTTTGCCAACAAGTTAGACAATATCAACAAACTGTTTAATGGAGTGCGCAACTCATGCGACATATTGGCCAGGAACTCCGATTTGTACTGGCTTGCCTGTTGCAGTTCAACAGCTTTCGATTCCAGGTTTTCCTTAATTTCGGTAAGTTCCTTGTTTTTGTAGCCAATATCTTCTTTTTGTATTTCGAGCTGACGGGTACGTTCTTCCAGTTCCTCGTTGGCAACACGCAATTCTTCCTGCTGCACCTGAAGCCTTTTTTCGCTCTCGGTAAGCACTTTGGTATGCTCTGTAAGTTCTTCGTTGGCTACCCTCAATTCTTCCTGTTGAACCTGAAGCTCGCTAGCTTGCTCTTGTGTCTTTTGAAGGAGATCATTGGTTTTCAACAGGTTGGTAGCCGAACTAATATTTATAGCAATAATTTCGGCAGCTTCTTTTAGGAAGTCGATTTCAAGATCGGAATATGAAATAATCGACGATAATTCGAGTACTCCAACCAGTGTTTCGTTAAAAATGAGTGGCACAACTACAACCTGTTTCGGCGTATAAGTGCCTGATGATGAGTAAGAAGTATAAGATTCGGAAGGGATTTCGGTAAGGAGTGTCAACTCTTTGGTATGCGCAACCTGCCCTAAAATACCTTCGTTCAATTTTATGCGCTCTTTAAGTTTTTTCGGGTCGAAGCCAGAAGAAGCAGCTAATTTAAGGAACTGATATTCATTATTATACAGAAGTATGCTCCCCAATTGCGAATGAAGTTGTTTCATTACAAACTCCAACGAAACCGATGAAAGGTCGTTCAAGTTTTTATCGCCGCTTAATTTTTCGTTCAATTGGTTTATGCCTGTTTTAAACCACGAATCCTGTTGCGACTTATCGTAGGAATTTTTAAGCTGCAACACCATTTTGTTCAGGGCAATGCTAAGCTCGTCCTCGGATGAGCGTGGGGTAATGGATTGACGATAATCGCCTTCGGCCACTTTTTTGGTATAATCAATTACGTTGCGAATGCCTGTTTGTATTTCGCGGAACGAATCGGCCAATTGCCCTATTTCGTTGCCGGATTGGATTTTCAAATCTTTGTCGAGATTGCCTTTGGCAATTGCCTTGAAGTTATCAACCATTTCGTAAACAGGACGAGTAATGGAAGTTGATATTACGTTTGAAATTAGCCAAAGCAAAACCATTAACAAAATAACTATAAAGAATATACCCCAAAAAAGCAGGACATTTGCAAAATCGATCAGTGTGGTAAGTATAAAAGCAAATTCTTTGTAAAAACCACGCATCTTATTGAGGTCGGAAACAAGGTTGACATTATTATTGGTTTTACCACGCTTGATTTCCAGGATTTTATTTTTTATTTCATCGCCCAGCAAATACCCACTCATGGTAACTTTCTGTGCTTCTTTGATCCTATCTTTTTTAAAAACCAAAAACAGGGCAATCCGGCTTCCCATAAGGTAACCATTGTCGCGGTCGTAACCATACGCTTCGCTATAAGATTTATAAAAAATGTCAATATATTCTTCCTTGGGGAGCTTGAGCAATTGATCGATAGTGCCAAACACAAATGCCATTTGATTGGCTTTATCCATAAACATGGCTGCCGAATCGAGCAGGCTTGTGTCGCCCGAGACCTGAAACTTATAAAAACATTCAACCCCTTCCTGAAATGTGTTGTTATGCACCCTTTCGGCATTGATCATCAAGCCAAGTACTTTGCTGGTTTTGAAGAAATAATTAGAAATAAGCCCTAATAAAGCAATACTGACAATGGTTACGATTGTCATAATCCTAAGCTTGCCACGTATTTTCATGTGTACTAAATCCAGCATATACTGTATTGGTTTAAGTTTTACCTGTATTTCTGCTTAAATTCCACTTAATATTGTCGGTAATGAACGAAATGAAAAATTCAAAGTGAATTAGTGGGCCAAAAGCTTGAAAAAGCATGTATTCACCAATCCATCAAGTACTTGTAACATTATTTTATTCAATTTTAAAAACCAATTTAAACTCAATTTGTGTGGTTTTCTGGCTTCCCAAAAACTAAAGCCTTGCATGTATTTTGAAGGTATAAATGTACAAATTATATACAGAGTTCAATATAATATAATTGTAAAGAAATCGATTTTGAGATTGAATGATACAGAAGGCTTTTCCTGTAATGCAGGAAGGAAATCACAGATAGAAATTGTTGCCTGAAATTGAAAATATCAATCTTTCATTCCGGTTATGCTATGGCAGAACAGCACAATGCAAAAAGGGGAT
>JFJP01023618.1_pt1 | contig 10393 bp, 6 predicted proteins | sample 431651 | NCBI WGS metagenome assembly JFJP01 (sample SAMN02602958, study PRJNA72255) | Microbial mat metagenome, whole genome shotgun sequencing project. | biome: fresh water; feature: sink hole; material: water; isolation source: purple microbial (photo- and chemosynthetic) mats found in... | reverse complement strand
CCTGGGCGGCCGCGTATTCCTTGGCCGCCATGGCCTTGTCTCCTTCCTGAAAAAGCTTGAACATGGGCGCGAGCTTACGCAACCGTGCCGTGGAATCCATGTAGCGTTCCCGGTAGTCCGGAAGATTCTGGCTTCCGCCAAAGCGGGTCCGCGACCGGGCCACGGCCGTGTCGTAGCGTTCGGTGCTCATGGGGTGGGAGGAGAACATGGCTTCGATGGCACTGGGCTGGCGTCTGCTCATGGAGCGCAGCACGTCCATGAGCCCGACCATGCCCTGAGGCGTGTACCCGCCGCCGACCATGTACTCCATACCCAATTCGTCAGCTTGGCGCTCGTCCTCCCGGCTGTACTGCGCCAGAAACAGGCTGGCTCCCAGTCCGCCGACGGTCCCGGCCAGGTTGCCCAGGCCCTGACTGGCCGTGCCCGCGATAAGGGAGGCCCCGCCGATCAGGGTGCCGAGAATCTTGCTCTTGGACATGCGGGCAGCCGTGTGCCGAGCGTTGACGTGCCCCAGCTCGTGCCCGATGAGCCCGGCCAGCTCCGCCTCGTTGTCCAGTTCGGCCAGAATACCGCGCGTGATGGCGATACTCCCCCCGGGAAAGGCATAGGCGTTCACGTAGGTCGCGTTCACCACATTGAATTGGTAGGGCATGTGCGCGCGGTGAGTGACCCTGGCCAGGCGTGCGCCCACGCCGCTTACGTATGCGCTCAGGGCCGCGTCCTGGCTCACGCCGTAGTCAGCTGAAAACTGATGGGGGGAATTGGCCCTGTCGATCTGGATTTCCTCACCCTCGCCCATAAGCATGAGTTGACTCTGCCCGGTCACAGGATTGGCCGCACACCCGGCTGCCGTACTTACCGCAGCCAGGGCGGCAAGTTTGATGAAATCCCGACGGGTCAGGGCTCCCCGGTAGGCGCGATCGTCAAAAATTGAGGTCATTGTAGACTCCTCGAGGTAGTATTCAAGAGCGGAGCCTACACCAATGGCCCGCATGCTGACAACCCGACCGGATGAAGCTCATTCCCGGCTCTGGCGATCAAGGCCCCTGTAATTGAGAGCTTCGGCAAGATGCTTCGTCGAAAGCTCACGGTCTCCGGCCAGGTCGGCGATGGTGCGGGAAATGCGCAGCACACGCACAAATGCCCGCGCCGACATGCCCAGTCGCTGCACCGCGCCCTCAAGAAAATCGTGCTCGCTTACGCTCAGAGGGCAATAACGCTCCAGCCACTTTCCGGAGAGCTCGGAGTTCGAGGAGAAATGCAGGCCTTCGTAGCGGACTCGCTGTACTTCGCGGGCGGCGTTGATGCGCTCCTGCATGTCGGCAGAACTGATGCGGCCCTGCTCCTGCTTCAAGTCCCGGTACGGTACCGCCGGGACCTCCACATGCAGGTCGATGCGGTCCAGGAGCGGCCCAGAGAGGCGGGAACGGTAACGCTGGACCTGGATGGGAGTGCATGAACAGTGATGCTTTTCATCACCCAGATACCCGCACGGACAGGGGTTCATGGCCGCTACGAGCATGACGTCGCCGGGATACTCAAGCGACATGGCGGCGCGCGAAATGGTCACGCGGCCTTCTTCCAAGGGCTGGCGCAGGACTTCGAGGACATGCTTCTTGAATTCAGGCAGTTCATCAAGAAAGAGCACACCGCGATGAGCCAGGGACAATTCTCCGGGGCGCGGATATTGCCCGCCACCGATAAGGCCGGCGTCGGAAATGGTATGATGCGGCGAACGAAATGGGCGAGTCACCACCAGGGGCTGATCTGGACGCAACTTGCCGGCCACGGAGTAGACCTTGGTCACTTCCAGGGCTTCGTCAAAACTGAGCGGCGGCAGAACAGTAGGGATGCGGCTGGAGAGCATGGTCTTGCCGCTGCCAGGAGGGCCAATGAAAAGCATGTTGTGCGAACCGGCGCAGGCGATCTCAATGGCCCGCTTGGCCCGTTCCTGGCCCTTGACCTCCGAGAAATCGCGCCAGAAATGCTCCCGCTCCGCCCACAGCCCCTCCACATCGCAAACCAGAGGGTCGATACTTTCCTCGCCAAGCACAAAGCGCACAACCTGGGCCAGGCTTTTGCAGGCGAAAACCGGCAGCCCCTGCACCACGGCGGCCTCCCGGCCATTGGCCTCGGGCACGATCATGCCCCGAGCACCGGCTTCGCGTGCCCGAAGCGCCAGGGGCAAAACTCCTGGCACGGGTTTGAGTTCGCCGGAAAGGGAAAGCTCCCCGGCCAGATACAGGCCGGAGAGCTTTTGCTGCCCGATGAGCTCGGCCCCGGCCAGCAGGCCGAGGGCCAGGGGAAGGTCGTAGCCCGAACCCTCCTTGCGGATATCGGCCGGAGCGATGTTCACGGTGATGCGACTGGGTGGCAGCTTGAAGCCCGAATTCTTGAGCGCCGAGAAAACGCGCTCCTTGGCTTCGCGCACCGCCCCTTCGGCCAGGCCGACCATGATGAAGGCCGGCATGCCCGAACGCGCCAGATCCACCTCGAGCTCGATGGAAAATCCGTCGATTCCCAGCAAGGCGGCGGTGGAAACCTTGGCGATCATCCCTATTTCACCAGCTGCCCGATACGTTCCCAGCGGATGTTGGTCAGGCTCTCCCAGGACCAGTAGAGGATGAGGGCCTTGCCTTCGATGGTGTTGCGCTCGACGAAGCCCCAAAAGCGGGAATCGTAGGATTCGTCACGGTTGTCGCCCATGACGAAGTACTTGTTCTCAGGCACCATGACCGGCCCGAAGTTGTCCCGCCGAGGCACCGTCGCCGAGGAGTCCACATGCTGAATATAGGGCTCCTGCAATTCCACCCCGTTACGAAAAACCTTCTTTTCCCGGATCTCGATGACGTCTCCAGGCAGGCCGATGACTCGCTTAATGAAGTCCTTGGAAGGGTCTTCGGGGAATTCGAACACGATGATATCTTCGTGTTCGGGACCGTCACGCTCGATGATCATGGAGTTGGTGAAGGGAATCTTCACGCCGTAGGCGAACTTGGTGACCAGCAGGTGATCGCCGATCTGCAAGGTCTGGAGCATTGATCCGGACGGAATCTTGAACGCCTGGACCACGAAAGAACGAATGAAAAACGCCAGAATGAGGGCCACGATGAGGGCTTCGGCGTATTCCTTGAGCATTGTCTGCCAACGAGGGTTCATATCTATACCTGCCTGATACGTAATCTGCCGATGCAGTTGTTGTCGAAAGGGATCTATTCGTCTGATTGGAGGGCGGCCAGAAACGCTTCCTGCGGAATCTCCACGCTGCCCATGCGCTTCATGCGCTTCTTGCCTTCTTTCTGTTTTTCCAGAAGCTTGCGCTTTCTGGTGATATCGCCGCCGTAGCATTTTGCGGTGACGTTCTTGCGCATGGGCGAGACCCGCTCACGCGCGATGATTTTGCTGCCCACCGCCGCCTGGATGATGATCTCAAAGAGCTGGCGGTGGATGACCCGCTTGAGCTTCAGAGCCAAGGCCCGGCCCCGGTACGCCGCATTGGAACGGTGCACAATGACGGCCATGGCATCCACGGGCTCGGAGTTGATGAGCACATCCAGCTTGACCAGATCGGCCGCGCGGTAATCAATGACCTCGTAATCAAGGGAGGCAAAGCCCTTGGTCACGGATTTGAGACGGTCGAAGAAGTCATAGACGATCTCCGAGAAGGGCAGCTCGTAGCTGATGACCACGCGTGAAGACGTCAGGTAACGCATGTCCTTCTGGATGCCGCGCTTTTCCTCGCAAAGGCCCAGCACGTTGCCCACGTAGTCGTTGGGAACGTGGATCTCCATGCGCACGAAGGGCTCGGCAATGGCCTGGATCTTTTCCTGCGGAGGCAGATTGCTCGGATTGTCGATGTCAAAGGTCACACCGTCAATACGGGTCACTCGGTAGATGACCGAAGGGGCCGTGGCGATGAGCTTGGCCTGGAACTCGCGCTCAAGGCGCTCCTGAATGACTTCCATGTGCAAGAGGCCCAGAAATCCGCAGCGGAAGCCGAAGCCAAGGGCCTGGGAGGTCTCGGGCTCGTAATACAGGGCCGCGTCATTGAGCTGCAGTTTTTCCAGCGAGGACTTCAAGGTGTCGTATTCAGCAGGTTCCACGGGATAGAGGCCGCAGAAGACCATGGGCTTGATGGTCTTGAATCCGGGAAACGGTGAGTCAGTGGGGTTGTCGGGGTCGGTGATGGTATCGCCGACCTGGGCGTCTTTAAGCTCCTTGATGGCCGCGCACAGAAAGCCGACCTCGCCCGCTGCGAGCGCCTTGATGTCCATGGGCTCAGGCGAGAACACTCCAAGCTTGGTGACCTCGAACTTCTTTCCCGTGGCGCACATCTGCACGCGCTGGCCGGTCCTGACCCGCCCTTCCAGCACCCTGAACAGCACGACCACACCCTGATACGAATCATACCAGGAATCGAAAATCAGGGCTTTCAAAGGCGCATCCGTGTCACCCGTGGGCGGCGGCACCCTCTCCACCAGGCGTTCGAGCAACTCCTCCACGCCCAGCCCCGACTTGGCCGAAACCTTGACGATATCGGTGCAATCAATGCCGATGACTTCTTCGATCTCCTCCGCCACCCGGTCGGGCTCGGCGCTGGGCAGATCTATCTTGTTCAGGACCGGCAGCACTTCAAGATCATTGTCCAGGGCCATGTAGACATTGGCCAGAGTCTGGGCTTCCACGCCCTGGGTCGCATCAACCACGAGAAGCGCACCATCGCATGCGGCCAGACTGCGGGACACTTCATAGGAAAAGTCAACATGACCGGGAGTGTCGATAAGATTGAGGATATAGTTGCGGCCATCCTTGGCTTTGTACGGGATGCGCACACTCTGGGCCTTGATGGTGATGCCGCGCTCCTGTTCCAGCTCCATGCGGTCCAGGTACTGATCCTTTTTCTGGCGGTCGGAAATAAGCCCGGTCTTTTCCATGATCCGGTCGGCCAGAGTGGACTTTCCATGATCAATGTGGGCGATGATGCTGAAATTTCTGATATGTTCTTGTTTTGCCATATTTCCTGTGTTGGGAGAAAGACTCGCGTTCATTGCGGGTAAAACGTTTTTTTATATTTTATTTCCCATGGGATGTCCAATGGGCCCGGGACGGTGCAAATTTCGATAAAAAACAATAAAACCAGGCAGATTCTTGCTATCGAAGCAGGATCGCACGAGTCCAGGGAGGGCAGCAAAAAGCTCGCGGGAGCAGGTGCGATGAGAACTTGAGGACTTTGGAAATCAGGGATATATGATCGTTTATCCCATTACCCGCGACCAGGCTGGCGCCATGTCCAAACTCAAAGCGTTGCTTCTTCACCCGGACCCCGAAGTCAGGTCCCAATTGCGAGACATGCTCTCACCTGTCAAGGAGATTGCCGTGCTCGGGGAAGCCGTGTCCTCGTTCGAGGCTCTGGAGATGCTGACCTTCATCCCTTATGATGTCTTTTTCATGGGCACGGATCTGCCGCACGGAGTCAGCGGCATGGAACTGGCCGCGCATCTGGCCCAGGGCAACGACCCGCCGGCACTGATCTTTCTGGCCACAGAAGAGGACCAGGCCTTCACCGCCTTCGAACTCGGCGCCGCCGACTACCTGCTCTGGCCCGCAAACGCGAACCGTTTCGCACGCTCCATCGAGAGGTTGCGTCCCCTGCTGCCGCGAAAGAAAGCCGCTCCGCCGACCCAGCCCCTGCAGGCCCGCCAGCAGATCAGCGAAGAAACCGTGCATCTGCCCATGGGCGACGACGAGGAAGAAATATTCGTCAACGCCCTGCGCCAGGCCTGGGACATGAGCCGGGAGCGCTCTCCGGAGATCGAGAAGCTGCCGGTCAACCAGGAAGGCCGGCACATCCTCATCCCCTACACCCAGATCGTGTACGTGGAAGCCTACGAAGACTACAGCTTCGTGCATACGGCCCAGGACCGCTTCCTGACCTCCTACCGCCTCAAAAATCTGGAAGCGCGGCTGCGCCCCCACCGTTTCTGCCGGGTGCACCGCAAATATCTGGTCAACCTCGACATGGTCACGGAGATCGCCTCCATGCCCGGCGGTAATTTCATGCTGCGCACGGCCGGACGCAAGAAGATCGAGCTTCCGGTCAGCAGGCGGCGCATCGGCGAACTGAAGAAAATTTTACAGCTCTAGCGGCGCTTACCTGCCGCAAAAGGCCTTTAGCCGAGAATAGGCTTTTCCCGAACACTAAAACGAGTACACAATATGGAACGACGTACCGGCATGAAACGCGGACTGCCGCGCAAGGAGAACGCCATGAAAGAAAACGACATGGCCTATGGCGAGGAACTCGTCTTCCGCCCCCTGCCTCAACTGGTCATCGAGGCCAATGTCAACCCGCAGGAATTCGCCACGGCCCAGGCGTCGGCCAAGGCCGACGGTCTGGGATACTGGGAAGACGCGGCCCAGGAATTGGACTGGTTCCACAAGTGGGACACGGTCCTCGACGACTCCGAAGCGCCTCACTACCAATGGTTCAAGGGCGCCCAGTGTAACATCGTCTACAACGCTCTGGACCGGCATATTGCCACGGCCAACAAGAACAAGCTGGCCCTCATCTGGGAAGGCGAGGCCGGAGACACCAAAAAATTCACTTATTACGAACTCTACCGCGAGGTGAACAAGCTGGCCAACGCCATGCGCTCCTTGGGCCTTGGCAAGGGCGACCGCGTGGTTCTCTACATGCCGCTCATCCCCCAGACCATGATGGCCATGCTCGCTTGCGCCAAGATTGGAGCTGTACACTGCTCGGTCTTCGCCGGATTCTCGGCCAAGGCCCTGCGCCAGCGCATCACCGAGGTCGAGGCCAAGCTGGTGGTCACGGCCGACGGGTTTTACCGCAACGGCCGCATCGTCAACCTCAAAGCCACGGTTGACGAAGCGCTTGTCGGCGGATGCGACTGTGTGGAGACGGTGGTCGTGGTCAACCGCGCCAAGCTCGACGTGGACATGGGCGAGGCCCGCGACATCTGGTACGACGCCCTGGTGCGCCAGGAGCGCTCCGATGCGGCCACAGAAATCATGAACTCAGGCGACCCGCTCTTCATCCTGCACACCTCCGGGACCACCGGCGAACCCAAGGGCATCGTGCATGGCCATGCCGGATACATGGTCGGCCTGCACCGCTCCCTCGACTGGGTCTTCGACATCAAACCCACCGACATCTTCTGGTGCACCGGGGACATGGGATGGATCACAGGGCACAGCTACGTGGTTTACGGCCCGCTCATCGCCGGCACGACAACAGTCATGTACGAAGGTCACCCTCTCTATCCCCAGGCCGACCGCATGTGGGACATCGTAGCCCGCTACGGGGTGACCATCCTCTACACCGCGCCCACGGTCATCCGCATGCTCATGCGCTACGGCAACCAGTACCCGCGCATGCACGACCTCTCGACCCTGCGCCTGCTGGCCAGCGTAGGCGAGCCCATCGCGCCGGACACATGGCTATGGTTCTACAAGTATATCGGCCACTCTCAATGCCCCATCCTCGATACCTGGTGGCAAACGGAGACGGGCGGCTGCATGATCAGCCCCTTCCCGGTCTCGATTTTAAAACCCGGCTCCGTGCACCGGCCCATGCCGGGCATCGAGGTGGACATTGTCGACGAGGAGGGCAACACCGTGGAAGACGGAGTCGCCGGCAACCTCGTGGTAACCAAACCCTGGCCGTCCATGCTGCTCGATATTTTCGGCAAACCCGCATTGTATGACGCCACCTACTGGCCGCTCGGCCCCGGCAAATACTGGGCCGGAGACATCGCCACCCGCGACGAGGATGGCTTGATCTGGATTCACGGCCGCTCCGACGACGTCATGAACATCGCCGGGCACCGTATCGGCAATGTCGAGCTGGAAAACGCCTTCCTGGCCCACAAGGCCGTGGCCGACGCCGCGGTCATCGGCATCCCGGACAAGATCAAGGGCGAAGTGGCCAAAGCCTTCATCGTGCTGCAGCCGGAATTCGCGGCCCTGGATGACAGTAATGAGATCATCCGCATGCTCAAAAGCCATATCCGCAAGGAAGTGGGCCCAGTGGCCGTAATCCGCTCCGTGGAATTCGTGGAGACCCTGCCCCGCACCCGCAGCGGCAAGATAGTGCGCCGGGTGCTCAAAGCCAGGGAAGCCGGATTGCAGGTCGATCTGGACTCCGTGATCGAAGACTAGGCCCCGCCACGCAGCAGATCGGCGAACAGCCGGGCCTGGATGTACTGGGCCAGGGCGGACACGGCGCGATCGCAGACCGGAAAGACCGGCACGCCCTCGGCCATGAGCGCGTCACGCAAGGAGTCGTAAAGACGGCCGCCGTCGATGACGCCGATGAGGGGCTTGCCGCTGTGCCTGGCCACTTCCGGCAGGAGCCTGGCGATGCCGGCTTCGGCGCGCAGGTCAAAGGCCGGGACATCTGTCTGCCCCAGGGTGTGCATGACCGGGGAGAGGGGATCCAGGCCCAGAACCACAGCATCAACACCGGGATCGGCGGCCAGAATGGCGGCGACGCGGGCGTGGGCGTCATCATCGGCGGCGGGGTTGATATCCAACGGGTTGACGATACTGACCAATGTGTCCAGACGCTTCTCCCGCAGCACCACGGCGATCTTTTCCACGGTTTCCGGGGCAAAGGGAGCAAGCTGCATGGCATAGTCGTCGCTCTGGATGGAATCGGCCATGCCCACGGCCTCGAACCCCGCCCCGCTCACCGCCGCCAGACGGTTGCCATGGATCTTCTTGCCATGCAGGGTTTCGGCCAGCAGAAAAAGATCCTGGAACTGGTTGAAGTTCTGGGCCACGATGGCTCCGGCCTGACGCACGCAGGACTCGCAGACCATGAAATCCCCGGCCAGAGACGCGGTGTGCCCGCTGGTGGCGGACTTGCCTTCCGGCGTGCGGCCCGCCTTGTAGAAGACCACCTCCTTGCCCGCCATGACGGCCTCGCGCACGGCCCGGCAAAAAGCCAGCCCATCGAGGTCGCTGAAACCCTCGGCATATACCGCGATGACATCGACCTGATCGCATTCCTTGAAATAGCTGACCATGTCGCCCAGGGTCAGGTCGGTCTGGTTGCCCATGGAGATCATGTACGCCGGGGCCAGCTCAGGACACTGGCTGCTGCGGTGCAGCATGAAGGCCCCGCTCTGGCTGACCAGGGCGGCGCGACGGTAGGGCTTGTCTCGGTCGCGCGGCAGCTTCTCCTCCGGCGGTAGGGCTTGTCGCGGTCGCGCGGCAGCTTCTCCTCGGGGATGAACCAAGTGTCGTAGCCGCCGGGCCGGGAGATCACGCCCATGCAGTTGGCACCCAGAAAGACCGGGCCTCCGCCACCTGTCACATGGGCGGCATTGATTTGCGCCACCACCTGCGCGGCGCGTTCGCGGCTGTCTTCGGTTTCGCCCATGCCGCCGGGGATGAGCATGACTGCTTGCGCCGAGTCCCGGCGGATGACCTCCTCCACCAAATCAGGCACCTGTGCCGCGCCCACGGCCACGACCAGCAAGTCAAGCTTGTGCGGCAGACTGGCCAGATCCGGCACGCACCGCACGCCGCTCTGGTCCGCTCCGCCCTCGCGCAGGATCGTCACGTTTTGCGCGGCAAAGCCCTGGGCCAGAATATTTTCCAGAATAATGCGCCCGAAATTCCTGCGCGTAGCCGACACCCCGATGATGCCGATTTTTTCCGGATGCAGCAGATTGTGGATCTTGCCCACAGGACGCCCTACGGCGTGCGGCTCGGGCAGGGAGAAGCGGCACATGCCGTCGAGGGGCACCATGAGGTAATCGGTGAAGGCGAAGGGATTGACCTCCAGTTCCTCGATAATGAACGGCGCATCCGGGTTGTCCGGGGAATAGAAATTGGCCATGGCCACGAAGCTCTCGAAGCATTCGATGAGCTGCTCGTCGGTGACGATGCGGCGCTGCCCACGGGTCAGACCGGCCAGCTTCTTGTAGGAGATGGTCTGACGGAAAAGCTCGAAAAACGTCTGCCCATCGGTCATGGCCGTGGATGCGGCCACGATGGCCTGACCCTTGCGGAAACGCTGGGCGTAAAGCTCCGTGTCCGTCCCGCCGAGGCCCGCGCTTAAAACCATGCCGAACTCGCGCGTGCGCCGCAGGCCCACGATGAGTTCATGTCCGAAGGTGTCGGAGTCCGGCGGCATGAACTGCACCTGGAGCACCCCCTTCACGTCCCGGCTGATGGCCGCCACCAATGCCTGTCCGCCAAGGCCCCGATAGGAGGGCGGCGCGGCGTCGGGATTGCGTTCGATCCAGAGCGCATAGTTCTCGGGCACCTCGTAGAGCATACGGCGCAAGGTCGAGCGCACGCTGGCAGGCGTCTTGTCCACGATACGCACCCCGCCGACCTCGGTCTTGTGCACGATGGTCGG
>JFJP01000372.1_pt1 | contig 10393 bp, 8 predicted proteins | sample 431651 | NCBI WGS metagenome assembly JFJP01 (sample SAMN02602958, study PRJNA72255) | Microbial mat metagenome, whole genome shotgun sequencing project. | biome: fresh water; feature: sink hole; material: water; isolation source: purple microbial (photo- and chemosynthetic) mats found in... | reverse complement strand
TTCGACGATGGCATTGCCACAGATGCCTTCGGCAATGTGGTGGATTTCAAGAACACCATCATCATCATGACCTCCAACGTGGGCAGTCGTGAGCTACTGTCGGACAAGAGCCTGGGCTTCGTGGAGCAGGATCACCGCCCCGATGCCAAGGCCGGGGATGCCATGAAGGTGCTGAAGCGCACGTTCCCTCCGGAGTTCCTGAACCGCATCGACGAGATCGTAGTATTCAGTCGCCTCGGGGACGAAGAACTTCGGCGGATTGTTCGCCTCCTCATCGGAGATCTCAATATCACCCTTCAAAAACATAAGCTGGTGGTGGATCTTTCCGATGCTGCCGTGGATTTCATCGTGAAGACTACGGCTCGGGATCGCTCGTACGGGGCCCGTCCACTCCGCAGGGCCATTCAGAAGCAGGTGGAGGATCCCTTGGCGGAACTCATGGTGGCTCAGGAGGCGGTGCCCGCAGGGGCCGTATTCTTTGATCTTTCCGAAGATCGTCTCGTGCCTGCCTTCACGCCCCAATCCAACCCCGAGCCCTCCCTGGTCGGCGCCCCGGAATGAAGCTTTCTCTCGGGTGGTGAACCCTTTTGGCGGGGAACGCACCTAGAATGAATGAGCGAAGCGCCTCCCTCATGCGGGGGTCTGCGACTTCCTGATGAATGAAACCCTCTGGCCCTGGATCCTGAATGCCTATTCTGAACGACGCCCGACGCCCTTTTGACGCACGACGTAGTTTCTTCCTGAGGGGCGGTCTGCTGCCCTTCGCCCTGGTGGCGGGCCTTCAGGCCTTACCTGCCCTGGCACAGGACTCCGAGGTGATCTCCAAGATCGAAGTGCTGGGGGCCACGAAGCTCACACCGGAGACCGTGATCTTCAAGGCGGGCTTGAAGGTGGGCGATGATCTGCGCACCCTCGACTTCACTGCGATCCTCGACAAACTCTGGGCCTCCGGAGCCTTCGAAGACATCAAGTTCGAGGTGGAGGAAACCAAGGAGGGGCGCAAGCTCATCATCCGCGTGGCAGAGCGCCCCATCGTTAAGGAGATAGACTACCGCGGGGGCACCGAAGTTGGCCTCACGAATCTAAAGGACAAGATCAAGGAGAAGAATCTCGAAATTGCGGAGAACACGGTTTATTCCCCTGATACAGCCCGAAAAATCAAGGGACTCATCGTGGAACAGTGCGCCGAAAAGGGGTTTCGCAATCCAGTGATCGACGTGACCCTCGAGCCATTGGGTGGGGGGCTTGCGCGACTGGTTTTCGACATCAAAGAAGGGGGCAAGGTCAAGATTTACAAGGTGGCTTTTAGGGGCAACAAAATCCTAAGCACGGCCCACTTGCGCAGAGCCATGGCCAAGACCCGTCAGCACTGGATGTTTAGTTGGCTTACGTCCCATGACTTGCTGGTGGACAAGAATCTTGAGGATGATCTCCAGAACATCAAGAAGGAATATTGGCGCCAGGGCTACAAGGATGTCTTTGTGGGGCAGCCCACCATCGAGGTGGAGGACTTCACCACACCCAAGCAAAAGAAAAAGAACGAGAAGCGCATCAGTGAAGCCAAGTCGCCCAAGTATGATCTGCGCACCACCTTGACCATTCCCATTCTCGAGGGTGAGAAATATTTTGAGGGCAAACTTAAGATCGAGGGCAATAACAAATTGTTCAAAAATGAGGCCGGGGAGAGATTCCTTCGTCTCAAGATTGCCGAAGCCAAGCGGGACAACCGCTCAATGATCGCAAAATTCCTGGACTTGAAGCCCTCCGCCGAAGATCTGCCCGCCGACAAGCAGCGTCCCTTCGATCTCGATGCTCTCAACAAGGGGGTGGCCAAGATCAGCGAGACCTATTCCAACCTGAGCTACATCATGTTTCGGGCGGAAAAGAAGCTGGATGTGCGCGAAGAGGGTGGCGTCAAGAAAGTGGACACTACGCTTAAGTTCGACGAAGGAGAGCCCTACACCATTCGCCGCATCTCATTCGAGGGGAATACCACCACCAAGGATAAGGTGCTCCGCCGGGCGTTGATGGTGAAGGAAGGCGATCCCTTCAGCATGGAAGGTTTCAAGGATTCCTTCACGGGGTTGGGCCAGCTGGGCTTCTTCGATGTGAAGAACCAGGAGCCGGACATCAAGCCTGATCCAGAGAAGCCCCTGGTGGATATCAAGATCAAGGGCGAGGAGGCCGGCGTCAACGAACTGCTCTTCCAGGGCGGCTACGGCAGCCTCTTCGGGTTCAGCCTAGGCGTCAGCTTCTCCACTAAGAATCTTGGCGGCGGTGGCGAAACACTGGGCTTCAGCTACAACGGTGGCAAGTACCAGCGGAATTTCTCGGTCTCCTTCTCGGAACCGTACATCTTCGACATGCCCTATTCCCTCTCGGCCTCCATTGCCGATGGCACTACGGACTATGATGCCTCCCGGGTGGGTGTGGCCAATGCCTACAAGCAGTTCACGCGCAGCCTGGGGCTGTCCACGGGCACGCGTCTCAACACTTTTTTCCCGGGCAAGCGCTGGGCCTTCTTTACGACCTATGCGGTGGGGTATAACTTCCGAATGATTCGCCTGGAAGGTGGGCGCAACTACTATTTCCGCGATTCCGGCACCCAGCTCACCTCGACCATCAACCAGAGCCTTACCTACAGCACTGTGAATCACCCATTCAAGCCTACTGCGGGCACCAAATTGGGCATGAGTCTGGAATTCGGCGGCTGGCAGTTTGGCACGGACAAGCCGTTCTACCGGGCCAGTTGGGAGTTCACCAAGATCGTCAATATTGCCGAGCGCCACATCTTCGCGGCGAACATGACCTATGGCTACCTCAAGAATCTCAGCAGCGCTCAGCTTCCCCTGTGGGAAATGTACCGTCCAGGGGGAGAGAACAGCATCCGGGGCTATCGCTATGGTCAGGTGGGCAGTGTCTATACCGACAACAACTCCAGCCTCGTTGTCGTGGGTGGTAACAAGCAGTTTATTGCAAACCTGGAGTACCAGTTCAAGATCGCCGATCAGTTCCGTACGGTAATCTTTTACGACGCGGGCAACGCCTGGGCACCAGGCACCTCCGTGTTTAGCCGCGATTTGGTGTCGGGCAATGATCCATACGGCAACCCTGTGAGCTACCGGAACCCATCCCTGGTTCGGTCCATGGGTGTAGAACTGCGCTTTTTCTTGCCCATCAGCCCGGCTCCCCTTCGTCTCATCTGGTCCAAGAAGCTGAATCCCTACCCCTTCGACCTAGAATCCAAGACGGATTTCCAATTCAGCATCGGGACAACCTTTTAAACCCTGAGGGACGGATTCCGGCCTTCACGCTAAACTGAGCCTTCACTCTGGAGTCAACATGCGTCGTTTTATCACCGCCCTGGCCTTGGCTGCCGCTCTTCCTGCCCTCGCCCAGGAACCCATCACCCGCCTCGGGGTTTTCGCCCCCGAGCGTGTCATCACCACCTCCGTGCGGGCCAAGAAGGTCTTCGCCGAAATGGAAGTGCTCAGCAAGACTCTTCGCGAAAAGATCAATGCCAAGGCCGAGGAGATGCAGAAGCTGGAGCAGCAGATCAAGTCTCCTGCCCTCAGTGAAGATGGCCGAGCCAAGCTCCAACGAGAATTCCAGGACGGCGAGCTGGCCTTCAAGCGTCTTCAGGAAGACAGCCAGAAGGAGTTCCAGACGGCCCAGCAGAAGGCCATGGGCCAGTTCAACCAGGAGATCGGCCCCATCCTCCTGGATCTTGCCAAGGAACTGAAGCTTCAGATGCTGCTCCAGTGGAACGAGCAGATCATGATTCCCGTGGACGCCGCCGCCATAGCCTCTTTCTCGGATGAGTTGGCCAAGCGGTACGACAAGAAGTTCGAGGCCGGTGCCCCGGCACCCGCCGCGGCCAAGCCTGCCGCCAAGCCTGCCGCCAAGCCCGCCCCCGCCAAGAAGTAGTCTCTTCAGCTTCGGCCGGTAGAGCCGTAGCCGCCCTCGCCGCGCTCGGTGCTTCCGAGGGCGGCGAGATTCGTTTCGGGGGCCCATTCCCAGGTGGCGACGGGGGCCACCAGGAGCTGGGCGATTCGGTCGCCACGGCGAACCTCGAAGGGCTCCAAGCCATGGTTGATGAGCACCACTGCCACTTCGCCACGGTAATCCGCGTCGATGGTGCCGGGGGCGTTGAGCACGGTGACGCCATGGCGCAGCGCCAGCCCTGAACGAGGCCGCACCTGGGCCTCGAAACCCACCGGAATTGCCAGGGTCAGCCCCGTCGGAATCAGGCCCCGCGCGCCAGGTGCCAGGGTCAAGGGCTCCGTTTCCGGGAGGGCCGCCCGCAGATCCATCCCGGCGGCGTGGGCAGTGGCGTATTCGGGAAGGGGCAGGCCCTCCGCATGGGGGAGGATGTGCAGAGGTATTTGCATGATCAGGGCCTCGAGATGGCCATGGCGATACCTGGGCCGCCGATGGCTGGAATCAGGGCGATGCCGGTCTGGAGTTGCTCGGATTGGAGCGTGAAGGCGAGGGTTGCCACGAGATGGGCACCACTGGCTCCTTGAGGATCCCCCAGGGCCAGGGCGCCACCCCCGGGGTTGACCCGGGCTGGATCAATTCCCGGTGTTGCTTTGAGGAACGCGAGGAGGTGTGCCGCTGAGGCCTCGTGGATTGCCCAGCAATCGATTTGCTGGTAGGTGAGGCCTGTTCGCAGCAGCAACCTTTTTACGGCACCCGCCGAATCGGCACCCATCTCCACCCAGTCCAGGATCCTCGCCATTGGAGCCTGGGATTCGATTTGGGGATCTGAGGAAAGAAGCAGGGTGGCGGCGCCGTCGGCGGGCGCGGCCACACCCGTTTTTGGGGGAGGAAGGGGCGATTTATCAGGGGGCTCATCCTCATGAATCACCTTGGGGTGCTTCCGGCCCATGACGCTCAGGGGGGTAATCTCTTGGGCCCGATAACCACGCGAACCTTCGGCCTTCCGACGACTGGCTTCGGTCCAGGCCACTAGGTCATCGTCCCTGAGCGGGCATTGCTCGGAGAGGCGTTCCACTTCCTGAGGCAGAAAGGCGCTGCTGAGCAGAAGTGTATCGAGCAGATCCGCCTCTCCGAACCGCACACCCCACCGAGCCCCGGGCAGGAGATAGGGAGCCTGGGATGCACTCTCCGTGCCCCCGGCCAGGACAAAGGTGCCATGCCCTCGATGGAGGCTCTGGGCGGCCAGCGCCACGGCCTTCATGCCTGAGGCGGAACCGGCGCCAACGGTGTAGGCGGTGGTCCCCGCGGGGATGCCCGCAGCGCGGGCAGCAAGCAAAGCTGGGTTGCCACCCTGAAGCCCAGTGTGGACAGATCCCAGGATGACCTCGGCGATCTGGTTCGGGGCGAGGTGGCTGCGGCGAAGGGTTTCTCTCAGGGCATGGGCGGCGAGCTCGGAGGGGCTCACATCCCTGAGACAGCCTCCAAAGGCGCCCAGGGGAGTCCGGGCGGCGGCGAGAATGTAGACGGGCAAGGGGGCTCCAGCACTTCACGTACCTTATCACTTCGCGGGCCGAAGCCCGTTATCGTCCCGGGCGACGGCTCTTGCTAATCTTTTCTCTGCTTCGCGCGTTTTACCTATTGTCCGAGTTCAACTCGGTTCTTTCCCAAAGGGGAGACCATGAAATCCACCCGTGCTTCAAAGATCCTGGGGGTACTTCTGGTCGGCGGTTTGCTGGCGGCCCAGGTGCCTCCGCCACCCCCTCCTCCACCGGCCCCACCCGCCCCTCCAGCGCCTCCGATGACGGGGAACACGCGCACCGAAACGCGCACTGAGAAGCTCACCTTTGGGTCCAAGCTCTGGGTCAAGAACCGCAACGGTGCCATCCGGGTCACGGGTTGGGACAAGGAAGAAGTCGCCTTGACGGCAGAAATCCGGGATTCCGACCGCCGGAAAATCGAATTGATTGTGCAACGCAAAGGCGCGGATCTGGACATCGAGGCATTCTTCCAGCAGCCCCGGTGGACCTTCAGTATTGGATTCGTTCAGAGCCCCCGCTGTGAGATGACCCTCAGTGTGCCCCACAAGCTCCTGGCCCATCTCCGTACCACAAATGGCACCATTTCCGTCGCTGCGGTGGACGGCTACGCTAACTGCGAAACCACCAACGGTGACATCAGGATTCGGGAAGTCTCCGGAGAAATCCATGCGGAGACCACCAACGGGACCATCGAGGCGGTGAAGCTGCGGGCCCGCCTGAAGGGCGGCACGACCAACGGCAGGATCATCCTGGAGGACGTGGAAGGGGGCATCAAGATGGACACCACCAATGGTTCCATCCGCGCTCGGAACCTTGACGGCTGGAATGAGGGCATCTCACTGGAAACCACCAACGGTTCCATCGAAGTTGAATTGGGCAAGGCCAGCGGCCATCTTTGGGCCGAGAATAGCAATGATTTTCTGGACGTCAAAGTACCTGGGGCTCAGGTGATCGAAATGAAGAAGCACGAGGCCCACCTCAAAATTCCCGGCAGCAACCAGAAGATCTCCGTATCGACGACCAATGGCAGCATCCGCATTCGGTAGGGATAGGCTCGCGTTAATCTAGGCGAATGCAGATCTCCCCCTTTCGGCCCATTCCGGCGCTCCTCGCTTCGCTCCTGACCGTTTCGGTAGTCGCTCAGGTCCCTGAAATCAAGGATCATCGGTTCCCCAACGGTTTCCGGGTGTTGCTCGTGGAGCGGCCCGGATCCGGAGCCTTCCACGCCCGTCTGGTGGTTCGTGGAGGCCGTGCCGACACAGGCAGTCTCCCTGCGGTCACTGCGGAAATCCTCGCGCGCACCCTGTTTCGCCAGATGCTGCCGGAGGAGGTGGGGGCCGATGACGGCTTCGAAGCCCTGCTGAAGGAAGAGGAGGGCCTCTTTGAATCCCTGCGGCTGGCTCGTATCCGCCGCGCGAGACAGCAGGGCCCGGATGCCCCTCTGGAAGAACAGGGACTGGCACAGCTGCATGGTCGTCGCCTAGCGGACCTGAAAGCGAGGCTCGAGGCTTCCGTAAGCCGAGATCCTCTGGTCGCCCTGGGGGCGACGCGCCTGGAAGTCTCCTCTGGAGCCGACGAATTTGCCATGAGTCTGGACCTGCCCAGTCAGGCATTCGCGGCATGGTGCCACCTCGAGCAGCAGCGCCTGCGAACCATGGGGCTCTTCCGTTTCCCGCTCGAACGGGAGCGTCTGATCCAGGAACTTGGAAAGGGTGGCGACAGGAATGAAGGAAACCTTTCCATACTCTTTGGAACAGCTTTCAGCGGTCACCCGTACGCCCAGACCTATGACCTCCAAAAGGGCAGCATAGAAGGGCTTACTTGGTCTGAGCTGCGCACCTTTGCCCGCAGTCTGGTTTCGCCCGAACGGCTGACCCTGGTGCTGGTGGGTGATCTGGACATGGGGTCCATTCTGCCGGTGACGAAGGCGACCTTCGGCACGCTTCCAGGGGCTCCGGAGAGTCGAGGGCGCCGGGAGGACCGGAACATGGAACTGCCGGAGGCCCCAGGCTACCGCCGCCTCCAGGCCAGTACGGCGGGGGATCCTCTCGTATTCATGGCTTGGCGCATTCCCCCAGCCAACCATCCCGATAGCGCGGCTCTCCGGCTCCTGGCCCAGATGCTGGGTGGCTCCAAGGGGGCGCGGCTCACGCGCCGTCTCCAGGAGGAGCGCGGCCTTGCCCGCTCCCTCACCGTCCGCTGCGGGGTGCCGGGTGGGCGGGATCCCTCTCTATTCCTCATCGAGGCTCGCCCGGCCGAAGGGCACAGCCTGATCGAACTCGAGGACGCGATCCACGGCGAGGTTCTGCGAATCCAGAGGGAACTCCTGCCGGAGGAGGACCTTCGCCGGGCCCAGCGAGGCCTGGAAACCCAGTGGCTGATGGCTCAGGAAGATGCCACCTCCCTGGCTACCTTGTTGGGCCGTTCGGTGGCCCAATCGGGTGATTGGGAGCAGGCTTTCCGATCCCGAGGACTCGGTCGGGACATCACGCCGGAGCGAATTCAGGCCGTGGTGCGCCGCTACCTGGTGTCTGGACAGGAGATTCGCGCCTTGCTGGAGGCCGACCCCTTGCTGGCGCCCCAGGATCCGCTGGAGGAAAGGCTGGGCAAAGTCCTGCTGGAAATCCTGCAGCGAAAGCTGGAAGACCCGGCTCAGGTCGAGGCGGTGGTGCGCGAGACTCTGCGTCAGTTGCGCATGCTCTCGATCCCCGAACGTGCGCAGACCCTCAAATTGCTCGAGGCGCAGATCGGATCATGAGGTTGCTGCCCTTTCTCCTTCCCTGCATGCTCGCGGCGGCACCGGCTGATGGGTGGAAGGAATTCCGCACGCCCAGCGGCCTTCGGGTGGTGCTCGAGGCGCGCCATGAACGTCCGCTGGTGCGGATGGAGTTGCGGGTCGCCTGGCCAGATGCCGAGTTGCCTCCCGAAGGGTGTGCCAGCGAGCTTCTTTGCGCGGTCCTCGGACGCTGTGGTGCGGGTGGGCTGAGCCGCTTCGTGCTGGAGCGAACCCTCGTGGACCGAGGCCTGAAGCTCAATTTGGTGGGGGGGCGGCACGGGCTCGCCTGGTCCATGCTGGCGGATAGCCAAGACCAGGAGGATGCCTTCGCCTTTCTGGCTCACGCAGTCTTTCGCCCCAGCCTCTCGGAGGGGATAATTGCGACTCTGCGGGACTCAAAGCCCTCGGTGACGGCCGAAGACGCTTTCCGCGCGGCCCTGGGTTTTCCCCGCGAAGGGATTACCATCTGCGACCTGGAGCCGGCAGCGCTGTACGCCTTGCATCGGCGTCTCGTGCGACCCGACCACGCGATCCTCCTGATCCAGGGGGATCTCAGCCTGGCCCAGGCCCGACAGCTAGTTCTGCTCCATTTCGGCACCTGGGCGCCGAGTCCGGAGCCCTCACCAGAACCAAAACCCGGACCCCGGAGTGTCAGGATTCAACGACAGATGGTTCCAGGCAGCCCGAGGATCGCCTGGGCGGGGTCCGCTGCCCCACGGGGCGACGCTCGGGTCCGTGCGGCGCATGTGCTGCTGTCCTACCTTTTGGAGGCCAACTTTCAGCATTCGGTCTGGAATGGCTTCAGTCTTGAGTCCCCTCGCCCCGAGGGAGATGCGGGTCCCCTTCTGTTCACAACCGTTCCCAGCCTCTCAGGGAATCCCGAGCGCCTTCTGGCGGATCACCTGAAGCGCCTGGCCTCCCGAGGCTTTTCTGCCTCGGAACTGGGCTTGGCTCGGGCTCGCTGGCGCGCAGAACGGATCGCCCTGGCCCTCCACCCCGAGGATCAGCTTGCGGTGAGGGCCCATTGTCTTCTGTTCGGAGATGCAGGAGCCTATCTGGAGGACGTTTCGCTGGAGGAGGTCAATGCCGCACTGAGGGCGAGACTGTCCACGCTCCAGTGGTTGGTGCAAGGGCCGACGGAACCCTGACGCCTCAGGGGAAAACCTGGATCGGCGTGCCAAGAGGGCAGGAGACCCAAAGCTCATCAATTTCGGCGTTTGCCAGTGCCACACAACCCCAGGTCCAATCGGAATCGGAGCCGTGCCCGTGGATGCCCACGGTGCCGCCCAGGCGCGTGTTCCAGGGTGGGCAGCCCCTGCGCCGGTTGGCGGCCACGATGGCGCTGTGCTCCCGTTCAGAGATCAGACCCGCCTCAAGGCCTCGGGCCGCGGCGGCCTCATTGGGATAGCTGATGCCCAGGAATAGGTGATAGGCACTTTGCTCATTGCGGGAGCAGACGTAGTACCGCCCCTCGGGGGTGAGGTGATCCCCGGAAATGCGCTTATCGGCTAGGCCTCGATGCCCCAGGCCAACCCTGTATGCCTTTATCCGTTTCCCGGAGGCCCACAATTCCAGGCGATGAGCAGCCTTGAATACCCGGATCTCAGGTTTCAAGAGGGGAAAGGGTTCGCCCACCTGCTTGGCGGCGGCCTGGATCCTGACTATGGCCTGGGGGAGCCCAGAAAGAGAAGCCTCCAAAGCGGCGCCAGCCTGAGTAAGGCAAAGCAGAACGCAGACCCCCAGCCGCTTCATGCCTGGTTCAGCTGTACCCCGAACCGTCCCGCCAGATCCAGGTACCGGGCACGGATTCCCTCGATGATCTCGGCGGGCAGATCGGGTGCCGGGGCCTGCTTGTTCCAGGTCGAGAGGGTTTCCAGGTAGTCCCGCAGGAACTGCTTGTCCAGGCTGGGCGGGTTCGCGCCGGGAGCCCACTGGTCGGCCAGCCAATAGCGGCTGGAATCCGGCGTGAGCACTTCGTCGATCACCAGCAGGCGGCCATCTTCCAGGAGGCCGAACTCGAACTTGGTATCGGCCAGCAGGATGCCGCGCTGGGCCGCCAACTCCACGCCACGCTGGTAGAGGGCGATGCTGATGTCCCGCAAGCGAGTGCCCAGCTCTGTGCCCACGATGTCGCACA
>JFJP01048485.1_pt1 | contig 10394 bp, 9 predicted proteins | sample 431651 | NCBI WGS metagenome assembly JFJP01 (sample SAMN02602958, study PRJNA72255) | Microbial mat metagenome, whole genome shotgun sequencing project. | biome: fresh water; feature: sink hole; material: water; isolation source: purple microbial (photo- and chemosynthetic) mats found in... | reverse complement strand
CTCTTGAAGAGCTCTAAGATGATGAGGTGGTCCTTGAGGGTGATGTGGCCCAGCATTGGTGATGATATGGGCCATCATTGGTGAAGGTAAACATCACAAATAGTGAATGATGTCATGGTGGAAATGTGAGGTGTAAAGGTGGGTGGTCTGTCATGGTAGGGGCTTGAGTCTTGGCCTTGATCCCATAGTCACCTATATGTTCTACAATCAGACCATTGCATTTCATAGCACTATTACCATGGTGCTAGATTTGCTAGAATCAGATCATCTGTGGATGAGGATAAAACCAAGAGCACACACAAACCTGTGTGATTGTTGTCAAAGATCTCCAAATACAACAGTGTCACATCCATCTGATTTTGACTTCTTTGCATGGTTTGCATGATTTGCATGACTTGAATCTGATCTACATTAAATGTGTGTGGCTTGTGTTGCTTCATGACTTGAATATGCAGTAATACTGGATTGATCACTGCATTGCAAGCATGTGACCCTGAATTGACAAGACCACCACTTTGGCATGTTTGGCAGACATTGACACTTTAGATTGCCAGCCAAGTAGGAGAAAGTGACCATCAGAACTCAGACTGTATACACAGCTTTCTTATGGCAATCCATTGGAGAGTTGAAATGAATTGACAGTGCTGGAGGAAAATTCTCAATTGAATCAACAACAAATAAATAAATAAATAATTTACTGATGGCAGGATTACTAAATAACTAAATAAATAACTCAATGATTAATACTATTATGTATTGTCCTATGCACTTTTAAGTCACCCATTGGCTGGGGGAGTTGCCGCCGCTGGTCTGGAACAACTGGGCTCTGGAGGGTACCCTAGTTTCTAAGTTGGTTTGTGTTTCCCATGGGGTCTGGATCTGGTGGTAGTCATTGTGCTGCCAGTTGCTGGGGTTGAAGCCAGTTTTGTAATAAGGTCCATTGTGTCATGGTGGATCTGGCTCTTGCCCTTCTGTGCCAATCTCTTGCTGCCTTAACTGAGGCAAGCCATTGTCATTTGTCATTGTGTAAGAGAGATAGGGTTTGGTTTACTGTCTCCTGGAAGAGCACTTTAGATGCATTGGGCATTTTGTTAGTCCCTATGTTGTATTGTTCTCAAATATTTGCATTGACCTCTAAGTCTTTGACTCTGTTTGGTTGTTGCCAGTGGAGTTCATCATTTTGGTGGTCCCATTGCTGTCATGCATGTTTAAATATCCATTTAAGGACTTCTGTGGCCCATTTCATACTTGACTGCTGGAGTTGGTGATTATCATAGTACTGCTGTTGCTGGTTTTGCCAGCTGATTGCCACAAATCTGTGACTAAAGCTGTCCCACAAGATGAATGAATGGAGTTGGCCCACATTGGTCAGCATTGGGGGAGGCGGTTGGTCTAAGCTCCACATGTGGAAGCCTGCACTGAGATCTTCTATCGTATCTGGTTCAGTCTCAAGGTCCTTTAGTATTGCCCAGAGTTCCTTGGTATTTCTCGCACTGATCTCTCAGGCAGTTGGATTTGGGCATTGTAGTATGTGCACTGTGTTTTCTACTCCATGGTTGCACCATGGGCAGGCTGCTGATTCTTGTTGTCCCCACCTCTGCATCATTTGGCCTGTGGTGCAGAAGCCTGTGGTGAACTTGGTTGTCCATCATTGCTGCTTAATAGTCATATTGGTGACAATTATTTGTATCATTGACCAGTCAATGGACTTGATGTCCATTCCTCTGAATTGTGTTTTATTGGACCAGTATGCTCTCACAGCTTGTCTGCAGGTGTGTTTGATCAGTCATTGTTTGACTGCAGTACTTATTTTCTCGTTCTCCAGCCATAATTCCCATGGTTCTCCCAACAAGCTGTGCATCATTGGATCCAGTTGTGTTTGTATTTTCATCCAGTGGTTTTTTGCTGCTTGGTCAATTGCATCATTCCATCTCACTTTATCATTGGTGTCTAGAGCTACTTGATTTTGGTGCCCTTGAACATGTTTGCTGGACCATTTTATTTTTGTTTGTTGGATATTGGCCCGGATCGCATGGATAATGTCAAATTGTTTGTCCAGTGGGTTGCTCACCCAGGGTTTCATACTTTTTGTGAGCACTGCTTCGCCATTGCAGATGATCAGTAGTGATCCCTGTGTCTGTCAGTAGTATTTGAGTAGCACATTTGTTGTCATGATAATTACATATATTCCTGCTAGTTTGCTTTGGTACAACCCCTGTGCTGGTTGAGCAGCAGGATTACTAACTATATTTCCATTTATCCCACCTTAATTCAAAAATTACAGCTGCAGCATTGTGGAATCTGACAAATTTGGTATATTGTAACTGCACTGACTTGAAGGGTAATTAGATAGAAAATTAGTCAAGTACAGCCAGTTTTAGCAAGTACCAGTAGAATAAAGAAGATCTTGAAGAAAAGCTGTAGGTGGTGCATGCATCACAGTGATGTTTCTGAGCTGTTTTTGTTGGCAAAGCAAATTTTTTTTACAAATGTATATAAGAAGTGACTTTTATATAATATGCAAGAATTGGAAGCTTGAAGATTGTTAAACTGGAGATTCAAGGAGTTTGAGAGATCACTGTGGACTGGAACCAAAGTCATTTCTTTAGAAGTTTAGAAGCTCACAATTGAAAAAGGGGCTTACAATTAAAAAGGAGAAGTAGTTTTAACAGAAATCATTGCAGTATTTTAAAGGTCTGGCTTAGCAATCTACTCCCTCCATTCGAAATTATGTGCACTATTGGAAGTTGTGATAAATTCAAAAAAGTGTACTAGAATGTTGGTGTGGTACATACCCTACAGGGAATGCTGCCTTGCCAATGAAGAATAAGACTTCAATGAATAAAATTATCTTTAAAATTTCTGCCCACAACATTCAATCTTTGCAATGATGGGCAATAACAAAAAAGAACTTGTTGTTTATAGTGCTGTCTGATTAGTCTATGACTAACTTACTCCATATTGTTTAATGGGATATAGATGACTCACACTGTCCAAACATTGAAGGAAGAAAGCATGTTGCTAGGGGGGTCGGTAGTTGTTTTTGGCCAGGTGGTGGAGTGCAGTCAAAAGCTGGGGGGAGGGTGGGGCTGGTGACACAGATTTGCTAAAATATTTTTGTGATGGAACAGGAGGGGAATGGGCTGGTGGCAGTGGGAGGAGCAAGTTAATGGTGACTGTGGGTTGTTGGTTATGGTGGCCAACACTGGCCTGTATTGGCAGGTTGTTGGGTGGGTTTGTATCCAGAGCAGGTGGGACTGGAAGGATCCACATGAGTCAGGGAGAGGTGGTTGCTGTGGAGGGCTGGGATGGTGAGTCAGCATCTGGGATGGTGGTGCTGGGTGGGGTGGAGGTTGGTGGGGAAGCTACAGTCTCAACAATCAACTGTGTGATGGTCATTTCCTGTAGCAGCTGGTCAATGCATTTGAGGAGACCATCAGGCTGCACTGTGGGTTGGTGCCAAAGTTTGAGGTTATCCTCAATGTAGTCCAGGGTGCAAGTTGATCAGTTGGTGGACACTGTGATCAATAGTTTGTTGATCAGCAGTGTGATCAGAGTTGTTGGTGGTGTCATTGGTGGTGTCATTAGCATTGTTGTCATCATCATCAATGGTATTGCCATTTGTGGGTGTTGTGTATGTGTTCATGGTTTCAAAGTTGTCTTTGAAGGATGTATCAATTCTGGGCTCAAGTTCACACTCACCACATGTAGTTGCAAGGTCAGCAGGGTTGTGGGGACCATGAGGGTGTGCTGGAGGGGGCATCATCATCATCATCATCATTTCCATCATTGTGTTTGTTGTCATGGCTGTGTATTGTTGTTTCAACTGGAGTCTGATGCTGGCCAGGGATTCCTGGATAACCTCAGTGATCTCAAGTTTGATTACTCAGCAGAGCTCTGCTGCTGTGAGTTTGTCAAATGGGGGATGGCCATGGTTGGTGGCCAGCATTTCTGTGCGTAGCTTTGAGTACCAGGGGATGCTAATTGTGAGTTAGGGGTGCTGGTGAGTTGTCCAATCCAACTCTTTGATGCCTTGACATGATTGAGATCAACCTGAAGAGTTCCATTGGGTCAAAAGGACAGGCAAAGGGCACCCTCATCAGCCATAGCAGCTGTCATGGTGGGGGTCAGAGGCATCAGCAGAGCTACGTAGATTCATGTATGCAGCAGTACCAGATGCTCCTACTCGCTGGTGAGTAAAGAACTTTCTGGACTATGATGGGCAATAACATCAATGACCAATTTACTTGCCAAGTTTGATTGCCACTTGTATTTTGGTGCCTACAGGTTAGGATAAGGCTGGTGGTTTTGGGTTTGTGGCAGTATTGCAGCTTGAGTGGGTGAAACATGATTGCACTGCTTTTTTGCATTTTGAGACTTTGGACCTAAGGTTGCAGACAGTTTTCAAACATTACATGTAAACATGAAAATGTTGCAAATTTTTGACTTGATCAAACAATAATGAAAGGAATTTGTCAAGTCTTCAGCATCAAAACTGTGACAAAAATTCATTTTGAGTGTACATAATTCTGAATGGAGAGAGTATGTGGGTGCTCCTAACAGCCAGTCAAAGTTTATACAGTAGTGGTAGGCCATATACATGCGCTTCACAGCCATACCCTGGTAACCACATTTCAACTTGGTAGGACATCCTGGCTAACAGAAACCCTAGGCAATGCAAATTGGAGTGGTGTAGGCTAAGGAGATGCAACCCCTAGTAGTGGAGCTGGAAGTGCATCTACAAGCATGGCAACTAAATCAACTGTTGCTGAACCAGGAATAGGCAAAGCTGAGGATGGAGTTACTTACTTGGACTGGTGGATCAGACTTGGGAACACCAACTAAGACTAAGAGTGGCATATGCTTCAGTCTTCCAGGATTCTGGACTACTAGGCTTCACGACAGCCTTGAATGTTTTGCTGCATTTTGAAGCTCAACATGCATGGATTGGATAAATGTATCCAAAGTGGTTAAACCAGCTAGTGAGAAATATTTGCTGAACTGATACAATGTGTTGGCAGTCATTGCAAACAACATTAAGTTCAGCGCAAGAATAAGAAAAGCGATTCATAATAACGATCCACTGAATCTTACTCCCATATATACAAGGTTGATGATGCCCAGTGGGTAGTTCGGTTGTTGCTGATGCATACATCCCCTGCAGCATGTTTTTTGCATCATGCATGAAGAAATGTTACTGATCATGCTGCTGTTTGTTGAGTTGCCATCAATTGGGTGCCGCACAAGCGGCCGTGGTATCACCATTTGGCGTCTCGATTGTTCTGCTTCTTGTGCCCACGCGGCTCGAGCAAGCATTTTGATGTAGAGCACCAGCGAATGGAGAGAGAATGCTTTGAACACGGAAGCCGCCGCTAGCTATTCGACATTTTCAGCATTTGGCATCCGGCACATCACTGGCATGAATGAATGACTGGGAGATTCGACCGCCTGCACGAGGCCACTGTCTTTTTAAGATTGCGAAACGCCGACATTCGCGCTTATTGTTGCCGATCCGTTGATCGGTGGATTGATGATCATCCATCGATTGCTAATTGAAACCGTGGCGAGGGAGAACCGAATTACTGACGCCGTTAATTATTGCCACAAGAAGCGTAGATGCGCTCGGGATCAGTCCTGGAAATTTTCTCAAATGAACAGTTAGTTCTTGTATTGTGTTTGCAGACGAGACCATGGATCTGTAGTCACTGCTAAACATGTAGTGCCAGTCATCATGGATCTCGGTTGATCATGCCTGTGGGAGCCGCTCGCTGGGCAACCAGCAACGATCAATCACCATATGAAACAGTTTGATGATTGGGAAATCAATGCTGGTACTCATCCCACTACACGAGTGATGATGCTCTTGGACTTGATGTTTCCATCGTTACACTTTAGTTGCGGACTTCTTCATGCGCGCTTTGACGACGAGGTAGTGTTCAACAAGCTCGCTAGAGGGAGAAACAGAAACCACTAATGCCAAGAAAAAGCAAATGTACGTGCTCCATGAAACCTCACTTGGCAATCAAATAGAACTTCTTTTACTGAAATGCCCCACTGCGCTCGAACAATGCGATGGATGGATGAAGGAAAGCAAAGGAATCAAAAGGAATGGCAGTCGCAGCGTGAAGCTACACACCGATAATTTGTTCACTTTTGTCGTAGGCTTACAAGCAAAGTTACTACATATAGAGACGAATGCCCCTTTGTGCTGCACGCATGACAGAAAGTGGGGATGGAAAATGAAGAAAAGGAATTGCCGCCATCAGGACAAATAAGCTTTGTCACCGTGTTCACAATAGACTCATTCGTTGTCGATGCTGTCGTTGTTATCGTCGTCTTCGATAATCTTCTTCATTGCCGATTTCATCACATTGTACACCGTTTCACCGTTCCAATAGTGGGTCGTTCGTTTGCAAGCGTCGCTCCACTAGCCTCCAAACTTTATTTTGCTGTCACTACTTTCGAGACCTGTCGATAAACACACACTGTCAAATAATAGAAAACAGATAGTCTAAGATTACAGTCAACATAATGCCATCAAAACTATGAGATAAAGGACGCCGTTTTCTAACAATAAAGGCCTCCAAATGATGCTTCGAATCATCGAGGCAACCGTCATGGCTTCCTATTTGTCAGTGTCCGGGGGATGGGGAAGACATAGGCTCTCTTCCCCTAAGCCACCCATATATACATATACGGCCGTCATCTTCGTCTGCAGGTCATCTCGTTGCTTTTTCGTTCTTCCTCGTCGTCATCTCGTTGATATCGCCGTTGTCACCTCATTATCGCCGTCGTCGTTGTCCTCGTCGTCAATGCCGTCATCTTCCTCTCGTCATTATCTCGGTCACATCCTTATTGCCATCGTCGTCGTCTTTCACCTCGTCATCCTTGTCTCGCTGTCGTCTCATCTTATTGCCGTCGTGCGTAGGTATTGCCATAGTAGCTATAGTTTTGAATCTTTTGAAATGCTTTAGTCACGTCGAGCGCGAAAGCCGTCTCTGTGTGTGTGATCTCCTTGTAATCTAATCATCCGAATGGCTTCAAGTCTTTGAGCACCCGGCACGCATGTTGTTGCGGTCAACAACGTTCATGTTCATGGCAGCAGCAAACAAACAAGACTATGAATTAGGATGTTGCTGTGCCACCCTTGCGTATGAATGAAACTTCCATTGCAATCACTCTATTCTTTCCGCATTCAGGTACGGTACCAGGTACAACTACAACTGGGGAGAGGAGTGAGTGCGGTGGAGACCCGAAACCGTCGTCACGTAGTACATAGCGGTGCTACGGAGGACGAGCTGCTGCTGCTGCTGATCCTCCTCCTCATCGTCGAGAAGTGAGCAACTATGGGGGAAAACAAAACGCTAACCTAGTACCTTTTGCTCGATTTTTACTTGTCGTAGACATCTGGTACAGTTCTACGAGTGATGGACCTGCAAAACCATTGCTGACCCCAAGCTATTGCGCATAATTTTTCTTGTTGACAAGAAAAACGAGATTACCTTTCTATTGCAAGCCTTATCTTTCCTTTCCTTTCCTTTCTGTTTCAACCATGACTATGACGATGAAGAGCACAGAAGTCAATCGGGACATGATCAAGAATCTATTCGCTTTTGTGTCCTTTGTGGTTGTGGTGCTCGCTGGGATCGCTGCGGATAGCACTTCGTTGATGTCGATTGTGTCTTGTGTTGTTGCGCTTGCGCACTTTGTTGGTGTGTGTGTATGTGTAGTTTATGTCGTGGCATTCACACTGTTGATTGTTTCTCACCTTCTCCCTTGTCCCATGCTAGTGCAATGTTGGAAATGTACAGAAGTAGGCTTTCAGAAGGCGCGTCGTTGGTGGGTGGCAGCAAACTTTTCTTCGCGTTGTCAGCCCCGCCGTGTTCGTTTCATCGAAGGGATTGTCACCGATGTCGTTTTGATCGAGAGTCACCGTTCGTATACCCCAGAAGAGCGCATGCGAACGTTTTCTGGCAAAGAGACGATTGGTGCCATGGCACTCCGCAACAATATCGAACATGCCTGGGAACGAAGTTTGGGGCGGGTTGTGGAAGAAGATGAGTTTTTCATAGACGGTTACGGAAGGCAGATTCACCCTGCCCATGCGCATTGGATACTCAAGTCATCTACGGGACAAGCAGAGCGGCTTATTGCTGGAGATTCGCATCGTCCCCGGCGTGTTCGTTTTGTCGAAGGGTTCGTTACTGGTGTTGTGGTGATCGAAAGTCACAGTTCGCTTACTCGGGAAGAGCGACTGCGAGCGCGTTCTGAAAATGATGTCGTGCGCTGCAACAAAATCGAACATGCCTGGGAACGACGTTTTGGGCGGGTGGTGGAAGAAGATGAGTTTTACGTGGATAGCTGCGGTAAGCGATGGCACCCTGCGCATGCGCAGCATTGGATGCTCCAGTCATTGCCGAGACAAGATCATCTGGTGACACCCAGTGTCGAAGAAGTCGCTGATGTTGCTGTCGTCGTCAACACTGAGGATATAGATTACTCCAACGACGATGAGGACGACAGCGACAGCGACAGCAGCTGTTCGACGAGCATTATTCATCATGATGAACCACTCGAGAATGTTGAACTTATTGAGGATTGCTCTAGTGGCGATGAAGACTCTTCCTCGGTGGGCTCCTTTGGCTTTTCTGCGGGCAGTGGTGATGGGGACGTTCCGGTGCAAACAGAGCTTCAGTGCACAACAGAGGCGCCAAGTTCAACAGTGCCATGCGCACAACCATCCCAAAGATGCCGTACGCGACCGTTCCTTGCGCGTCGAGCCAAAGTAGGACCGAAGCGGTATACTTAGCTGGTGCGTACTTGTTTCATATTTGTATGTTGTGTTGTATGTGAACGAAAAACAAAATGAAAACAAAACAAAAAAGGTGTTTGTGTACGAATGTTTGATTGTTGTTTTCCATCGAAACGGTAGCGGTTTGTTGTTTTATTTATATCGAGAGGGGGTCGGAAAACGTGTCAAGAACTTTCGAAGAGCAAGAACAAGGAGAAGGGTGTTCGCAGGAGGAGAACGTGTCGGAATTCTGAAGAACAAGAACAAGGAGAAGGGTGCGGTATGCACATGAGACGAGGCGTTATTTGTTGCAATCTGAAGACGTACACCCATAGAATAGCAAGTTCCGTTGACAACGTCTGTAAGAGCTAAAAAGCTTTCTAAAGATCACAATTTGAAGATCTGTGATGATTGCATCATTTTCATCGTCAACCCGTCAGTTGCTCTTCGATCATCGCCATCATTATCCTACATCAAAGCGTTGCATTATGCTGCGTTAGCCCATCGTCCTCGGCATCGTCAAATTATTCTCTGCCTATAGTACAAGAGGGTCTTTGCTATCAGCAGGGTCTCATCCAGTCGCTACAAGCAATGAAAATTTCGTCGTTCATCATCGTCATCTTCGTTTGCCTCCAGGCCTCGTCGGAAACACGGGCGACATACAAGCATCATCAGACGCTGAAGAAGAGAAATGCGAACACGCTACCAAAGAGTTCTCATCCAATTCCATCAAGCAATGAAAATTCCTTGCCTTTCTGCCATCAACAAGCGATTCACTGATTCTTCCGGTTGTCGTCTTCGTCGTAGTAGTAGTCCATGATTGCGCATCGTCGTCGGAGTTGATGGTTGCTCATCGTCCTCCTGCAATCATCAGTGTGGATCATTGATATCGTCATGATGGTCAACAGGTGGCAGGTGCCTGATCCAGCTACAATTAGTTACGTCGGTCTGCACAACTCCAAGCACATCCGAATCGTCAACAAGTGTGGTGATTAGTACTTTTACCAATAGCGCATCAATGAAATCGACCAATGTACCAACTACGACCGGGATTGGCATGGATGATCAGCAAGCACCGAAATCATGCCAGCATAGCGGGCTGCGACGAAGATGGCTTCTGTGACAGCTCCTTTAACAATGACTCTTGCGACAAGCTCCTTCGATGCTTGTGATGGTGCCTGAAATGACCATATTTCTTGTGACAGCTTCTTCGACGGTGCTTGTGATGGTACCTGGGACGATATTGGCGCTCGTGGCATTTCATTTAACCGCGCTTGTTATTCGCACTTGCCATGCCAATGGCTCCTGTGACATCTCTGTTGACAACGGTGCTTGCTTGTTATAGTTCGGCCATCAAGAATGACAAGGGTTCCTGAGACGGATCGGATGTTGGAACCAGCGAGGTCACTTGGGATGGTTCTTGGAGAAGTTGCTGCGATGGATCGGAAGAAGGAAATTTGGACAGCTTTAATGGCAGCTCCTGCGAAGGTTCTTGAGACGCGTTGGCAGTAGGTATCGGAAATGGTTGGTTTGATGGCTCTTGCGAGGGTTCCTGTGACGGATCAGGTGTTGGCATCTGCGACGGCTTCTGTGATAGTCCCTG
>JFJP01000371.1_pt1 | contig 10394 bp, 7 predicted proteins | sample 431651 | NCBI WGS metagenome assembly JFJP01 (sample SAMN02602958, study PRJNA72255) | Microbial mat metagenome, whole genome shotgun sequencing project. | biome: fresh water; feature: sink hole; material: water; isolation source: purple microbial (photo- and chemosynthetic) mats found in... | reverse complement strand
CCATCGAGCAGGAGGGCACCTATCCCCTGCCCGAAGCCCAGGTGGACCGCTTCCTCCTCAAGGTGCTGATGGGCTACCCCGAGGCCGCAGAGGAGATCACCCTGGTGCGCCAGGTCACCACGGACACCGTGGGAGATTCCCTCCGGGTGGATGACGTGCGCCCCCTGATGACCGCCCTTGAGGTGGTGGAGCTGCAGCGGCTGGCGGCCTCTGTGCGCGTGGATGATGCCGTGCTGGACTACGCCGTTCGCATCGTCCGCGCCACTCGTAAGTGGCCTGGCATCGCCATCGGGGCCGGACCTCGCGGGGCCATCGCCCTGGTGCGCTCGGCCCGGGCCCACGCCCTGCTTGAGGGGCGTGATTTCGCCACTCCCGATGACATCAAGGCCCTGGCGCTGCCTGCTCTCCGCCATCGCCTGCAGCGCAGCCCCGAAACCGAAATCGAAGGCCTCGGCGCCGACGATCTGCTCAAGGCCATTCTGGCCAAGGTCGCGGCGCCCCGCTCATGATCCCCACCCTCCGCCTGCTGCGCCTCCTCGGAGCCTGGACCCTGCTGGGGCTGGGCGTTTCGATCTGGGCGAAGGCGATGCCGCTCTGGTGGGCCAGTGCGGGAATCCTTGCCCTGGCGCTGCTGGTGGATGCCTTGCTCAGCCTTTGGCCCAAGGGGCTGGAGGCCGAACGGGAAGTCCCCGCGAGTCTGGCCCTGGGCGAGTGGCGAGAAGTGCGCGTAAAGCTGCACAACCCCTCACGCCTGACGCTGGTCGTCGACCTGTTCGATCACCACCCTTCGGATTTCGAGAGCCGTGGACTGCCTGCGCGGCATCGCCTTCCTGCGGGAGGCTTCCTGGAGCAGCCCTACCAGGTGCGCCCCACGGCCCGGGGGCCCCGGGTTTTCGGCCCCGTCCAGGTGCGGGTGTCGACGTTCCTGGGGTTGTGGGCCCGCACCCTGAAACTGCCCGCGACCTTTCCCGTCAAGGTGTTCCCCAACTTCGCCGCCGTGGCCCGCTACGCGCTCCTTGCCACGGACCAGCGCCTCTCGATGCTGGGCATCCTCAAGCGTCCTCGGCGGGGGGAAGGGATGGATTTCCATCAGCTGCGGGAGTATCGGGAAGGAGACACCCTCAAGCAGGTGGATTGGAAGGCCAGCGCCCGGAGTCGCAAACTCATCAGCCGTGAGTACCAGGACGAGCGCGACCAGCAGGTGGTCTTCCTGCTGGACTGCGGACGGCGGATGAAGTCCCTGGATGAGCTCGACGGATCGGCCCTGGGGCATTTCGACCAGGCCCTCAACGCGCTCTTTCTGCTCGCCTTCGTGGCCCTCAAGCAGGGTGACGCCGTGGGCGTGGCGACCTTCGCGGAGGACCGCCCCCGCACCCTGGCGCCGCACAAGGGCTTGGCCACCCTCGAGCACCTCTTCCAGAACCTCTTCGATCTCCATCCCACGACTCATGCCACGGATTACCTCGGGGCGGCTGAGGCCTTCCTCAGGCAGTTCCGGAAACGCAGCCTCGTCATCCTGCTCACGAATCTGCGGGATGAGGATGACGCCACCCTGCTTCCCGCGCTGCGGCTCCTCCGGGGCCGCCACCTCGTCATCCTCGCGAATCTGCGGGAAGGCGTGGTGGACGGTCTTCTGGCTCAGCCCGTGTCAACCTTCGAGGCGGCCCTGGACCATGCCGCCGCCCACGACTACCTGGCCCATCGCGCCGATCTCTTCCAGCGCCTCCTGCAGGTTGGCACTAGCGTGCTCGATGTCAGCCCCGCCAAACTCCCCACGGCCCTGGTGAATCGCTACCTGGAGCTCAAGGCCAGCGGGTTGTTCTGAACGCGTCTCGCGAATCAGCTCTCCGTATCCTCTGCCACAAAAGGGGGAACCGCCTGCTCCCTATGGTCGCGATGTCCCCACTTTGACCTCCACGCGGCGGGTTCTGCTTTTGGATTGCCGACTGGCTTCAGGCGAGCAGGGCGATCCAGAGGACCACGGGCAGCACCCCTGCTAGCACCAGCCACTTCCCGCGCCCGCCCAGCCCGTGTCGGCCCTTGAGCACCATCAGGCCTGAGATAGCCAGGAAGATCAGGCTAAGAGCATAGCCGTCGGCCACCCAGACCCAGCTCTTCCGTCCGTCGTTGAGATGCAGCTGGTTGAGGGCGTGGAGCACGGGGCGGCTCCGGGTGCCTTCCACCAGGGCCTTACCGGTGGGCAGGTCAATGCTCACGGTCCAGCCCTCCAGGAACAGCTTCAGCGTCTCTGGATCCTCCAGGAAGGCGTTCCGGTAAGCGGCGGGATGGGCCAGACGGTGGCGGGCTTCAGCCACCAGTCTCGCCTCTGGCCAAGCTCCATCCAGGGGGCCCAGTTCGCGGACCTCCCGGATGGTGCTGCGATTGGGGTTCCAGTGGGCCTTGTGGTTCACAGCCAGGCCCGAGACCCCATAGACCAGGGTCAGGGCCACGGCCACGTAGCCGATGTCCCGATGCAGTTCCCGCAGGCGCTGTCGCCAACTGGGCTTCCGCAGTGGTCGGGCGGCAGACGCCGTCGACTTCGCTTCCTGGATATCCATCAGCGATGGATCTCGGCGCCCAGCCCCTTGATGCGGACAAAGTGCTTGGGGCCAGGCATATCGGCTCCCTTTCCAAACAGGGCCTTGCGCTGGGTGGCGCACAGCTTCTTCACCTCAGCCTCGCTGTAATTCTTGACCTCCAGGATTCCTTCGACGACCGCTTCACGGCCCGCGCCATCGGCGGGGAAACGGATGATGCCATCCTCGACCTTCACCTGGATCTTCTGGAACCGCTCGTCGCCCTTCAGCATCATCATGCAGCCGCGACTTGCACAGACCTGCAGGATGGTGCCGCGAACGCGGACCTCCTTTCCCTGGTAATGGATGGGCTTGGCGAGAAGCTCCGAGATCCGGGTTTCTTCCGTGAGTTTCAAGGGGCGTCCGTAGGTGTCGGGGGAAGCCAGGAGGGCTAACCCGCAAAAGCAAGTCGCCAGAGTGCGCAGGAACATGGGTGACTCCAGAGCCGGTCAGGACCGGCAGATGACCGGGTGAAGACCCGGGGGATTGGTGAAGACAGGCCCCAGAAGAGACTCCAGCCAGAGGCCGAAGGCCGTTCCCAAGGCGGGTATGGGAAACGGTCAGAACCGGTAGTTGGCCGAGAACCAGATTTCTCGTCCGTGGCCGTACTGGTTCCAATCAAACCGAGTGCTCGGGTCGGTCAGCTCCAACAAGGGCATGCGGTTCAGGAGATTCTTGACTTCGACGCGCACTTCCACGGCCCGATGGAAGGAGGGCCGATAGGCGAGCGTGGTGTCCCAGATCAGGTGGCTCCCAATGGGAAGCGTTTCGTACATCTCGTACCCGTCGTCGGGGTGGTTCCCTGTATTGAACGCCTTACGACTACGCCCCTTCCAGGTCAGGTGGTGGGACCACGTCAGGCCCTGGGGATTCCATTGGCCCGCCACGTGGAGGTCAGCCTTGACGGGAACGTTGAAGTCTTCGGCAGGCCAAAGTCCAGATTCGATCAGGGTGCCGTTGTAGTAGATCGGTTCCCGAGAAACGCTTTCGGTATAGCCCAGGATCAGGCTTTGATTCCGTCGGGTGCGCAGGTAGTCCACGCTGAAACGCCCCACCCAGGCTGCGCCTGCGAACCCCATTGGCTGGCGGTTGAGAATCACCAGCCCGAAGCTATCCGTGGTCGAACGTCCCTCGTTGGTGTACTCCGTCCCCACCGGGAGCCCCAGGGTAGGATCTGCGGCCACTGTCCGAGTGCTGATTTGGTCCCGACCTTCCCGCTTAACCCAGGTGAGGTTACCGTCGAAGCGGCCCAGTGCCTGCTGGAGCCCAAGGGCAAACTCGTAGGTGTATGGGGTTTTCAGATTCTCGTACCTGGACAGCTTGTAGGACGGAACGCCGACGACAGGCGCGCCACTGCTGGTGGTCTGTTGGACCTTTAGCAGATCCTTTTGTTCGGCGAAGGCGTAGTACAGCATGCTGGTGCCGAAGTAGCGCGACACACCGGCATTGAGCCGGGTGCACTGGTCGCCTTTGATATCCCAGGTGGCCTGGAGCCGCGGTGAAACGTTCACCACTTCGAGGAAGGTGTCCCGATCCAACCGGAGCCCGGGAGTGAACGTGAAGCGGTCACCGACGATGCGATCGGCCACAAAAAGGGCGGCATCCGTGTACTGGATATCCGCCTTCCCTTTCCGGTAGAGCCACTTACTGCGGTGCTGAGAAGGAGAGGTCGGCGTGGGCTTGTAGTCTTGGTATCCCAGGCTGTCTTGCATGCGCTCGTAGGCTGCATCTACCCGCTGGGCGTCGATGCCCGCATAGGCCTGATGCTCCCAGGATCCCGTGCGGAAGGGATTCAGATCGAAACGCAGTTTGGTGGAAAGGGTGTCGCTGTGGTTTTCCTCCGTGCCATGGCCCACCACACTCCAAAGCGAGTAGGGCGATTGCACTCGATAGGTGATGGTGTCATGGCGATTGCCCACCCGACGATCCGAGAGCCGGTCCCATCCGAGCTTGGCGCTCCATCGGCCAAGGCGGCCCTGGTGGTTCAGGTCATAGGCGAGCCCAAGGCCCTCGTTCTCGTTGGTCCACTCGGAGTCGACAAAGAACCAGCTGACGTTCCGATCGGCACGCCGCGCGAACTTGAAGGTCAGATCCTGCACACTCGACTCGCCATTCCAGAGCGTGAACTTGGCCAGGGCGTTGTCCACTCGATCGGCCATGGAGGCCACACCCTGCTTCGTCAGGCGCTTGATATCGGAATTGCGCCGCGATAGACCCAGCATGGCGCCGAACCGCTCGCCGAGCCTGGTTTCAAAGGAGAGGCTGGCGAAGCGCTTGGTCCATTCCGGTGTCTTACCGCTCCTCCCCTGATCGAAGTCTTCCTGGTGGTCCGCACCGATGCGCGTCTCGCTCAGTCCCGAATGACTGGTGCTCACCTCCAACTCGGCGCGTGTGCGATCGCCCGCCCTGCGCAACCGCGCATCCACAACACCCCCGTTGAATCGACCGTACTCCACCGGCACCATGCTGTCGAAGACCCGCAGCTCTCCGATGAGCGCCGTGTCCACCTGGTAGCCCTGAGTCGCCCCAGAGATGTTTCCAATTTGAGAGTTCTCCCGGTTCTGGTTCCCCGGATTCAGCGTGTTGCTCGCGTCCATCCCATCAATCTGGAAAAGGTTCTGATACGGACTGGCGCCGTGAAACGAAATGACCTCCTCACCCATCGAACCGCGATTCATGCCGGAGCCCGCCGTGTTGGCGAGGCGAACACCCGGCTGGAGCGCCAGCACCTCGTCCACTCCCCTCCGGGCCGTGGGCAAAGTGGCGAGTTCTTCGTGGGAATACTGAGTCTTCCCGACCTCCCTCGTGGGTTTGGCCCGAACCTCCACGGCGGGTAGGGTGATTTCAGGCCGGAAAAGTCTGAATACCCCCTGCCCGTCCGTCTTGGCTACCAAGCCTGTTCCCTTAAGGATCGCAGCGAGAGCAGCCTCTGGACGCAGTGAACCCGAAACCCCCGGACTGCGTAACGAGTTCAGCAGCAGCCCCTCCCTCTCAACCTTGCAGCCGCTTTGTTGTTCGAAGGCTTTCAGCGCGATCGGCAGAGCCCCTGCGGGGATTCGGAAAACCGTCTCTTTAGGGGCGAGCGCGACGAGCGGGACAGCGCAGGCAACAAGCAGCATGACCAGGGGAGTTTGCATGATTCCTCCATTGAAGCCTCGCCATGCGGGCTCCAGGCGCGACGGGATCGCGCGGTGTTGATTCAGAAAAAATCGCAGCACACACGATGAGACTGCGACACTCTCTCATTTATGCGAACCCAGAATCACTCGTCAACCACCTGCAAGGCGATTCGCTTCTGTGCTAACCCTTCTGTATCAATATCAATGCGGACGAACACAAACTGTGATTTCCATCACTTGAGAATGGGTCTCTTTGGCAATTTGGTTATTCTTTGCCCCTGGGACACGCCAACGCCCTGTCCCCGGCTCTTCTGGACATGACAGGGCAGCGGATGAATGCCCTCACGAGGTTTGGGCCATTGGTCGAGATGGTTCGACCGCCTAGCCTCGAAAATGCCGCACACGAAAGGTTCAGCATGAACGCACTCATCGAATGTCGCGATCTCTGCCACAGTTACGACGATAAACAGGTCTTAGAAAACCTCTCCTTCACCGTGGAGCGCGGAGGGATCTTTGGCCTGCTCGGCAAGAACGGGGCTGGCAAGAGCACCACCATCAACATCCTGATGGGGTTCTTGAGGCCCACTTCCGGCACCTGCCGGGTGCTGGGCGAGGACAGCCACCACTTGTCGGCCTCGGTGCGCCAGCGAATCGGCTTGCTGCACGAGGGATTTGTGCAGTACGACTTCATGTCCATCGAAGAGCTTGAGCGCTATTACGCGCCCTTCTATCCCCTGTGGGACCGGCGTCTCTTCTACGACCTGGTGGACCGTCTCCGGGTGCCGTACGGACGAACCCTGGCGAAGATGTCCTGCGGCCAGCGCTCCCAGGTGGTCCTGGGTCTCATCATGGCCCAGCAGCCAGAGCTGATGATCCTGGACGACTACAGCATGGGCCTGGATGTCGGCTACCGTCGCCTGTTCATCGAGTTCCTTCGGGATTACGTGGCCGAGCGCGGCACCACGGTGCTGCTCACCTCCCATGTCGTCCAGGAGGTGGACAAGATCATGGACCAGATGATCGTGCTGCGGGAAGGCCAGGCTGCGATCTCCGGGGTGAAAGACGCCTTCATGGCGAGCTTCGCCAGCTTTCGCTTCAAGCGCACAGAACCATCCCAGGCCCTGGAGCGAGATGAGGTCGTGAGCAGCGTGGAGCACAGCACCAGCCACACCCGGCTGTACGGATTCCTGGATGAGTCGGCTGTGCGCGCCTACCTGGGTGAGCGGGGTGTTCCCTGCGATGACCTGGAGCCCCTTGCCATGGAATTCGAAGATGCCTTCATTGGTCTCACAGGGAAGTACTGAAGTTTGGTGTGGTTTCTAAAACCAGGCCCTCAACAACGCGAGGATTCAAGATGACGACACCAGTGCGGGCTCTCCTGGGCAAGGAGTGGGTTAAGTTACGCAAAGGGCTGCTGCTCCTGCCAGTGCTTCTCGGCTATGCGACCGTGGGCAGCCTGCTGGTCTTGCGCGCCATTGAACGTCGGCATGGGGCCTTCGGCCTTTGGGCCACTCTTCTCGAAAAAGAGCCGCATTTTTTTCAGGGTTATCTCGTGTTGGCCGCCTGTGGGGTGCTGGTGGGCTTCTTGCAGGCCTGGCCAGAATTCCAGGGACGGCGACTCCGCCTCCTGTTCCATCTGCCCGTAGAACCCAGGTTGGCCTTGGGGGTGATGATCGCCACGGGCATGGCTGTGCTCCTGGCCGTAAACCTTGTGGCCTACGGCTGCCTGGGCTGGACCTTGTCGGCCTTCCATCTTCCCTGGGACATCGTGCGGCCGGTGCTCCTTTCGGTGGCGCCCTGGAGCCTCCTGGGAGTGGCGGCCTATCTGCTGACCATCGCCTTCTTCGCCTGCCGGGACCTGGGGGGAAGAGCTATGGTGGTCGCCGCCACGTACGCAGCCTGGAATCTCCTGGCGGCGCGGGCGGGCTACGGCCTCTATGGCCCCTCGCTATGGGGCTACGCCCTTGGGGTGCTGCTGCTGATTCCCTTTGCCTATCAAGCCTTTCTGCGCTTTGTTGGCGAGGTGGAACACGCCCGGCGATTCCCCTGGCTGCGGGGTCTCGGGCTTTTGGCTGGAACGCTTACGCTATCCCTGATCCTCCCGGACCTTTTCAGCCGGATCCTACTGCCCCAGCGGGTCGGTCAGCGCATTTTCTTCAGTCCGGTCCACGACTGCTTTGCCGTGGCGACCACCAACAGGACCACGACCACCGGTCCCACCACTCAGGAAATCACGAAATACGCACTGGAATACGGAAAGAGCCTGGATCGGCGACAGTACGCAGAGGCGCTGCCCTTCCTGTATGCCGAAGACCTACTGAAGTGGAACCGTTTCCCTGAGACCATTGCCGGAGTGGCGGTGGAACCTCACGCGGCAAAGTTCGGATGGCAGTATCAGAACTTCGCCCCCCGGGACTGGAATGCTCCCGCGCCGATGCTGCACATGCTTCTAGAGGCGGAACCCAGAGGAGCGCGCCTGGAGATGCCGGAGGATGTTTTCCGAGTGCGCCACGATGGGCAAGGCCTCGAGTTTCTCCGTCCCGAGACCGGCCAGGCAAACAAGGCTAAGAGCGCCCTGTTTACTGATGCCCTGAAGAATGCGGGGTTCGTCTTTCCAGTGGTCGCCCTTGGCGGAAATCCCGATGCGCGTAAAGAATACGATTTCGGCTATCTCCTGGTGGATGCGGCACAGGGACTCTTCCGCCTGCAGCAAGTGACGGGCAAGCCGCGGGTGGTCCGCTCAGCGCAGTCAGTTCCAGGACACGTGCGAGGAGTCCTGGTGTCGGAACATCGGCGTCGGGAATACGCGGGAGTGGTGGTGACCGACCAGGCGTTCCTGGTGGTGATGCAGCAATCCCTTGAGCTGCAGCGTCTACCCCTGGACACCTTCCAGGCGGACCACACCCAGGTGACCCTCTGGTCAGATCCGCTCGGACGAAGCGTCGTGGCCCGGGATGTAGCCGAGGCCAGCCCCTCCAAGGCCCTGGCGCTGGGAACTGATTTCGCGCTGCGACGGGCCTATACCCACCCGGCGGACCCCGTCGAACAGCTTAGTCTGGCCCGCCGAGCTCGAGCGGCCTCCACGCTCTTCCCTCTGCGGGTGGTCCAAGGGACCCCGAGCTCACCCTTCCTTACGTTGAACCTCGAGAAGGCAGAGCACCCAAAATGGGCCTGGGGAGTCAGCGTGGCGCTTGCGCTGTTGAGCCTCCTCTGGGCCCCCTGGCGCGGACAATCCACCCGCGCCATAGACGCGCTCCTGATCGCCATCTTCGGCATGCCTGCGCTGCTGGCGCTCTGGTTGACCGAGGGCCGCTCCCCTGGCTGGCTGCGCCGAGGCTAGTCGTTCATCCCCGGCAGGATCGAACCCACCCATTCCCATTCCGTACCAATGACCGCCGGGTTCGTCAGACTTGAATCAGCCAGAGGCACCCAGCGGCCTCTCACGGACACCGAAAAGCAGTCAGGGCCTCGATCTCCGTGGCCTTCACATCAAACACCGAGTGCAAGCTGGTGAGCTTGATCAAATCGAAGATGCGCGGGTTCATGCCACAGAGTTTCAACTCTCCCTGGCGGTTGCGGACGGAGGTGAAACAAGCCACCAGTTCGCCTATCCCCGAGGAATCGAGGTAGCTCACTTGGCTGAAATCGATGAGAATCTGGCGGGCACCCTCTGCCAGCTGAGTGCGCACCGCCTCGCCCAGTTCCTGGTCGCCATCCCCAAGGGTTATCCTGCCAGATGGGCGAAGTACGCTGACACCTTGGTGCTGATCGATTCGAATAGTCATGGTGATCTCCTCTACATGGAGGGGTGAAGGGACAGCCATTCGCCGAAGACTTCATCCCATGTGACGATTCGGGCCAGCAATCGTTCCCGCATCCGCTGATGAGCCTGGCGATGTTTTGCCAGGCCGGGGAACCACATGCCTTCCATCAACAACTCTTCTCGAGCGAAGTGGTCGACGACATGCGCCTTGAGGTCTTCGAGCAGGCTCAGATGGGCGGTGCGCTGGCTGGGTTCCCAGCACAAAGTCCCGTACAGATCGGAAAACCGGCTGATCAGATAGTCGTGATCGCGTTCGATCTGAGTGTCATGAGGGGGTGCATGGTTCTCCTCCTATCTTGTCCCGGCCTCTCGTGAGGCTCGAATTGCGGTGTTGCTTGCTTGGATGCTCGTGGCACATCTGGCCATCCTGCGTTTCATGCTCCATGCCCTTCAGCCCTGGACTAGAAAGTCCAGGCGATTTGACGTGCCTGCAGACACCCGCACTGCGCTGTCTCCTGGCGACATTCGGGGGTTCGAGTCCCCAGGCGGTCCAGATCAAAAAGAGCCCCCAGCGCAGCGCCGCTTGGTCACCCTCCGACAGCGCACTGCGCTGTCTCCTGGCGACATTCGGGGGTTCTAGTCCCCAGGCGGTCCAGATCAAAAAGAGCCCCCGAGGGGGCTCTTTTTGATCTGGGGCGGCTGAGGGGACTCGAACCCCCGACACCTGGAATCACAATCCAGTGCTCTAACCAACTGAACTACAGCCGCCGTTGGAGCCGTTCAGTCTACCAGGGATGGGGAGCGGTGACCAGGGTTGAAACCTTTGAAGTGATGGCATCATGTTGGGTCTGATCCGACCCTCTGGGTCTTAACTGCACGAGGTTGCCGCATGAATCGCATGGTCAAACAGACACTTGGCCTCTCAGCCTTTGCAGC
>JFJP01043867.1_pt1 | contig 10395 bp, 12 predicted proteins | sample 431651 | NCBI WGS metagenome assembly JFJP01 (sample SAMN02602958, study PRJNA72255) | Microbial mat metagenome, whole genome shotgun sequencing project. | biome: fresh water; feature: sink hole; material: water; isolation source: purple microbial (photo- and chemosynthetic) mats found in... | reverse complement strand
TGTTTTGTTCTCTTTCCAGATATTTTGCCACTTTGCTTCTATCGATTTAAAATCGTACCTGTTGCTTTTCCCCTGAACGCTGGTCATATTTCTCTACCTTTTTGTTGGCACCTTGTCGTTGAGCTGATTGTTCCAAGGTCAAATGTTCGATAAAAAAGTTTTCTCTATGGTTAAAGCTGGCCTTCATCCTCGGAGTAATGACTCATGTTTTCAAACATGGTGAACTCTTTGAGAAAGGTTAATTTGACAGCGCCGGTCGGGCCGTTTCGTTGCTTTCCGATAATGATTTCAGCCGTTCCGCGGTTCGGATTATCTTCAGCTTTATTGTATACTTCATCTCTATAGATGAAACAGATTACATCGGCATCCTGTTCGATAGCGCCAGATTCCCGCAGATCAGACATCATGGGGCGTTTGTCAGTCCGGCTTTCGAGACTGCGGTTAAGCTGGGAAAGTGCTACGACCGGGATGTGGTGCTCTTTGGCCAAGGCCTTGAGCGATCTGGAAATATCACTGATTTCCTGCGTCCTGTTTTCTGAGTTGCTGCGACCCTGCATGAGTTGGAGATAGTCGACGATGATCAGACCGATGTCATATTGCGAGGCCAGGCGGCGAACCTTGGCCCGCATTTCAAGAACCGAGATGGCTGGGGTATCGTCGATATATATCGGCGCGTCTGTGAGCATTCCAACGGCCCGGGTGAGTTTGGGCCAATCGTCATTGAGTAGCTTTCCGGTACGAATGCGTTGAGAATCTATTTTGCCGACTGAACTGAGCAACCTCATGACAAGCTGCTCTTTGGACATTTCAAGGCTGAAGATTCCAACACCCCTTTTCTCAATCAAAGCTGCGTGTTGGGCCATATTCATGGCAAAGGCTGTTTTACCCATGGATGGCCTTGCAGCAATGATAATGAGGTCTGACGATTGCAGGCCGGCAGTCATTTTGTCTATTTCATAATAGCCGGTAGGTACTCCGGTGATCAGTTCTTTGCGCTTAAAAAGATTTTCAACGGTAGCAAAAGCCTGGGGAACGATATGTTTAATAGAAACAAAATTCTGGCTGCTTTTCGAGCCGGCTATGTCGAAAATCGCTTGTTCAGCTTCGTCGACCAGGATATCGATGTCTCCCTGATCTTCATAACAGCGTGTGGCTATGTCGGTGTTGACACTGATAAGTTTCCGCAGTATCGATTTCTGCCGGATGATTTTTGCGTAGCTGGCAATATTGGCAGTTACCGGAACAATCGATGTAAGGCTTGAAAGATACGCTATCCCACCAATCTCATCGAGTTTGTTTAGATCATTCAAGTGGTTTGAAAGTGTGAGGAGATCATACGGCTCATTTTTCTCGAAAAGGTCAATCATGGCCTCGAATATTACCCGATGCCCGTCTTTATAGAAGTCAGAGGGCTTGATAAGCTCAAGAGCCGTACTGAAAGATTTTTCTTTGAGTAGTATGGAGCCGAGAACGGCCTGTTCGGCCTCGAGGTTTTGCGGAGGAATACGCAGTGCTGTTCCGGTTACTGGTTGTTTACTCAACTGGGCGTATTCGTTCATATTCGGTAAGAAAGAAAGAAAAAGATTGACGCACTCCGCCGCGCCTAGTCTAAACAAAAACACACCATAAAGGCAATGCCTTTATGGTGTGTTGGTTGAGAACAATGGGGGCAATCGCCCCCGGCGAGGTTCATGTCGAGGAGGTCTTTTCTGTAGAAGAAAGACTCTGCATATAGCGAGCAGAAGCGCTGTTGCGATTTTCAGGTAGCGGTCGGCACCACTTTTACGTTGATTTCGGTTGTCATCTGGAAGCCCACCTTAACCTGTACGGAGGCAGTGCCAATGGTTTTGATCGGTTCTGACAGTAGTATCAGCTTTTTATCGATTTCAACGCCGTTTTCAGCAAATTTCCCAGCAATATCGGCATTGGTAACAGAGCCAAAAAGTCTGCCGTCATCCCCCGCGAGCTGTTCGATAACGATTTCGATGCCGGAGATTTTCTTTGAAAGCAGTTCAGCCTGCTGGCGCTCGTTTTGCCGACGGGCTTCAATAGCCGCTTTATTCTGGTTTAGAATAGCAAGATTTTCTTTGTTGGCAAGTACTGCTTTTCGTTGTGGTAACAGGTAATTGCGACCATAACCAGGCCTAACGGCGACTATGTCGCCTTCCTGGCCAAGGGTGCTGATGGTTTCTTTGAGTATGAGTTCCATTTTTTGACTCCTTGTAGTGTTTCTCTATTCTTTCACATCTACTGAGATAAGTTTCTGTAAATCACTTTAGGTGCTTGTGGTATCTGCCGTTTCTATTTCAGGCGGTTTCTTCAGTTTCCTGAAATCGAGCCAGACATCTGCGAGGCCGAGGCCGAGCAGCAGTATTGTTCCAAAGGATTGAAAGACTACTATGACATACAAAAACGACCGCAAGAAAATGGGCACATTCCACGTGTGCAAGTAGTATGAAATTATTGCCAACCCTTGAAAACAATAAATGAGACTGATAAATATCAGCAGATTGATCCCGAAAACTTTCAGTGAACTGAACGGCAGCAGGGCAAAAGCTGCACCTGCTATGACCACCCAGACCACTCTTTCAGGAAGTTGCCACAGTTGATATTTTGGCCATGGCGAAGTGCCGCCGATTTTATTCAGCACCACGTTGCCAACCACCATCGAGAACCAGATTGTGAGAAGAACAAATCCAGCCAGGATGGAAGGCATAATCAGAGGAAGAACAATCCTCATCTGATGAAAAGTTGTTTCAAGCATTGCGAGCGCATCTACCGATACAGATTCACTTTGCCTGTAATATTCCAAGGCCTCGGTGATGCCTTGGTCAATCGAACCTAAGAAAACAGTATATGGCGGAACCTCGCGTGCTACCGAGAAGAGCCCGGCTGCATGAGCAAGCGCATAGCCGGCGGGCATCAACGAGAGTGAAAGCAACATAGGTTCAATCGCTTGCAGGAGCAGCGATCCAATCAATGCGATGACGCCCCCGGTGAGTACCAGTCGATTTCCTACATAAAATCCATATCTGCAAAGATATATAAATGTGAGCAGGGGCAGGATTCCATGCAGCCAACCGAATATCGACCAGTCCAACCCGGGAAGCAATGCAACGAGGGCGAAAAGCAGGATGTTTTGGAATATCTTACCCAGCTCAGGTCCTGCATCTGCCTGATGTGTCACCCTGCCTCCTCGACGAAAATCAGCCCTGAACCGCACCGGAATATGGCAGCAAGGCGATATGACGTGCCTGCTTGATTGCTTCGCACAGTTGGCGCTGATGCGTAGCGCACGTCCCGACTATCCGCCGTGGGATTATCTTGCCTCTCTCAGTGACAAAATTGCGCAACATTTTTACATCTTTGTAGTTAATTGCGGCTTCTTTGTCTCCGCAGAAACGGCAGACTTTTTTTCTGGAAAATAATTTTTTCTGGGGTCTTTGTGCCATTGTCTATGTCTCCCGATATTAGAGTGTACGCTTAGGGGCGTCTATTCTTCGTCTACAAGTTCGTGCTCTTCTAAGTCCTCTTCGACGAAATCAACCTCGTCGTCATCGGAGCTTTCTCTTGCAGCGAGTTGTGTCGCTGCCTCAGCAATAGCCTTCTCGATATCCTCGTCTGTGATTGAATCAACGGTCTTGATCGTCAGATATTTAAGGACTGCATCGTCGATTCTGAATTTTCGCTCAATCTCAGACACTGCAGCCGGAGTGCCGGCGTAGTCACAGTAAACATACTGTCCCTGGGTTTCTTTTTTGATAGTGTAGGCGAGTTTTTTCAAACCCCAGCGGGAGAGGCTTATGATAGAACCTTTCTCGTCGAGGATGATTTTTTTGGTGTTTTCAATAATTGTATTGATCTCATCCTCGCTCTGACTCGGGCGAATGATGAAGACCGTTTCATACCTGCGCATGTGTTCCTCCTCGTGGACTCATGAGTATAATGGGCGATATGCCCGATTTTCGGCCCCTTTGGATATATGAATAATCAAGGGGCGAAGAGGTGTTTGATCCTGTACAGAGGATCTTGAGTTTAACAGAAATACGTGTCTTTATAAGAAATGCAAAGACATTTACCTGTTAATAAAACTGGCAACTATAGCGAAATTTCCTAAAATTGTCAATTCAATTTATCCGCTTTTTCTTTTGCCTTGATAGCAAGCCATTGCTCTCGGAGTTCTTCTTCGCTTTTACAGACAACTTCAGCAAAGACATGCGGATGCCGACGGATTAATTTTGCATTGATTGCTCGCAGTACATCGTCAATGGAAAACAAGCCGTCTTTCTCGTTGATATGTGAGATGAGGAGGATGAGGTACAGCATATCACCGAGTTCTTCACAGAGGTTTTCGTGATCGTTGTTTTCAATGGCTTGTATGATTTCTGCCATTTCGGAGTTCAGGTGCTTTTTCAGGGAGTTGTTAGTCTGTCGTTTGTCCCATGGGCAGCCTGTGTTGCCAAGGAGTTGCCCTATAGTTGCCTGAAGTTCGGAAAATCTTTTGTTTGATTGAGACATTGTCGAAGTGTTTGGGGTGTCGGTTGCTCCCTTAGGGTCGTGCCGGATACTCATCTTGAAAGGGAATGATAGAAGAGGTTCTGCGTGTCAATGTTGAAAAAGGTTGACAGGTATACTCATGACCAACTAAGTAGCCTTGCATCAAACTGTGACGTTGTGGTATTGCGCCGTGGTGCAGTTGACAAAGAGAAATCCTTGTTAGATAATGCTAGAAGAAGATAAATTACAAGTTTTGAGTACGCATGTCACGAGTAATACAGTGAATGCGGTTTTACTGAAGCAATTCATTACAACGAGGGCAGACATGGAAGACGAAAAAAAGCAAAAATTCCTTTTAGAAAAACATAAAGATATCGCAAGGATTGATCAGGAGTCCAAAAGGACCCATGGCTGGTATGTACGTGTAAGATTCGTCGGCAAGACCCACTCGAAATTCTTTTCCGACAGGAAATGCGGAGGTCGCTATTCAAGCCTTCTTTCTGCCATATCATGGCGGGATAAAACAGAAAAGAAGCTTGGAAAGATCAGGACCAATAAGCACATGGTGACAGTAAGCAATTCAGGAACTGGTGTTGTGGGTGTGAGGTTGAATGAAAAACTCAACAGATTTGAAGTAAGTTGGGTGACGCATCAGGGGAAGCAAGGAAAAACCTCAGTATCAATATCCAAGCACGGAAAGAAAAATGCTTTAGCAAGGGCGATAGCTATTCGCCAGGAAAAAGAAAAGGCACGTCTGGAATATTCTGTCTGAAAATCTTGGAAGATCTGAAGAAAATCTGCACCCTGCTTCCATGGCCTTGCCGGGGAAGTTCAAAAATGCTGCTTTCTCTTGTTCATGGAGTAATTCAACGGGAGTATCATTGAAAAACGTTGACATTTGCTCGGGAAAAGGGTTAGATCCTCAGTTTTGAAATACTATTTCAGTCACTGATGAGTTTGAGAAGATTTTATTCAAAGAGGTTTAGATAATGTATGCAATAGTTCGAACTGGCGGAAAACAGTATCAGGTTGCCTGCGGTGATCAGCTACGCGTTGAAAAGCTTGAGGGAAATGTCGGTGATACCATTGATTTGAGTGATGTGCTCATGGTTGTCGATGGTGATGAGGTCAAGATCGGACATCCCGTTTTGGAGAGTGCCAAGGTCGTAGCCAAGATAGCGGAACAAGGACGAGCCAAAAAGGTTATTGTCTTCAAGAAAAAGAAGAGAAAAGGATACAGACTGCGCAAAGGACATCGCCAATCGTATACTGCACTGAAGATCGAAGAAATTTCGGCATAGAACGTTTCAGATAAATCGATGAAAAGATTCCGTGCGATACCTTTAGGCGCATGGTTGAAGGAGTAGCTCATGGCACATAAGAAGGCGGGTGGCAGTTCAAGGAACGGCCGTGACAGTGGAGGACAGAGAAGAGGCGTCAAGAGATTCGGTGGTCAGGAAGTCAAGGCCGGTAATATCCTTGTTCGCCAACTCGGCACCAAAATTCATCCGGGAACAAATGTTGGTTGTGGTCGTGACTACACATTGTTTGCCACGGTAGACGGTGTTGTCAAGTATGAAGAATTTGGCAAAGATAAGAAACGGGTCAGCGTCTACCCCGCCGTCTGAAAAAAAGCTGGAATTCCCTCCCTTGCGGCCACCTCGGTGGTGCACTCTCGAGTTTTCTCAAGCTCGGCAATCAATGTAATTGATAGCCGAGCTTTTTCTTTACTGTAGTGCGTTCGTCTTTTGTATTGATATTTAGAGCGCATTACTGGACCTTTCTCGTAGATATATAAATTATGGCCTTCGTGGATGAAGCAAAATTTTTCGTCAAAGCAGGGGATGGTGGAGACGGGTGTGTGAGTTTCAGGCGGGAGAAATATGTCCCTAAAGGCGGTCCGAACGGAGGAGACGGAGGCAGAGGTGGGAGTGTGCTCATCAGGGCAACGAAAACGCTACATTCTTTGATTGACTTTCGTTATCGCTCTCATTTCAAGGCTGAAAGGGGAACTCACGGGCAGGGAAAAGACATGCATGGAAGGCATGGCAATGACTGCAGTATGGAAGTTCCTGTCGGTTCTTTGATCAAGGACAGTGAAACTGGAGAAATTCTCGCTGATTTGCTGCACGATGGCGATACATTTCTTGCGGCTAGAGGAGGGGACGGCGGTCTGGGAAACACTCGTTTTGCCAGCGGCACCAACAGGACTCCTCGTTTTGCAACCAAGGGCGAGGCCGGAGAGGAGAAGTGGCTGCGCATTGAACTCAAACTCATGGCGGATATTGGACTTGTCGGATTGCCAAATGCCGGTAAATCCACACTGCTCTCAAGATTATCTGCGGCCAATCCCAAAATTGCCAGTTATCCTTTCACAACTCTCGAGCCACAACTCGGGGTTCTCAAATTCCGGTTTCGAAAGCAGGTTATCATCGCTGACATTCCTGGACTTGTTGAGGGGGCTCATGCCGGAGTAGGTCTTGGGCACACATTCCTTCGGCATATAGAGCGTACCAAGATACTTCTGCATGTGATTGATGTCTCGGATCTTGAATACCAGAAAAATTATTACATCATTGAAAATGAATTACAGTCGTACAAAGAAGAACTTGTTGAACGTACACGATTTCTGGTGTTGAATAAGGCGGATTTGATTGATCCCGAGGAATTGCTCGATATTCGGCAGTGGTTTGCCGGCATTGGCAGAGATACTTTGGTAATCTCCGGACTCATTGGCACCGGGATAGAGGAGTTGAAAAGCTTCCTTGAAGAAAATCTCCCTGAGGAAGAAGAGCAACAGGCAATGAATGAGGAGAAAATTACCATCATAGATGTTTGAGAGGGCCGTTTTTAATTGATATGCCATTTTATCGGCATCACACTGGAAAAACCGATGTCAGCCTGATTTTCGATACTGTTTGAATGCCCAGGCGTGATGAAAAAGTTCCACGATCATGACTATTCAGGTTCAGAGAGACGAGGGGTTATATTTTCGTCAAACCCTTTTTGATAAAGCAAAGCGTGTCGTAGTAAAGGTTGGTAGTGCTATCCTCACCGATACTGATGGCATGAATCGTGAGGTTGTGGGCAATCTGGCCAGGGAAATCAGCTTTCTTCACAATAGCGGTCGTGAGGTTATACTGGTGACATCCGGCGCTGTTGCCGCAGGAAAAAAGAAAATCGCCTTTGTCCCCCACGGTGAAGTCAGCTTGCCGGAAAAGCAGGCTTTCGCCGCAATCGGCCAGTCATGTCTTATGCAGACATATGAAGAGGCCTTTTCCCAGCACAAAAAAAATATCGCCCAGATCCTCCTTACCCATTCAGATCTCGCGGATCGTGATAGATATCTCAATGTCAGAAATACTATCATGACTCTTTTTCGTTTCGGTGTTATCCCCATTATTAATGAAAATGACACGGTATCCGTTGAGGAACTGCGTTTTGGTGACAATGACACGCTGGCTGCGCTTATTACCAATCTCATCGAAGCAGACATGTTTATCTGTCTGACCGATGTGCTTGGGTTGTATAACGGAAATCCACAGACAGACCCTGACGCACGGCCAATCTATACTATTGCTGAAATAACAGATGAAATCGAAGGATTAGCTGGGAATTCGAAGAGCGATGCCGGCACCGGTGGCATGCAGAGCAAGATACGGGCGGCTAAAATGGTGGCAGCCCGTGGAGGAAGCTCTTTTATTGGTCCAGGACGTGAGAAAAATATTTTGCAGTCACTTTTTGGCGGAGAGCTGATAGGCACATTTTTTCTCCCGCGCAAAGAAAAGATGCACAGTCGTAAGCACTGGATCAGCTATGTGCTCAAGCCTAAAGGTACACTGACGCTGGATGAGGGGGCTTGCCTGGCTATCTCAAAACAGGGCAGGAGTCTTTTGCCATCAGGGATCAGGGCGGTCACCGGCGATTTCGGCGTTGGCGACTCCGTACGCTGCATCGATCTGAACAACAGAATAATCGCCGTTGGTCTTATTAACTACAATGCCCAGGCTGTTGTAAAGATACGTGGATGTCGTTCAGATCAGATTATCGATATTCTTGGCTTCAAGGATAGTGACGAGGTTATTCATCGGGATAATCTCGTCGTTTTATAACTTCACATTATCAACCTTCCAAACAGGCACGCCCATGACGCATTCATCCTCTCTTGAGCAGGACATCTCCAGCATGGCCCGGAAGGCCAGGATTGCCTCCTATTCACTCATGTCATTGTCGACAGAGAAAAAAAATGCAGTATTGCTGAGGGTGGCGGATCTGCTCATCACCAAGAAAAGCAGTATACAGTCTGAAAACGCCAAGGATCTGCTGGTAGCAAGAGAAAAGGGCATGTCTGCTGCCATGCTGAACCGTCTTGAACTCACAGATGCGGTTTTGGACTCGATGGTTGGAGGCCTCCGTGAAATTTGCGCCCTTCCTGATCCGGTCGGAGAGATCAAAGACCTCGGTAGACGCCCAAACGGCTTACTGGTTGGCCGTATGCGGATTCCTCTCGGTGTCATTGCCATGATTTACGAATCACGACCGAACGTGACGGTTGACGCCGCCGCCCTGTGCCTGAAGACCGGCAATGCAATTCTGTTGCGCGGCGGATCCGAGGCCCTACTATCGAATCTGGCCTTGGCAAAAATTCTGCAGGAAGCATTGCGAGCGGAGCAGATGAACGAAGATGCCGTTCAGGTAATTCCAATCGTCGATAGGCAAGCTGTTACCCTGCTGCTAGGGCAGGAAGAATATATTGATCTGGTTATTCCACGTGGGGGTGAAGGGCTTATCCGCTTTGTCGTCGAAAATTCGAAAATTCCCGTTTTGAAACATTACAAGGGAGTATGCCATATTTATGTCGATAAGGATGCTGATCTGCGCAAAGCCACCTCGATAATCCTCAATTCCAAGGTGCAGCGTCCGGGAGTGTGTAACGCCTTGGAGGGCCTCCTCCTTCATCAATCTGTTGCTCAGCAGTATTTGCCTATTATTGCTAAGGAATTGCAGGACAACGGGGTACAGCTTCTCGGGTGCCCACGTTGTCTTGAGATCATCCCAAATATCCAGCCCGCCGCTGAAGGTGATTGGGGGACTGAGTTTCTTGAGCTCAAGCTCTGTGTAAAAATTGTTGCGGATATCGACGAGGCCCGTGAATATATCCGCCGGTATGGTTCTCAGCACACCGAATCAATACTGACCGAAAATTATACAACTGCTTTGAACTTCATCAACACTGTAGATGCCTCGGCCGTCATGGTAAATGCCTCCACCCGGTTCAACGACGGTGGGCAACTTGGTTTGGGAGCCGAGATTGGCATCAGTACCACGAAACTGCACGCCTATGGGCCCATGGGGCTTGAGGAATTGACCACGAGGAAATTTGTAGTCTTCGGCCAGGGGCAGGTTCGAGGTTGATGCATCGGCTAGGTCTCTTCGGCGGGGCATTTGACCCGATTCACTATGGTCATCTTCGTCTAGCAGAGACCGCCGAAGTGGAATGCGGGCTTGAGAAGATTCTCTTTCTGCCAAGCGCTTTTCCGCCCCACAAAGAGCCGACGCTGCTCACACCTTTCCGGCATCGACTGGCGATGCTTAATCTTGCTCTTGCGGGAAAGGAGTGTTTTTCTTGCTCTCCCGTTGAAGAGTTTCTCTCGCCGCCCTCATATAGCATCGATACTGTTGAATTCCTAAGAAAGTCTCTCCCGTCTGATAACGAAATTTTTTTTCTCATCGGAATTGATGCCTTCTTGGAAATATGCACATGGAAGCGATATGATGAATTATTGGAATGCGTATCCTTTGTTGTTTCAGAAAGAGAAGGTGACCTCGCCGAACGTAAAAGGAGTCTAGCCCAGACACTCGAATACAAACAGGAGGGCCATCTCTGGAAGAGTTGTA
>JFJP01040956.1_pt1 | contig 10395 bp, 8 predicted proteins | sample 431651 | NCBI WGS metagenome assembly JFJP01 (sample SAMN02602958, study PRJNA72255) | Microbial mat metagenome, whole genome shotgun sequencing project. | biome: fresh water; feature: sink hole; material: water; isolation source: purple microbial (photo- and chemosynthetic) mats found in... | reverse complement strand
AGGTTGGTATCAGCAATCATCTCTGCTTTTATAATTTTTTTATTTAAGTGTCTAAGAAAAATTGGCTCAAAATCTTGTACTTTCTTTTTATTCCATTTAACCAGCCATTTATCTCCTTTTCCAGGTTCCGAATTATTATATTCTGTTACTTTCTTATGAATATACTCACTTTCAGTTCTGAATTGACCCACAGCCATAGATTCATATGAAAATTCGACATTAAAACTCTTTTCCTGCTTCAGAAAATCCATATTACCAGAAACTAGAGCATTGTCCTGTGCATAAATGAATGCAAAGGATACAAAGGTTATTAAGCTTATTAAAACGATACATTTTTTTTTCATATACAATTTGTTTCTTTTTGATTTTTTATTTCAAATATAGTCGATTAAAAACTGCAAATAATGACTTTGTGGCAATAAATTAATTTCTTTTCACCTTTTAAATTAAAAATAAAATTAGCCCTATTTGTTTAACTAATTTTTATTATTTCTCTGCCAAATCGGCATAAAAAAAGTCAGAACAATAATGTTCTGACTTAATACAGTCGGGGTGATGTGACTCGAACACACGACCCCTTGCACCCCATGCAAGTACGCTAGCCAACTGCGCCACACCCCGAAATAGATTGCAAAAGTAAACATCAATTTGAATTATCCAAAATTTTAATTAAGATTAAATTTGGTATATTTATTGACTAAAGTAAAAGTAATATATTTAATTATGTAACTAATTAGTAATTATCAGAAATAAAATAAATTAAAATTATATGGGACTATTTAAGACAATCGAAAATCTTGATGAAAAAGGTTCACAAAAGATTGTGAACTCAGAAAGTGAAAAGGTAAAATGTTTAATTATTGGATCAGGTCCTGCTGGATACACAGCTGCAATTTATGCAGCAAGAGCAAACCTTAGTCCTGTTATGTATGAAGGATTAGAGCCTGGTGGTCAGTTAACTACAACGACCGAGGTTGAAAATTTTCCGGGTTATCCTGATGGAATTACTGGTCCGGCAATGATGGAAGATCTTAAAAAACAAGCTCAACGATTTGGAACAGATGTTCGGTTTGGTATTGCTACGGCCACTGATTTATCAAAGCGACCATTTAGAATTACCATTGATGAGAAAAAAATAATTGAAGCGGATTCTTTAATTATTGCTACAGGGGCAACTGCAAAATATTTGGGATTAGAGTCTGAGAAGAAATATATGGGTCAGGGAGTTTCCGCTTGTGCAACTTGTGATGGATTTTTCTACAAGGGAAAAGATGTTGCTGTTGTTGGTGGTGGAGATACAGCAGCAGAAGAAGCAACCTATCTTGCAGGTATATGCAATAAAGTATACTTGATTGTTCGTAAAGATTATTTAAGAGCTTCGAAAGTGATGCAGGAAAGAGTTTTAAATACTAAAAATATAGAAGTGCTTTTTGAGCATCAAACAAAAGAGATTGTTGGAGATATGAGTGGTGTAACAGGTGTCCTCTTGACAAACAAAAAAGGAGAAGAAGTTAAAAAGGATATTCATGGTTTCTTTGTGGCTATCGGACATAAACCAAACTCTGATATTTTTAAACCTTATATCGATACAGATGAGGTTGGATATATCATTACTGAAAGTCATACCACAAAAACCAAAGTTGATGGTGTATTTGCATGTGGTGATGTAATGGATCCTCATTATAGGCAAGCTGTAACTGCTGCAGGTTCTGGATGTAAGGCAGCAATTGATGCTGAACGATTTCTGGGTTCACATAAATAAAAAGAAAAGCCGGTTAAATTTTAACCGGCTTTTCTATGATATTATCTAAACTTAAACTTTAGCAATTGATTCGGCTTTATATTCGCCTGCAATAAGTTTTTTATGTACTGCTTTAAAAGCATTGATTGTATATTCAACATCTTCTAACGTGTGCATTGCTGTAGGAATTAATCTTAATAATAATTGCCCTTTAGGTATTACTGGATATACAACTATTGAACAGAATACATTATAATTTTCTCTTAAATCCATAGTAATGCCTGTACCTTCAGGAATACTACCCGATAAATACACTGGTGTAACTGGTGACTCTGTATTCCCAATATTAAATCCTGCTTCTCTTAAACCTTTTTGTAAAGCATAAACCACTTTCCAAAGATTATCTCTTAACTCTTTTTGAGTTTTTAGTAGTTCTAATCTTTTTAAAGAGCCTATTACCATAGGCATAGGTAAGGATTTAGCAAAGGTTTGAGATCTCATGTTATATCTAAAGAAATTTACAACTTCTTCAGTAGACGCTACAAATGCACCTATACCAGCCATTGCTTTTGCAAAAGTTGCGAAATAGATATCAATATCATTCTGTACACCAAAATGCTCGCCAATTCCAGCTCCTGTATTACCCATTGTTCCAAATCCATGAGCATCATCAACCAATAATCTAAATTCAAATTTTTTCTTAAGAGCTGCAATTTCTTTTATTTTTCCTAAGTCTCCAGCCATTCCGAAAACACCTTCAGTAATAACTAAAATACCTCCGCCTGTTTCTTGTACTAGTTTTGTTGCGAAACCTAACATTTTTTCACATTTTCCCATGTCATTATGGGCATATACGAAACTTTTTCCGCCTTTTGCTTTATGTAGGAAAATTCCATCCATTATACAAGCATGGGCTTCAGAATCGTAAACTATAACGTCTTTTCTTGTAACCAAGCTATCGATAATTGATACCATTCCCTGATATCCATAATTTAACAGAAAAGCATCTTCTTTGCCAACAAATTCGGCTAATTTGTTTTCAAGTTCTTCGTGTTTACTGGTTTGTCCAGACATCATACGTGCACCCATTGGGTATGCTAATCCATATTCGGCAGATGCTTCCTTATCCGCTTTTCTAACTTCGGGATGATTGGCTAAGCCGATATAATTATTTAAACTCCAGTTTAATACCTCTTTACCACGGAATTTCATTTTAGGACCAATTTCTCCTTCTAATTTAGGAAATGAAAAATAACCATGAGCCTCTTTCATGTGTTGTCCTATAGGTCCCATGCCTTCTTTTATCTTATTAAAAATATCCACGACTTTAAATTTTTTATGTTAAATAAATTATGGGCACAAAAGTACTCTTTTTTAAAAAATTAGCAAATGGATGAAAATAATTTAACTATTATAAACGTTTTGAGTAATTAAATTATAACATTATAAACAAAAGTTGTAAATTTGCAAAATATTTTTTAAAATGAAACGACTAATAACACTTTTAGCAATTATAGCTATTCTCAGTTCATGTAAATACGAAAAGCTTTTAAAAAGTAAGGATTACAAGCTTAAGTATCACAAAGCATTAGAGTATTATGCCAAGGAAGATTATACACGTGCATCTGGTTTATTTGAACAATTGAAACCAATTTTAAAAGGCTCAAGAGAAGCTGATACTGTTTTTTTCTATAGTGCCTATTGCAGTTTTCAGCAGAAAGATTATTTGCTGGGTGCACATTATTTTGATGAGTTTCGCAGAACATTTGGAAACAGTCCCTTTGCAGAAGAGGCTGAATATATGAGTGCATATTGTTTCTATAAACTTTCTCCTCGTCCAAACCTCGATCAGTCATATTCACACCAGGCAATTGCAAATATCGGATTATATCTATCGAAATATCCAAATAGTATTAGAAAAGATGATTGTTTGCGTATTATCGATGAATTAAGAAATAAACTGGTTGAAAAATCTTACATGAGTGCAAAGTTATATTATAATCTTAGTGATTATAACTCTGCAATAATTGCGTTAAATAATAGCTTGGAGCAATTTCCTGAAACAAAATATCGTGAAGAAATTATGTTTCTAATTTTAAAAGCGAGTTATTTGTATGCCGACAATAGTGTTGTCGAAAAAAGAATTGAGCGATTTCAGGCTACTGTTGATGAGTATTATACCTTTGTTGATGAGTTTCCTAAAAGTGAATTCAAAAATGAAGCCGATAAAATGTTTAAAGATTCACAAAATATTTTAAAAAAATAACGTTATTTAAATTCTAACAGAATGGATTATAAAAAAACAAAAGCTCCCGTTTCAACTGTTACTCGTAATCTTGTTGATTTAAACAAAGATACAGGTAATATTTACGAAACTGTTTCAATCGTTTCAAAAAGAGCAAATCAGATTAGTGCTGAATTAAAGGAAGAGTTGAATCGTAAATTAGAAGAATTTGCTTCTTATACCGATAACCTTGAAGAAGTTTTTGAAAACAGAGAACAAATTGAAATCTCAAGATTTTACGAAAGATTGCCAAAACCTACTTTAATGGCAATGCAGGAGTTTCTTGATGATCAAATTTATTACAGAAAACCTGAAGTTGAGGAAGCTGAATAGTGGTTTAAAAAGTAACCCATGAAGCTAAAAGGTAAACATATCTTATTAGGAATAACAGGAAGTATAGCGGCCTATAAAGCTGCTATTCTTGTTAGACTGCTTATTAAAGAAGGAGCAGAAGTAAAGGTTGTTATGACAACACTTGCCAAAGAGTTTATAACTCCTCTAACTATGGCTACCTTATCAAAAAACCCAATATTAGTGGATTTCTTTGATCCCGAGAATGGCCAATGGAATAGCCATGTTGATTTGGGAATGTGGGCTGATTTGTATTTAATTGCTCCAGCAACGGCCAATACCATGGGAAAAATGGCTAATGGAGTCGCTGATAATCTGCTAATCACTTCTTATTTATCAGCAAAATGCCCAGTAATGATTGCTCCTGCAATGGATCTTGATATGTATCAGCATAAGGCCAATCTAAAAAATATTGAGATTCTGAAATCATACGGAAATATAATTATTGAACCTGCATCAGGTGAACTTGCAAGTGGTTTGAGCGGTAAGGGCAGAATGGAAGAACCCGAAGTGATTGTTGAAAAAGTTATTGAACTCTTTTCAGTAAAAAAAAAACTCGTAAATAAAACAATTCTTGTAACTGCTGGGCCAACTTACGAACCAATTGATCCGGTTAGGTTTATTGGAAACTTCAGTACTGGCAAAATGGGCTTTGCTATTGCCGAGAAACTTGCCGACCAAGGTGCAAGTGTAATTCTCGTGACAGGTCCAACACATCTTACAACTCAAAATAACTCAATTAAAAGAATTGATGTACAAACTGCTGATGAAATGTTCAGCTATTCAGTTAAACATTTTAAATCCTGTGATGCTGCAATTATGGCCGCTGCAGTAGCTGATTTTAAACCGATAAAAAAATCAGCAGAAAAAATAAAAAGGGGGAAAGATGATTTTCAAATTAATCTCGTTCCAAACAAAGATATTGCTGCAGAATTGGGCAAACTAAAAACAAAAAAACAAGTGCTGGTTGGGTTTGCTCTTGAAACAAATGATGAGTTTAAAAATGCAATAAAAAAAATCAATACTAAAAACCTTGATTTTATCGTTTTAAACTCATTAAAGGACAAAGGTGCCGGTTTTGGTTACGATACAAATAAAATAACAATTATTGATTCGAGTGAAAAACATGTGAATTTTAATTTGAAATCGAAAAGTGATGCGGCTACTGATATTGTTAATATGTTGGCTGATTCATTTTTGAAAAAGAAAATTTAATTAAAACGCGATGAAAAAGCGATTGTATTTGTTAATTATTGTTCAGTTCCTTGGTTTTATTGCTATGGGACAGGAACTTCGATGTAATATTCAGGTTGTATCATCGCAAATACAAGGTACAAACAAACAGGTTTTCCAGACCTTGCAGAATGAGTTGTACGAGTTTATGAATAATCGTGCCTGGACAAATCATGTTTATCGAAACGAAGAACGAATTGACTGTAATATAATGATTAATCTTACAGATCACTCAGGTGATGAGTTTAGAGGAAGTATTCAGATTCAATCTCGTCGACCAGTGCATAATACATCCTACAATTCAACTATTTTAAATTATAAAGATGATGACATCAAATTTAACTATGTTGAATTTGAACCGCTTGAATTTAGTTTAACAGAGTTCCGATCAAATCTTACTTCTATTCTGGCATATTATGCATATATTATCATTGGACTCGATTATGACACTTTCTCTCCACTTGGAGGAAGCGAATTTTTTCAAAAAGCCGAGCAGATAGTAAATATTGCGCAAAATACTCCAGAAAAAGGATGGAAAGCATTTGAAAGTAGAAAAAACAGATATTGGCTTGTCGAAAATATTTTAAATGATCAGTATAAGGGCGTTCGTGAGTTTATGTATAAATATCATAGACTTGGATTAGATGCTATGAGTACGAAAGAAGCTGCAGGACGTGCGGAAATAGCTGAAAGTCTCGAGTTACTTCAAAAAGTTTATCGCCAAAAACCTGATCCTTTTTTATTTTATTTTGATTTAGTTATGATTGCAAAATCAGAAGAATTAGCCAATGTTTTTTCAGAATCATTTATGGCCGAAGCCGACAGAGTTTATAATATTCTTATTGAAATAGATCCTACCCGTACCGACAGGTACAAGAAAATAAAAGAAAATTAGTGTTGTAGATTACGTGTTAATTACTATCCGTTTAGAATGAATGATTTTTATCATTTTTTATCTATGTTTGTAGTTAAGAAAAAAGATCCTTATAAATGCTTCAATCTCTGTATATCCAAAATTATGCACTAATCAATGAGTTAGAAATTGATTTGAAAAATGGATTAAATATTATTACAGGAGAAACGGGTGCCGGAAAATCTATCCTTCTCGGTGCTTTATCTTTAATTCTTGGACAGAGAGCAGATACTACCGTTTTAAAGGACAAATCAAAAAAGTGTTTTGTTGAAGCAAAGTTTTTAATTAATAAATTCGAAACAAAAGAGTTTTTTAGAATTAACGAGCTTGATTATGAAGATATAACCATTATTCGTCGTGAAATTACAGATACCGGCAAATCAAGAGCATTTATTAATGATACTCCTGTAAATATTAGTGTTCTGAAAGACCTTGGCAGCTATCTTGTAGATATTCATTCGCAACACGAAACACTGCTTTTGGGTGATAATCATTTTCAGCTGAATTTGATCGATTCTTATGTAAATCATAAAGATGTACTTGATGATTATTATAAAAGTTTTGTGGAGTACAAAAAGTTAAGTGATGAATATCAGCAGCTTATTTTAAATTCTGAAAAAGCAAAAGCTGATTTTGATTATTATAGTTTTCAGTATAATCAACTCGAATCGGCAAAATTGAAACAAGGTGAACAGGATGAATTGGAAGAAGAACTTGAAAAACTATCACATATAGAAGAAATAAAATTAAATCTGACCAATTCCTCTCAATTATTGACTGGTGAAAATATTGATATATTAAGTAATTTAAAACAAGTAAAAAGTTCAATTCAAAATATTTCAAAGTTTCTTGGTGAGAAAGAAAATATTTTTGCCCGCATAGAATCTACATATATTGAGTTAAATGATATTGCATCCGAAATTGAAAACCTTAACATTACGCTTGATCACAATCCGGAAAGACTGGAAAGTATAAAATCACGATTAGATCAAATTTATTCGCTTCAACAAAAACATAAATGCAAATCTGTTGATGAACTATTAATTATTGAAAATGATTTACAGGATAAGATTAATTCCATTTCGTCGATTGATTTTCGTATCGAACTTATTAAAAAGCAACTTGATAATTTATCTGAGTTATTAAATGCTAAAGCAGCTGAGATTTCGCTAAACAGAAAAAAATCAGTACCATCGGTCGAGAAAAAGATTGTTGAAATGCTTCAGCAACTTGGAATACCAAATGCACAATTTATAGTAGATCAGATTCCAACTGAAGAGTTTCTCTCAAATGGTAAAGAGATTATCCGATTTATGTTTTCGGCAAATAAAAATGTTAAGCCTGAAGAATTATCAAAGATCGCTTCCGGTGGAGAAATGTCAAGGTTAATGCTTAGCTTAAAATCATTAATGGCAGAATCATCGACATTACCAACCATAATTTTTGATGAAATTGATTCCGGAACATCTGGTGAGATTGCTGATAAAATGGGTATTATTGTCAAAAAAATGGCAAAAAATATGCAGGTTATCCATATAACTCATCTGCCCCAAATTGCAAGTAAAGGAGATTTTCATTTTTTAGTGTACAAGAGAGATAATGAGGAAACTACCAATACCTATATTAAATTATTAAATAAAGAAGAACGAATTAACGAAATAGCCAAGATGTTAAGTGGAGAATCGCTTACAAATGCAGCAATACAGAACGCCAAAGTTTTACTCGGCGAAGCATAATTAAAATTGAACTTTATTGCCAGTTAATTGTATTCTATTACGTAAAAACCTAATTAAACAAATATGACTCATAATTTATTAAAAGGGAAAAAAGGATTGATATTTGGAGCCCTAAATGATCAATCTATTGCCTGGAAAGTGGCCGAAAAAGCTTTTGAAGAAGGGGCAGAAATTGTTTTAACAAATGCTCCTTTTGCTATGCGATTGGGTAATGTTGATGAGCTTGCCAAAAAGTGCAATACTGTAGTTATTCCTGCTGATGCAACGAAAGTTGATGATATTGAAAATCTTATTGTGAAAACAATGGAGATATTTGGTGGTAAATTCGACTTTATTTTGCATTCAATTGGTATGTCGCCAAATGTTAGAAAAGGGATTACATATGATAATTTAAACTATGAATACTTTTTAAAAACACTTGATGTATCAGCATTGTCGTTTCATAAAATGTTACAGATTTCGAGAAAACACGATGCCCTAAACGAATGGGGATCAGTTGTTGCATTATCATATGTTGCAGCTCAACGAACATTATATGGTTATAATGATATGGGTGATGCAAAGGCGCTATTAGAATCAATTGCTAGAAGCTTTGGATATATTTACGGACGTGAAAGGAAAATCCGCATTAATACAATTTCACAGTCGCCAACTGCTACTACTGCAGGGCAAGGAATAATGGGATTTGATGGCCTGGTCGATTTCTCTAACCGGGTTTCTCCTTTAGGAAATGCCGATGCCGAAGAGTGCGCTAACTTTTGTGTTACAATGTTCTCCGACTTTACCAGAAAAATTACTATGCAAAACATATTCCACGATGGAGGTTTCTCTAGCATGGGTATGAGTAAAAGTGCTATGGATGTTTATAATAAAAATCTGGATGAGTGCTGCGAATTCAGAGACAAAGATCAAAATGAATTCAAAGATATTACGTATAAGATTAAATAATAATAGTGTATTATTTATACTAGGAAAGTCAGGTATTATACCTGACTCTCTTTATTAAAACAAAAAATTCATACCTATATATAAACCACTGGAACCATCTCTTTTATCGGCAGCAAAACCATAATCGATTGCCACAATAAAGTTTTCGTTCAACGCAAAATGAAGTCCAGCTCCGTAGCTTATATGAATCTTGTCATTTTCAGCATCAAAATAATTGGATAAATCTACTTCTGATGGAATATTGCTTTTATCAATTTCAATATCTTTTACAACTTGTCCAAAATCAGAGAAAGTGCTTAAAGCAACATATAGGTTTTGGTTTTTAATTACTGTTTTTAAAAATTTCCATCTGAATTCCAAATTTCCGAATATAACTCCATCGCCAACCAACCGATCACGCAATACACCTCTAATGGTTTTTGCTCCTCCTAATCCTTCAGCGACAATAGAGGGTGAAAATGAAATATTAATATATGGCTGCATATAAAAAGGTGTTTCACCAGCAATAGTTCCTTGGTATCCAAGTCGATATGCAAAAGAAAGTTTGCTTTTTATTATGGTGAAATATTGTCTGTGAGTTAAAGTAAGTTTGGTATAACTGTTTTCATAATTATCAAGAAATGATGGAGCAGTAACAACAATAACCTCAGACCATAAACCTTTCATTGGGTTTGCCTCATTATCACGCGAATCGTAAACAATTCCTGCTTTAAAATAATTTATTTTGCCACCATCTGCTTCTTTTTCAGGGATAAGCCCCCATTCAACATATTCGTCGTATAATCCGGGAACAGAATCAATCTGAGGTAACCAATCTGATTCCTCTTCACCGTCATTTAAGGCATCAATATCCACTGAATTCATTTTATGATTAAAGTGAGCAAATCCTGCAACCCATTTTAGATTTTCGCTGAATAATTGTCCCGAGAAATCGGCTGTAAATCGGATTAACTCACGCTCCATTCGATAATACATTCTTGATTTATACAGTGAGTTTGATTTTGAATCATCTTCAAATACAGGATCATATACCGATAGATATCCATTAAATCCGTAAAAATCTAAGGCTTGTTCAGTGAAATAACTGAAATCAGATGTTATGCGAATCGGTTTTTTTGGAAAAAGATGCTCCGAGTCGAAAGTAATCTGGTTTATACCGCTTCCTTTGGTAGTTCGAGATATTTCTAAA
>JFJP01012427.1_pt1 | contig 10395 bp, 7 predicted proteins | sample 431651 | NCBI WGS metagenome assembly JFJP01 (sample SAMN02602958, study PRJNA72255) | Microbial mat metagenome, whole genome shotgun sequencing project. | biome: fresh water; feature: sink hole; material: water; isolation source: purple microbial (photo- and chemosynthetic) mats found in... | reverse complement strand
TCTTTTTCTTCTCCCTGTCTTTTCCTTTTCCTTGTTCCTTGTTCGCCATATTTAGCTCCTTTCCAAGAATATACTTTTGGATGTATTTTTTATCTTCACGCGGTCCAGCGCAAAGAGATCAGCCGAACATCAAACAATACTGATCCAAGAAATCATTGGGTATCGATTTCGTCATGGCCTGCTTAAATTATATCACCAGCACGGGGGATGTATGGTGTTCTTAATGCCGGGAAGTTGTCACAAGAAATGGATGTCGTATTTGGGGGACATCGTACCCGAAGCGAAGCGAGTGGTAGGTGTCTCCGCGAAGCGGGACGGAGGGGGCAGTTCCATTCAGAACTGTTTTCTTGTCTTGAGATCATTTTTCGGCTTCGTGACGTTCCACCCTTGACACTCCTGTTTATCGGTAGGCGGCGTTTTAATTATGGCATGATTTTATCTCAACTACATCAGTTCGACTTTGATTTAGATACCAATTAGATACTTTTGACAAATCGAGTTCGACATGCAGAACATCTAGTTTGGGTGAGACAACTTCTCCGATGATATGCCCGTCAGGGTCTATAGCAATCGTTGGACTGACTTGTTCTATCGCGGCATTATTAGCACTCAGAACAAATCGCTGTGTTTCTGCTGCTCTGCTAACAAGGTGGCTTTTCCAAATAGGCTGATATGAACTATCGCCAGTTGCATTGTTTAAGTGCAAAATAATTTGTGCTCCACGACGCGCAAGCCAGCCCCATTGTTCTGGAAAACGCAACTCACGGCAGATTTGAACTCCAATTACGATTTTCTCGTCGAATATATTCAATTCAAATATGGGAAGGCTGTTGCCTGTTGAAAAAGTGCCGCGCTCATGATTGGCTAGATTAATCTTGTGATAAACCTGTGTTTTGCCATCAGGCGAAAAACCATAAGCGGCATTAAACCATTTATCATCTATGTTTACACAGGCTCCCGCCCAAACGTTTATTTTTCGTTTCTCAGCCTCTGCTCGAAGGTGTTTTATTCCATTCATCAATTCAGGTTGATTTATTTGCTTTAGAAAGGATGTGTCAGTTGAGTAGCCAGATATTGAACCTTCGGGAAATATCACCAAATCGCCAATATTTGTTTGCTCTAATACCGAATCAATAATTTCCAAATTTCTTGAGATTGATAATGAAACTGGAAACTGAGCAATAAGAGCATTAATGTTCATGGTTGTTGAATGGGCGAAGCCGCCTAACGAATTAAGGATTGATCCCAAAGAACATCGGGACAATGTGCGGCGGAAGGGGTCAATGCGAAAAGGAGCGGACTGTGCGCCGCCGCGCGCGAAGCGGTTCCAGTTGAATTAAGCCGTACTTGGAAAATGAAGCCAGGTGCATCTGGCAAATCCAACTGGTCAGGATTATATCAAACGCCCTTCTCATCCGCAGTCCAAGTCGGACTAGGCAAAACGCTCTTTGTGGAATCTCCCCTGGCAGATATGAAATGTGGGGCATAAAAAATGATCCGCCGCATGGGGCGAATCATTTTTATTATTTTATATCCAGCCGCCTCTTACAAGTAATAGGTCATTCTTTGCAGATGGGTGGCGGGGTCGATGTATGAATCATAACGGTACTCCGTTATTGTTCGATCTGTCGTATTAGAAATGGGTTATTCGGCTCGATTTCCAGCAGGCATTGAGCGCAGCGCAAGGCGCTTTCCATATCCCCGCTTTGGAAATTGACATGGCAATGCCCACGAATTTATCCATCGAGGATGGATTGCACGCTCCTCACTGCCTTTTCAGGCTCCTGTACCTTGATCCCCGCCATCGGTATCGTCACATCGATTTGCGCCAGTCCTTCTTGCAGCGCGCGGATGAAAGCCCCGTTGCCCGGAATCTCCCGGTCATCCCCCCAGGTGGTATCCACGCCGCAACTTGGCGAGCGGCTGACCCCTATTAACCCCACTACAGTGAATCCGTGCTTGCGATATTCCTCCACCTGGCAAATCACGCTGTCTGCCAATATTTGGCAGCGGGAGTTTACGTCATCCCGCTTCATTAATCCCACCACCCTTGTATTGCCCTTTTCGAACGGCTGGTCTGCTTCCTCCGCGTTTACTCCGCGGTCAAGTCCCAGACAGCCAAGCTCGGGACATGGCATTTGTATGACGCCCACTCCGCTGCGCACCAACAATTCCGCCACGGGAGTTGCCGCGCCAGGGTAGAAAGCGGTTTTGTCCATCTTTGCGTTCTGGTTGAAAATGCAATGCGCCACCAGGATTACTTTTTTGCTTCTTTGGTCTTGAAACATGATTCTCTCCTTTACCTCGTACCTCCCAACAGCCCGATCTGCCTCCGCAAAAACGGGTTATTCGGCTCAATCTCCAGCGAGCGTTGGGCGGCGCGCATCGCGCCTGCCATGTCCCCGCTTTGGAAACAAGCCCGCGCCAGTATTTCGTATCCGCCCGCGTGGTCGGAGAAAAGTTCCAGCGCGAAGTTGAGAATATCCATCGCCGGCGCGTTTCGACCTTCGTCGAGCAATGCGCCGCTCACCTTGAGAAAGCCTCCCATGTCAAAGTCATATTCCTGTGGCGCATTTGACTTCAACTCCGCATACCGCGCCCGCATTCCATCCAAACCGCTTGCGAGATATGCCGCTCCCAGTTGAGTCATGACGGAGGGGGGAATTACGTTAGGCTGATAGCCAAGCAGGATGTCCAAAATCCCGAAGGCGATTTCCTCCACGGGAGCAGGCGAAGTATTGCAAAGCACGGTTGCCCCAATCCCATGTTCGGGAATCAAAATGAAGTAGGTGCAGAACCCGACATCCTGCCCCGAATGGTAAACCGTCTGCAGCTCGCGATGGGTCTCGATGAACCAGCCAAGCCCGGCGCGTTTGTCTGGTCTGTTGGGCTTGCCGACTGCTGCACGGGGCTTCCACATGTCCGCCAAAGTGGCGGGCAGAAGCACGTTCGCTTCGCCGCTGAGGTTTGCCGCCGCCCAAAGGTTCATCTCTGCTGCGCTCGAATGTAAAGTGGAACTGGGCGCATGGGCGCGGTGATACGGATAGACTTCAGATACGCGGGTAGTCAGGTCGCTGACGTGAGGTGTGACAGACAGGGCAGGCGGGACATTTTTTCTGAAATGTGTGCTGTTCTTCATTTCGAGCGGATCGAGGATGTTCGTCTTCACGTAATTTTCGAAAGACATGCGGGAGACCCTGGCAACCAGGTCGCCCAGGACTTCATATGCCATGTTGGAATAGGCAAACCCTTCGCCCGGCGCAAACATCAACTCGACTTCCAAACTGCGGACGTACCGCTCCAATGCTTCGTCGTCCTCTTCGCGCATATCCCAGTGATAATCGGTCACATCGGGGAAGCCTGATTCATGCGAGAGCAAATGCCCGATGGTCACCACCTTGCTGAATGGGTTTTTGATTTTCAGATAGGGTAGATGTTTTTCCAGCGGGTCTGTCAGCAAGAGGTTTCCCCGTTCCAACAACTGCATCACAGCAGTCGCCGCAAATAGCTTTGAAATCGAAGCCAGATGGAATAGTGAGTTTTCGGTGACGGGTTCCCCGCTCTCCAAACTTCGCACGCCAAAGCCAGCAGCAAAGTAGGGCTGGGAATCGCGTACAACCCCAACCGCAGCGCCAGCCAAATGGTGAGAGCGGATGACTTGATTCACGAATGCGCTAATTGCTTCCTTCATCGCAGACTCCTTGAAAATACAGGGCCCTTCCCGCCCAGCCGCATCCCCTCGCGCAGATGTGTGTACTGAACTTTTGCGGGGTCGTCGAATTCGGCGCCTGGAGCTTCCACTTCAATGATCTCCCCGGCAATATCCTCAAATGCGGCGCGGAAGTGAACGAAACTTTTCAAGACCAATATTTTCATTTTGCGCGGGTCGAGACCAAATGCCGTGAAGACCGCCTGGTCTGCCGCCTGAATGCGGACGCTGGCAACCGAAATAAAGATACCGCCGATCTTGAGCAAAGCCATCTTCCCCAGGTTGATGACCATGCCTTTTGCCATCGGGCCTGTCCCTTCGATTTCGCCTTCGAGTAATTTCATCACTTGAAAAGCGGCGTGGCAGGGCTTGTGACCGGGCATCATCTTTCCACCCAGGTCCAATTCGATGGTTGTGCCTTCGCCAGCGGCGTGGGCGGCGCGCGCCGCTTCGGGGTCATACATCAAGCCGAGAGCAGCGTCTTGTACGTTGCGCCGAATCAACTCCTCGAGAATCCAAACCGAATCGGAGCCAGACCCGCCGCCGGGGTTGTCCTGCACGTCCGCCAGAATGATGGGCTTGTCTGATTTTTTTGACAAGTCAATCGCCCGCTCGATGGCGTCATCCATTTTTGTCAGGCGGGACACGAACTCTGCTTCATGTTGCAACAGGCTTTCTTTCAACTCGTCAGCCGCCTCATCCGCCTTGACTTGGGTCTCAGCGTAGGCAAAGATCGAAGGAGCCGCGCATTCGATGTCGCCGGGCGGGAAGCCCAGCATGACCGTCGCGGAGAGGACAGCGAGTTGATCAAGCATTTCGTAAATCGAGCGCAGCGGCTCCTGAAATGTAATCTGGCTGGAAGTTGGCATCAGAAACGGTAGTTGGCGGAAGGCTTTGAAAACAGGTTTACCTGTGAGCAGGTGAGCAAGCAACACAGCGCAACGTTCGCCCGTTTCATAAATATCCACATGCGGATAAGTGCGATAGCCAATCATCGCGGAAGCGAGTTCAAAAGATTCACGCGCGATGTTGCCATGTAAATCCAGCGCGGTGACGATGGGAACGTCGCCGACAATTGCGCGAAGGCGGCGCAGGATTTCCGTCTCGCCGTCTTGATGGTCGCCATAGATCATCGCGCCGTGCAGGTCGAGAAACACGCCGTCGAAAGGCGCGGAAGCGCGAAACTCATCTTCAAACATCGTCATGAGTTTGTCGAAGGTCCCGGCAGACATTTTGTCCGAGGGTTCGGCTTCCGCCCAAAGCAGGGGAACACACTCCAAGCCAAGGGACGCCGCCTTGCGCAGAAATCCGCTGGTGGCGTTGTTCATCTCGCGGCTTTGAAAATACAGGATGTCGCTTCCCTTCAAAATGCCCGGTGTGTTGATTCCGCCGCTGGCGAAATCTTCAAATGTGGTCGGGATGGGAGAGAAGGTGTTCGTCTCGTGCTGGAAACCTGCGACTGCGATTCTTGCCATGATTTTTTCCTGACTGATTAAGAAATTACCGCAAAGTGCGCGAAGATTTATAAAGGTTTTCTTTACGTTCCACATGCACTTTGCGGTTCAGAGTTTTATGAATTTCACACCCTTCTGAAGACATCCACATCCTTGACCGACAAACTCACAACCTTGCCTTGTTCATCAGGGACAAAGGTCAGGAATTCGGGCGGGTTGATTTTGTTGCGGTACTCGACCACGAAGGTCAGTCCCTGCCAGAGTTCGAGGCCGGCGGTGAAGAGTTCGGTCTCGCCGTAGCGGTGAATCAACCTGCCATCTTCGAGGCTGACCGAGATTTCGCCGAACAAGTTACTGACGTATTTTCCCGTCAACTGTTCCAGTGGCAGGGCGGGCTGAGACTCTGTCGAACGCGACGTCAGCATTCCCTGAATCTCCATCTCTGCCCCCGCCCGCCATTGACCGAGTAACGCTTTCATATCGCCGCTATAGTCGCGCTCGATTCCCAGCAGCGCGTCGAACAAATAATAGCCGAGCATCGGATGAAGCATGGTCTGGTAGACGTTGAGCAGGATCACGCCGCCGATCTTCAACTGCGGCAGGAACGCCACCGCTGCCACAAACCCATGCAGTTGACCGGGGTGGAAGACCATCTTGTATCCGCGATAATCACTGACGTACCATCCCAAACCATACGACATGATATTGGATTGCAAGCCGACAGCAAACAGCGCGTCCATCTCAGATTCATTCGGTTTGATGATCATTTGCGGGCTGGTCATTTCAGCGAGGGTTTGTGGACTGAATAATTGCCCGCTGCCATGAATGCCATCCTGCAAAAAGAGTTGCAGCCAGCGGGTCATGTCCTGCAAGTTGGATATCATCGAGCCAGCAGAATTTTCGCCGTAATCCGTCCACGGGATGGGCTGGACGGGGTCGAGCGCGCGCAGTTCGGCGGGCACGAATCCGCCGTCGAGGTTGGTGTGCGGACTGGCGATATTGTCCGCGCCCGAAGCCAGCATCTCCTGATAGGTCGCCGTGCTGGAGGTCATGCCCAACGGCTCGAAGAGATGCTTCCGCAGCAGCCCGCTCCACTTCTGCCCGCCGGCTACTTCGGCAACTTTGCCCGCCACGAGAAAGTGCGGATTGTTGTACCCGAAGCGGGCGCGGAACTCTCCCACGGGACGCAGGAATTCCATGCGGCGGATGTAGTCGTCGGCGTCGAAGACTCGGTCGCGATTCATGACGCGGATACTTCGGCCAGTTCCCGTGCGATGACAAAGCATGTCGCGCACCGTCACCTGTTGCGTGATCCACGGGTCGTACATCTTGAAATCGGGCAGGAACTTGACAATTTTGTCGTCCCAGTTCAGCTTGCCTTCATCCACCAACGCGCCCAGAACCGCCGTTGTGAATGCCTTTGAGCAGGAACCGATGGCGAAGCGCGTCGTGTCGTCCACCGCTTCGGGCTTGCCAAGTTCGCGCACGCCATAGCCGCGGCTGGAGACGACCTCGCCATTATCCACGATGGATACCGCGCCGCCGGGGATGTTCCAGTCTGCCAGCGAGGCTTCGATATACGATTCGATTTTCGAGAGGGGGAGCTTTTTCTCCATTGTGTAAAATCCTGTTTTCCGTTTTGTCATTGCGAGAAGGGCGCTTTTCCCGGCGACACTTGCCCTGGCGCGCAGTGCCAGTGAGCAATCTCCTTGTGCGAGAAAGGGATTGCTTCGCCGCTGTCGCGGCTCGCAATGACAGGCAGCCGGTGTCTCAGTGCTTCAAAAGGTCTGAACTATCTCATACGGGCGCTTCGGTTTTGACTTCGCCTTTGGTCACAGGCAAAAGCATCAACCCGCCGAGGAGCGAGCCGACAAAGACAATCAACCAGATATTGCTGTAATTGTTGCCGAACTGTTCCACCACAAAACCGCCCGCCAGCGGACCCAGGATATAACCAAGCATACGGGCAATTGCCATCATGCCTTCCAGCGAACCCAGCACGCGGTCGCTGGGGACGGCGTCCATCACCATTGGCACCTGCGGAACCCAGACCAGCGCCCACAGGAATCCGCCGACTGCCAGCGCGGGCCAGACCACCGCCGGGCTTGGGAAGAGGTAGATGACCAGCCCCATCAGCGCGAAGGAGGCGAAGCCGATCAACGAAGACTGCTTGCGGGTGATTCGTTTCAGGATGAAGCCGGCCGGCAGCGCACCCAAAATGAACGCCATGCCTCCCGCTGCGTACAACATGCCCGAGTCGCCCACGCCCATCTTCAAGACTGAAACGCCGTAGGAACTGGCAAAAGAGCCAAGTTGCCCAAAGGCAAAGTAGCTGAAAAAGACGCTCAAGTACAAAAGCGCCAGGCTTTTTTGATTTTCCTTCGGGAGCGACATCAACTCCTTGAGTGTATCTTTCGGCGATAACTGCTTCGGTTTGTCGCCGGGTTCGATTTCTTCGATCGGCGGTTCTGTGATTCTGACGGCAACGAACGAGATGACCACCGCCGACAGCCCAGCCCCCACCCAGAAGGGCAGGCCAGGATTCACGTCAAAGAGCATCGCCCCGACGATAGCGCCAATCACCCCGAACGCCGCGCCAATGAAATTGGCAATCGCATTCGCCATCGAACGGTGCTTCGAGGGGGTTATGTCGTACATGATGACATCGGCGGGCGTGCGGATGACCGCGTACGCCATCAGCATGATGACGAGCATGGCGATGAACGGGATCAGGTACGGCATCAGTTTTTCGGTCTGCCCGTTCAACTCCAGCGGAACTGCCATGACGAAGATGGGAATTAGGATAAAGGCAATGATCATGACCGGCATGGTGAAGATGATCCACGGCTTGCGGCGCCCAAAGCGGCTGCGGGTGGTGTCACTGATCAGACCAACCACCGGGCTGATGAAAAGCCCGGCGATGTTGTCGAGGGTCAAGATCAAGCCCGTCACAAACGCGCCGAGCCCAAAGCCAACCGTAACATTGACTTCCTCTCCCAGCACAAAATTGGGATTGCCCGCCTGCAGCCAAATGGGGACGTACGTGTTGTAGAGCGTCCACATCAACTCGGTGCTGGCGACGATGAAACAAACCAGCACGACCCGCCCCCAACTGAAATATTTGTTTTGATTGCTCATCTTTAACTCCTTCTTGCAGGTTTTATGGTTCGTCCCAAAGGTTTTGTCTTTCAAGATTACGCTTTTTTCAGACCTTTGGGACGTGGATTTCTACTCGATAACAACCTTTTCCATTTTGTTTAAAAATGCCGGATCGAAGTCTGCGCCATGACCGGGCGTATCGGGCAGGCTGACCTTGCAGCCGTGGAAGACCGCGCCGCCGAGGACGGGGTCTTCGGCATAGTGGTGAACCGTGTCGAGGTCGGCAAATTTGATGTTGCTCCGCGCCGCAATCAAGTGCGCCCCCGCGCTGATTCCCACGCGCGTCTCGAACATGCCGCCGACCATGCAGGCGATCCCTGCCGCTTCGCCCACCGCGTTGATTTTCAGCCCCACATGGATTCCGCCCGACTTCGCCAGTTTGATGTTGAAGTAATCGCAGGCGCCCATCTCTGCCAGCCGCGCCGCGTCGTGATGGTCGAAAATGGATTCGTCCGCCATGATGGGAATCGGGCTGAGGTCGTGAACCCGCTTCAAGCCCTTGTTGTTCCAATGCGCCACAGGCTCCTCGCAAAACGTGATGTTGTACTGTGCCAAATCTTGCAGAGTGGCAATCGCCGTGACCACATCCCAACCCTGATTGGCGTCCAGTTGAATGGGCAAGTCCATGCCGATGGCTTCCCGGATGGTTTGAATGCGGCGCACATCATCAGCGCGATTCGTCCCCAGTTTGACCTTCAACGAGCAGGCGCCTTCATCTATATAGTCCAGCGCTTTTTGCGCCATCGTCTGCGGGTCGCTAATCCCAATTGTGAAGTCGGTGACGATTTCCCGCTTTTCGCCGCCAAGCAGGGCATACAGCGGAAGCCCCGCCTGCTTCGCCAGAATATCGTACAGCGCCATATCGAACGCGGATTTGCTTGTGGAGTTGTGGACAAGAAAGGAATCAATCTCGTTCAGCCGCGGTTCGACTGCCAGCGGATTTTTCCCCAATAGAAGTTTGGCAATCGCCTTCGACGCCTCAAAACTGATGGCTTGGGTTTCCCCAGTGATGAACCAATAGGGTGATCCTTCGCCAACCCCGACCAGACCTGTGTCGGTGAAGATGCGGACGGCGATTCCTTCGCCGCGCCGCGCTTCGCCAAGCGCGATCTTGAATGGCGTGATGAAGTCCAGGTTAATTTTGTAGAGTTCGATACGGCTGATGGTGGGAGTGTTCATTGGGAAATCCTATCCTTTGCTTTGCAGGGCAAGGCGGTCTTTCATTGCCCGTTCGATGTGTTTGACAATTAAATTGCGGGTCAAGGCGGAATCCCGCGCCTCCAGCGCTTTCAACAGCTTGGTATGGTCGGCGATGTTGCGCTGTCCGTCGGCAACGCGCGTCTCACCTGTAGTCGAACTCAATAAATAACGCAGATTGTTGAAGTTGAGAAGCGGCGTCAGGATGTGGATCAAAGTCCAACGGCGGCTTGCCTGAATAGCGACCATGTGAAATTCCCTGTTCTTTTGCCGCGCCACATCCACAGACTTTGGGTCGGCGGTTGTCCCCGTGTAGGGCAGGAGTTCCTGCATTTTTTGCAACTCTTCATCGGTGATAACTTGCGCTGCCGCCCCCCATGCCAACCCTTCCGCTATCAAACGGATTTCATAGATGTCTTTCAAATCGTCCGTTGAAATATACGGAATCCGCACCCCTTTGCGGGGGACTCGCTCCGCCAGACCTTCGAGTGCCAGACGGTTGAGCGCATCCCGTGCCGTAACTTGACTCACGCCATAGGCTGCGGCAATTGCCTCCTGCCTCAGCCAATCCCCCGGCTTGACATCCCCCGACGAGAGGGAAGCGCAGATCGCTTCGTAGGTCACATCCACCGCGCGTTGCTTTTTCTCGGTCACGTTACACCTCAATTATCGATAATATTATCGATAATTGTACGACAGACTCATTCCTGTGTCAATTTTTTAATTCCGCTGTCATTGTCCCGTTTTACAGCAGCAATCCAGACTGCCTTCAGCTTGAAAATGATCAGCACAGAAAACAAAAACGGCTCCAAGCTCTGAGCCGTTTTCCCTTTCTTCTTTTCATCTTTTTTCTTGCTGATTTCTTTCACACCTGCG
>JFJP01041299.1_pt1 | contig 10396 bp, 7 predicted proteins | sample 431651 | NCBI WGS metagenome assembly JFJP01 (sample SAMN02602958, study PRJNA72255) | Microbial mat metagenome, whole genome shotgun sequencing project. | biome: fresh water; feature: sink hole; material: water; isolation source: purple microbial (photo- and chemosynthetic) mats found in... | reverse complement strand
CTTCCACCGCCCCCGCTCAGCGGTCCCTCCATCAGTTGCTGCTCCCCTGAAAGTCAGGCCCGCTGCGCCAACCAGGCGCGCCAGCTCCCCAACTGCGTGATCTCTGTACCGCCCTCCACCCCGATCGCCTCGCACACAAACCCGCTGACCCACGAGCCATCGGCCAGCTTCACCTTGCCGATGCCCAGCGGCGCGGGGATGCCGTCGACGAAGCTGCCGAAGTGCTGGGCGGGCATTTCCCACACTTCCATGTGAATGGCTGCGCCTCCTTCCGCCACACGCACCATGCCGGGCCGCTGCACCGGGCCGCCGGCGAGTGCGTAGAACTTGTATTCCGCAGCGGACTGCACCGCGCCGAGCAGGCGCGCGCCGCGCTGGGTGAGCTGCCAGTTCAGTGGCAGGCCGCTGAGGTGCGCGCCGCAGACCGCGGTGCCAGCGGTGTTGCTGCCTTTGGGCAGATCGGTGATGCCGATGGTGGGCGTGTGAGCCAGCGGCGTGGCCGTGGCGCCGAGTGACAAGGCCTGTGCGCGGTGGAAGCGGTCGGCCAGGCGCAGCAGCGGGATGTCCTTGAACGCGGGCGCGGCGAGCGTGACGCCCCAGGGCAGGCCTTGTGCATCGCCGCTCGCCTGGAAGCCTGCGGGCACCGCGACGGCGGCGTAGTCCAGCAGGTTCATGAAGTTGGTGTAGTAACCCAGGTTGCTGTTCAGGCGGATCGGGTCGGCCTGCATGTCGCTGATGCAGTAGATGGTGCCGGCGGTGGGTGTGAGCAGGCAGTCGATGTGCTGCCACACCGCGTCGCACACGCGCTTGAGCGCTTTGAGCTGGTAGCTGGCTGCGAAGGCATCGGCAGCGGTCTTGGTTTTGCCGCCTTCGATGATGCTGCGCACCGGCGGGAACACGGCCTCGGGTTGGGCTTCGATGAAGTCGTGGATGGCGACATAGCGCTCGGCCACCCAGGGGCCTTCGTAGAGCAGGCGCGCGGCTTGCAGGAACGGGGTGAGGTCGATCTCCACCGCGGTGCCGCCGAGGGCATGCAAGCGCTCGATGCTCTGCGCGAACAGGTCGATGGCCGCATCATTGCCGAAGAAGGCAAGGTCTTGCGGGCGCGGCACGCCAAAGCGGAACGGGCCGGCCGAGAAGTCCACGCCGAAGGGCTCGGCTTTGCGGCCAAAAGCATCGGCTTCGTCGTACGCCGCGGTTACGGCGAGCACCGCCTGCGCGTCGGCGGCGGTGAGCGCGAAGATGGACACCGTGTCCACCGAACGGCAGGCGGGCACCACGCCGGTGGCCGAGAGCAGGCCGATGGTGGGTTTGAGGCCGACGAGGTTGTTGAAGCTGGCGGGCACGCGGCCGGAGCCCGCTGTGTCGGTGCCGAGCGAAAAACCCACCCAGCCCTTGGCCACGCTCACTGCCGAACCCGAGCTGGAGCCGCCCGAGATGAACGCCGGGTTGAAGGCGTTCTGGCAGGCACCAAAGGGCGAGCGCGTGCCGTTCAGGCCGGTGGCGAACTGGTCGAGGTTGGTCTTGCCCAGCGGCACCGCGCCCGCCGCCACCAGCTGCTGGATCAGAAAGGCGCTCTCGCTCGGCGTGGTGGCGAATTCGGGGCAACCGGCGGTGGTGGGCATGTGCGCCAAATCGATGTTGTCCTTGATCGCGAACGGCACGCCGTACAGCGGCAGGCTGGCCGGGTCCACGCCATCGAGCCTGGCAATGAAGGGCTCGATCTCGGCGTCGGTCAGGCGGTGGATGAAGGCGTGGTGGGTGTCGCTGGCGCAGCGGCGCATGGCTTCGGCGATCACGGCGCGCACCGGAGTACCGGCGGCGTAGGCGGCGCGCAAACTGGCGAGGTCAAAGGAAAGGGTGCTCAGGTCCATGCAGGGCTCCTTGAATTTTTCGTGAACGATCAGATGGCTTCGTCGACCAGCACCAGCACGTTCTGCCCGGCGGCCACCGAGCCGCCTTGCGCGCACATGAGGCTGTGCACCGTGGCCTTGGCGGGCGCGAGCAGGCTGAACTCCATCTTCATGGACTCGATCACCATCAGCACGTCGCCGGCCTGCACCTGCTGGCCCACGCTCACCGCCACCTTCCACACGTTGCCGGGCACGCTGGTGGCGATCAGGCGGCCGCCGTCGGGCAGGTCGATCTCGCTGTCCGGCCCGGCCGCTTCCACGTCGGCCTCGCTCGCCACCACGTCTTGCCCGGCGGCGACCCAGCGCTCGCGCTCGGCTTCAAACGCGGCCTGCTGCGTGGCCTTGAAGGCAGTGATGCTCTCGGCGTGGTCGGCGAGAAAGCGTCGGTAGTCTTTCAAGCTGAACGTGCCCTCTTCGGTGCGCAGCGGGTAGCCTCCGTGCGGGAAGTCGGCGCGGATGCGCAGCAGCTCGTCTTGCGACACCGGGTGAAAACGGATCTGGTCGAAGAAGCGCAGCAGCCAGGGCTGTTCAAACACCGAGCCCGCCTCGCCATGCCGCCAGCGGTTCCACATCTGCAGCGTGCGGCCCACGAACTGGTAACCGCCCGGGCCTTCCATGCCGTAGACGCAGAGGTAGGCGCCGCCGATGCCCACCGCGTTTTCCGGCGTCCAGGTGCGCGCCGGGTTGTACTTGGTGGTCACCAGGCGCTGGCGCGGGTCCAGCGGCGTGGCCACCGGGGCGCCCAGGTACACGTCACCCAGGCCGAGCACGAGGTAGGGCGCCTCGAACACGATCCTGAACACGTCGTCGATGCTGTCCAGCCCGTTGATGCGGCGGATGAACTCGATGTTGCTCGGGCACCAGGGCGCGTCGGGCCGCACCGACTGCATGTACTTCTCAATCGCCAGTTTCGTCTGCGGGTCGTCCCACGACAGCGGCAGGTGCACCGTGCGGCTGGGCACCACCATGTCGTCCACCGGGGGGAGCGCGGCCTCGGTGGCGATCAGTGTCTTCAGCAGCGCGTCGCGCGCGATCAGCGCCGGGTCGAAGTGCAGCTGCAATGACCGGATGCCGGGGGTCATGTCGATCACGCCGGGCAGCTGACCCTGCGCCTGGAGGGCCTTCAGCACGGTCATGAGCACGTGCACGCGCAGGCGCAGCTCGATGTCGAGCACCAGCGGGCCGAACTCGACCAGCACATAGCGGTCGCCGGCCTGGCGCACCACCATGGCGGGCACGTCTTCGCGGGCGGGGTCTTCAAAAATCACCGGCGTGGTGTGGGCTGCGGCGTCGTCTTGTGGCGCCTCAGGCAGTGACCCTGCGAGGGACGACAGCGCCGCCTCCACCGCCGCTTCGCGCTCGCCCGCCTGCGCCAGCGAGAGGCGGTGGAAGCGCACCGTGTCACCGGGGCGCAGCTGGCCGAGCTTCCACAGCTCGGCGTTCACCACCACCGCCGGGCAGACGAAGCCACCCAGGCTCGGCCCGTCGGGCCCGAGGATCACCGGCATGTCGCCGGTGAAGTCGATCGCGCCGATGGCGTAGGCGTTGTCGTGGATGTTCGACGGGTGCAGGCCCGCCTCGCCGCCGTCGGTGCGCGCCCACTGCGGCTTGGGGCCGATCAGGCGCACGCCGGTGCGGCTGCTGTTGTGGTGCACCTTCCAGTCGGTGGCGAAGAAGGTGGCGATGTCGTCGGGCTGGAAGAAATCGGGCGCGCCGTGCGGGCCGTAGAGCACGCCCACGTCCCAGTGGTGGCCGTAGGCGGGGATCAGCGCTGCAGGTGTGGGCGCCGCCACCGGCGTGGCCGTGCCCGCGAGGTGCAGCACATCGCCCGCACGCAAATGCCGCCCGGCGTGGCCACCGAACTGGCCGAGCGTGAAGGTGCTGCGGCTGCCCAGGTAGGTGGGCACGTCCAGCCCGCCGCCCACCGCGAGCGCCAGGCGCACGCCCGCCGGGGTGCGGCCCACGGCCAGCGTGCTGCCCGCCTTCACAGGCAGTGCCTGCCACATGGCCACCGGCTGGCCGTCGAGCGTCACAGTCGCGGGTGCGCCGGTCACGGCCACCACGGCGTCGGTGTTGAAGCGCAGCGTCGGCCCGGCGAGGGTGATCTCCAGCGCGGCGGCGTCGGGCGCGTTGCCCACCAGCTGGTTGGCCAGGCGGTGCGCGTAGGCGTCCATCGGGCCGCTGGGCGGCACGCCCACGTCCCAGTAGCCGGTGCGGCCCGGCCAGTCCTGCACGCTGGTCTGCACGCCGGGCTCCAGCACCTCGATGGTCGCGGGCCGGTACTCGAAGCTGTTGAGAAAGCGCGTGACCTGCCGCCCTTCGCGGAACACCGGGCTTCGCACCACCTGGCGCAGGTAGCCCAGGTTGGTTTCGATGCCGGCCAGCCGCGTCGCATCCAGCGCGGCTTCCATCTTCCGCAGCGCCTGCTCCCTCGTGTCGGCGGTGACGATGAGCTTGGCGAGCATCGGGTCGTACCAGGCGGGCACCTCGGTGCCGCGCTCGACCCAGCCGTCCACGCGCGCATCTGGAGGAAACACCACCTCGGTCAGCAAGCCCGCGCAGGGCTGGAAATGGCGCGCCGGGTCTTCGGCGTAGAGCCGCACCTGGATGGACGCGCCGCGCGCCACCGGCTGCAGCGTGGCCAGCGGCGGCAAATCACCCGCGGCGAGCTGCAGCATCCAGGCCACCAGGTCCACGCCGGTCACCTGCTCGGTCACGCCGTGCTCCACCTGCAAGCGGGTGTTGACTTCGAGGAAGTAGAACTGGCCGGTGGCCGCGTCATAGACAAACTCCACCGTGCCCGCCGAGCGGTAGTTCACCGCCTGCGCCAGCCGCACGGCGGTGGCGTGCAGCTCGCTGCGCTGCGCGTCGCTCAGGCCGGGGGCCGGGGTTTCTTCGATCACCTTCTGGTTGCGCCGCTGCACCGAACAGTCGCGCTCGCTCAGCGCGATCACGCCGCCCGCGCCGTCGCCGAACACCTGCACCTCGATGTGGCGCGCCTGCTCGACGTACTTCTCGAGGAACAGGCCCGCGTCTTTGAAGTTGGCCTGCGCGAGCCGCCCCACGTTCTCGAACGCGTCGGCCAGCTCGGCGGCGTTCCACACCAGCCGCATGCCGATGCCACCACCGCCCGCCGTGCTCTTGAGCATGACCGGGTAGCCGATGCGCTGCGCTTCGGTTTGCGCCTGCGCCAGATCGCTCAGCAAACCCGAGCCCGGCAGCAACGGCACGCCGCGCTGCTGCGCCAGATCGCGCGCGGTGTGCTTCAAACCAAAGGCGCGCATTTGCGCCGGCGCTGGGCCGATGAAGGCGATGCCCGCGTCTTCGCAGGCCTGGGCAAATGCGGGGTTCTCAGACAGGAAACCGTAGCCGGGGTGGATGGCCTGCGCGCCGCAGTCCTTCGCGATCTGCAAGATGCGGTCAGCCTTGAGGTAGCTCTCGGCTGCGGGCGCCGGGCCCAGCAGGTAGGCCTCGTTGGCTTCGCGCACGTGGCGCGCTTGCGCATCGGCCTCGGAATACACGGCCACGCTCTGCACACCCAGCTTCTTGAGCGTGCGGATGATGCGGCATGCGATGGCGCCGCGGTTGGCAATCAGAACCTTGCTGAACATGAGGACTCCGTGACAGGTCGTCCTGCCAGGTGAAGCGATCAGACGGGTCGTCCCGTCTTCGGATGAAGAACCCTTCAGCGCCGCCGATCCGTGGCGCGAAGACCAATCACGCCGGTTCCCAGACCAGCAGCTCGATGGGCGTTGGGTTGTAGGCGTTGCAGGGATTGTTCAGCTGAGGGCAGTTGGAGATCAGTACCCAGACGTCTGTGTCCGCACGCATTTCCACGTACTTACCAGCCCCGGACACCCCGTCGTCGAACTTGAGCTCGCCGGAAGGCGTCACGGGTACGTTCATGAAGAAGTTGATGTTAGGGACCAGATCCCGCTTGGTCAGTCCCATGTCGGCGCGCTGCAGTGCGATGAGGTAGTTGTCGCGGCAGTTGTGCATGAACTTCTTTTGCAGTGCGTAGCGCACCGTGTTGCTTTCAGCGGCACAGGCGCCGCCCAGGGTGTCGTGGCGACCGCAGGTATCGGCCACGATGGTGAGCAAGGATCGCCCTGTGTTGCTCATCAGGCGTGAGCCGGTGGTCAGATAGATGCCGCCCTGGGCCAGCATGGTGTCGGTTGCGCTGTAGTGCTCAGCAAGATCGTCTGCGGCATAGAAGATCACGTCAGCAGCCTGGTTACCCATCAGGTCGACGATGCGCAGGGTTTGCCCCTGTTGGACCTTGAAGAGAATGGGCTCGCCTGCGGGATGGGTTTGTCGCCAGGTGGCTTGCTCGGGATTGAGCGGGCTTTCGGTGAGGCGCATGGCGGCAGCCCCGTGAGATGCGGCAGTGTGGTTCATGGTGTGCTCCCTGGTCAGGCGTAGAACATGTCGGTGTTGTGCAGTGCCCGGGCGTTTTCAGGCCGAAAGCGGCGGCATATGTCGTTAGCAGGTGCCACACCGACCCCCCGGGCCAGAACGCCGATGCGTCCTGGGCTGTAGGTGGGGCGTGGGTCCAGCGGATGCGGAGCGGACGAAACCGCGATCAACACGTCCATATCGCATCGCAGTTCGAACCAATGGCCTGTCTGACAGTGGTCTGGGTGGTAAACAAAGCCGCCTTGCGCATCCACGCTGACTTTGGAGAACCAGTTCACGCCGATGGTGAGGTCCCGGGCCGCAAGACCGTGTTTGCCGATTTCCATGAGCAGGCCGTCTTTGCCGCTCCGAAGCATGGCGTTGCGGTGCGTCTGGTAGCGTAGCTCGCCGTAGCGCATTTGCAGCCGGGCGTTGTCCAGCAGCAGGCCCAATGGGTCGTGCCAGTCCAGGCTATCGTGGGTCACGCTGGCAAGTGCCCGGCCCATGTCGGACATGAGTACATGCCCTTGCGAGTAGTGCGCTGTGTGCTGGGCCTTGAGTGAGTCGGGCATGTTGTAGCGCTCAAGCTTGTCATGCGCTGCATAGAGAACCATGCTGAGGTTCACGTTGGGCTCCAGCGCCACGAAGCGCAGAGCCCGACCACGTTGCAGGCGCCAGGACCAATGGTGGCCACCTGGCAGCATTTCAGACCACAGCACCTCCTCGGCCTTGAGATCGGCTGTGCTGTCAGCGGGAAAACTGGTCCACCAGCTCCGGTTGTCCACCGGTTTATCGACTGGGGGGTTGGGGATGTCGGTGGCTGGTGCGGTAAGGTCTGGCGAGGTGTTCATACGGGTGTTCCTGGCGGCAGGCTCGCCGAGTCTTGCTGGCTGCGAACCGCGTTCAGCGCGGCAGTTTTATCTTGGTTCAACGGAATGTCGTAGGTGATGGAAGCGCCGTAGGCTTGTGGTGCGTGGGGGTCGATGCGCACTTTGTCGAACACCAGCAAGCGCGTCCCCAGCTGAAATCCCTCGGACAGGTCGTGCGTGACCATGAAAACTGTCAGACGGGTCTGCGCCCACAGCTCTCGCAGCAACTGGTGCATGTCTTTGCGGATACCCGGATCCAGCGCTCCAAACGGCTCATCAAGCAGCAGCACCCGGGGCTTTCCCATCAGGGCCTGGGCGATTGCCAAACGTTGCTGCATGCCACCCGAGAGCTGGTGCGGATACTTCGCCAGAGCGGGGCCCAGTCCGACCCTGTCGAGCATCACCCGGGCCTCTTCGCGCGCGTCGGCCTTGGCCTGTCCGAACAGGCGCCCGAGCCACAGGCTCTTGGGCAGTTCCAAAGCCAGCGCCACGTTGTCGAGCACCGTCAGATGGGGCAACACCGAGTATTTCTGGAATACGATGCCGCGGCTGGCATCGGGCTCGGCAGCCAGAGGCTGACCGTCCAGCGTGATGCTGCCCTTGGTCGGTTTCTCCTGGCCCAGCAGCAGGCGCAGGAAGGTGGACTTGCCGCACCCGGAGGCGCCCACCAAGGTACAAAACTGCCCTTCCTGAATTTCCAGGTTGATGCGTTCGAGCACCACCTGTTCGCCGTAGGTCATCCAGAGGTTGTTGACATTGATGAAGGCCATCGTCAACGCCCTTCGTGCCAGGGAAATAGGGCACTGGTGATTTTCTTGAGCAATTGATCCATGAGCCAGGCCAGCAGCGTGATCCACGCCACATAGGGCAGGATCACATCCATCGCCAGGTAACGACGGACCAAAAAGATGCGGTAGCCCAGACCGTCGGTGGAGGCGATGGCCTCGGCCGCGATCAGAAACAGCCAGGCAGAACCCAGTGCCAACCGCAATGCAATCAACAAACGGGGCATCAGTTGCGGCAAGACGACGCGCAGGATCAGGGTCCAGGTGTTTGCCCCCAGGGTTTGCGCCTTGATGAGCCACTCCACCGGAATCTCCCGCGCCCGTTGCTCCAGGTCTCGCGTCATGACGGGAGCGATACCGATCACGATCAGCATCACCTTGGACAGCTCATCCAGACCAAAAACGATGAACAAGATTGGCAGAATGGCCAAGGGCGGAATCATCGAGATCACCGCTACCGCGGGCGAGAGCGTGGCGCTCACCAGCGGAATGGCTCCCAGGCAAATACCGATCACGAGCGCTGCCACGGTGGCGATCAACATACCGAGGCCCAGCCGTCTTAGGCTGGCCAAGGTATCGTCCCAGAACAGCCAGCGTCCCGTGCGTGCATCTTCTTCCAGCGCATAGCGGTGCAGGGCTTCGCCCATCTGGACAAAACTGGGTAGCAGCTTGTCGTCTGGGTTTTCGCTCAACCTGGCGTCTGATGCGATCGCATAGACGATCAGCGCGAACAGGAACGGCAGCAACATCAGACCGACCCGAAGGCCGGAACTGGGGATGCGGTTGATCAGGCGCATGGAGCCCCCTGGGTTGAAAAACCGATGGACTCAGGCTTACTTGATCTGGCCGTCTGCGGCCATCTTCATGAAGGAGGGGTCAAAGCGCAGCTTCACGTTCCGGGCGTTGCCCGTTTGTGTGTTGGCAAACTGCATGCCGATGGACTCGGCACTGCGCGCACCCTCACCAAGCAGGCCATGCTTGAAGCTGAATTGCGCCACCTTGGACATGGTGGCGGGCAGCTCCTTGCTGGTGGCAAACGCATGAGCGTCTTTGGCGGTGTAGAACATTTTGGTCGCGGCCAGCTGGGCCTCAAACCCTTTGAGGTCGGTGCCTGAGGCCTTCGCCATTTGGGTGCGAGCGGCGATACCCTGCGGCGTGTTGCTGCTCATGATGGTCATCACTTCGTACCAGGCACCCACCAGGGCTTTGCCAAAGTCCGGGTTGTCGGCAAGCGTTTTGGTGTTGACCACCATCAGGTCGATGATTTCTCCCGGGATCATGCCGGAGTCGAACAGCTTGCTGACTTTTGGGGTGGCTGCAACCTCTGCAAGCAAAGGGTTCCAGGTCACCACGGTCGTCACATTGGGGGTCTTGAATGCAGCCACCAGGTCTGCGTCTGAGGTGTTGACGACCTTGACGTCTTTTTCCGAGAGCTTCGCGCTCTCAAGTGCCCTGGCCAGCAGATAGTGGGAGACCGAAAGTTCGACCAGGTTGATGCGCTTGCCCTTGAGATCGGCAAGCTTCTTGTTTTCGCCCTTCATGACGATGCCGTCGTTGCCGTTGGAGAAGTCACCCACGATCAGAGCGGTTGAGTCCACGCCGCCAGCGGCGGGAATCGTCAGTGCGTCCATGTTGGTCATGGTGCAGCCGTCGAAAGAGCCTGCGGTGTATTGGTTGATCGACTCAACGTAGTCGTTGAGCTGCACCACATCGACCTTGATACCGTATTTCTTCGCCCACTTGTCCATGATGCCGCTGGACTTGGCGTAGTCCCAAGGCATCCAGCCTGCGTAGATGGTCCAGCAAACCTTGAAATCTTTTTTGGGTGCAGCGACGGCGGTGCTGCTCAACGCAGCCAGGCCGGAGAACACGGCTGCAGCGAAAACCTGTTTAAAGATGCGGCGAGAAATCATGGAGAACTCCTTGGAGATGGCACACGGAAACGGCGCACCACATGCGCTTGGTTCTCCCGGGCTTTTGTCCCGCCGTGTAACCCCCGAAGGAGGTCGACAGCTCTCGGACCAGACACCTGCTTGTGCAGGCCGGAACCCTAGCCGTCCATTGAATTTGTGGCACTTTCAATCCGGCACATGCCAGACCATTCCCGCCAATGGATCCACTGCAATAGGCGTGCCAGGGCGAACCTCCATCCGGCCTCACCGCGTGCTTAGATTTGGTGCGAATTCGAGCCGCTGCGACTCTCCGTGTGCGATTCCATTCCATGCCTGCCCCAATACGGTGCACGATGAGCGCTTCATCAGCAGCTCGCCGATACGGCACAGCGTGCCCAAGCAGATCCAGATCGCCAGCTGGGTCTACTTCCGGACGAGGCCAGACTGGCTAACAGCCGCACGCTACACCCCGCGAAGCACACTGAATTCTCGGAACAGCCGCATCGGCAACGGCGTCTGCAGCAGCCACACGATGCTCATGG
>JFJP01040955.1_pt1 | contig 10396 bp, 2 predicted proteins | sample 431651 | NCBI WGS metagenome assembly JFJP01 (sample SAMN02602958, study PRJNA72255) | Microbial mat metagenome, whole genome shotgun sequencing project. | biome: fresh water; feature: sink hole; material: water; isolation source: purple microbial (photo- and chemosynthetic) mats found in... | reverse complement strand
TTATTATTTTTAAATAAATCTTTTGTCCATTTATTGAAATCTTCATTACTTATTTTATCTCTAAAATTAATTGGAGATTGCGTATTGGTTGCATCAGTAATTTTTTTTATTAATTCTTTATCATCAGTTTCATAAATTCTAATGTTAATAAAAACATTTTTCAAATTCTCAGGTTTTTCGCTATATACCTTATAAATAACTCTTGTTGTTTGTAATCCATTAACTATTACAGGATTTGTGGCAGGTAAATTATATTCACCAACTTGTGGCGAGTTTGGTATCACAATTTTATCAGCAATTAATGTTATGCCATTGTTAAGAAACGGAAAAAAGATTGGATATTCCGATTTTAATGTATCCAGCATATTTTTGTTTGCTTTTACTCTTGTACCAAGAAAACCACGAATGTTTTCGGAGAATAAATATTCATAACTTCCATTTATTTCTTTTTCCTGATCCATAATTTTGCATAATTCTAATGCTTCAATTCTGAAATTTGCGGCTCTAACATTTTCAATTGAATAGGTGTACAAGCCTTGATTGTCTGAAAAAGAAATATTTGAAGTTTTGGGATGAAATATGAATTTAACTTCCTTTCGTTTAGATTGAGCCAATACTATTTGTCTGATCTTTGAGTAGATATCATTAGAATCCCATATTTCAAAATCACCAAATTGGTTGTGATAGGTTTGGTATGTGCTGCTATTTTGTGCATAATTGGGGTCATCATTTTGCCCATTATACAAAAAAAATAATTTTGGTTCTATGATATATCCACTGTTAGTAAGCTGTTTATATTCATCAATTTTAGGCTGCAAATCTTCAATATTTATTTTACCAACTTTATTTCCATCAATAAAAACATCTTTAAAATCATTTCTGAACTTGTCTATTTCGTTAGGCTTTAATGATTTTGAATTTTTACATTGAAAAACAAACATCTGAAAATAATCATCTTGATCTATAAAATAGACACCATCAATTCCACCATCCTTTTTTCCTATTTTCCCATTTTTAGTATCCTTTATAATAACATTCTCAAATACAAACTCTGGTGTCCGTTCTAAAATAGCCGCAATAGAAAAAACTTGAAAAGCATCATTAAGGTTAATTTCATATTTTTTTGAAATTTTATTTAAGTAACTGTTTATGAATAATTCCTTATTTTCCATTTCGCACTTTTATTAATTGGACACGATAGCTCTAAAAACATCAGCAAGCAATTATCACAAGTCAAAAAAAAATTTGAGGTCAATAAACTAACTCATCGCCCATCGAATTACCTTGCCCATGTTCGAAAAAAAATGGGTGTTCGGCTTTTTGGTCTCATTTTCGTATAGGAGTCCAGTATGAAAAGATTAAATCTATTCGGAATTCACAACCTAACACATATATTATCATCTTTCTAAAAGTTGAAACTTTTGGAAAGAAAACTAATTAACTGACCGCATTCATTGTTTGTTCAGTGCTTTTCTGCTTTGAACCTTAGCTTGTGGTTTTCTCGCAAAAAGTATCAAACAGTATATGAAACATGCCGGCTAGTCTATTTTCCTGTAAAATAACCCTCAATTTGCACAAAATACTTTCTTACTATCAAAAATCAAAAATAAGAATTTTTGCATAAAAAACAAATCATACGCCCAAAAATAAAAAATGTATTTTGTACTAAAATATGGCAAATTGCTTATACTAATCAAAATCAATTTATTTACAGAATACCTATTATATATTCCCCTTTTTTTAATCAATGGGTGATTTCATTTAGATATTAAAGTGAAAAAGTTTCACTCTCTTTTGAAAAGTGAAACTTTTAAACACTGCGTGCGAAACAAACCTCTACGGAATCAAAGTAAATCTTACACTGATACCAACCTTGGTGTTCGAGGTGCGGTATGAGGTAGATGCTTTGGGATCATTGATGGTTTGATCGTAGTAGAAACGAAGGTTGAAGCGTTCGCTAAGCATGTAATCGGCATTGAACTTAATGGCAATATTGCGCTGACCACCGGTTGTTTGCGCATTATTGTAGCGCGGATCATTTTCTGTTGTTGTAACCGTTTCGCCCAACTCACGGATAATATTGGTCATGTCGCGTACCGAAATATCGGCACGTACATTCAAATCGCTTTGAAAACGCTGCTGTTTTCCACTTGGCAACTTCAGGTTGATTGGCAATTGGCTGAAGCGATAGCCAATACCAACCACAATCTCGCTACTGTGCATCTCAACCATACGGTTGTTTGAAAAACTGAGCGACATATCGCGGGCTTTCTTATATTCCATTCGGGTCATCAGGCTGCTGTTCATTGTCATATCCAAGCTCAGGAAAGGACTAAAGTCCTCCTTTATCGAAACCGCCGATATTTCTTCCTTGGGAATAAAATATTTATTAATCTCGTCGGTAACATAACTGAATCCATTCAAATCGGCGCCGTCAAAATCATAATACGGATTGGTTGAAAAACCTCCAATGCTATAAAGTGCCCGGTACGAATGGTTGATGCTGATAGATTTGAAATATTTTTTCAGAAACTCGCTTTTACGCAAGCCCTCGTAAGTTATGCGCCAGTTTGGTAGCGGAAAACGCGGGAATGGGCTAAGCGATATTTTATCGGGCGACTGATCGGTGTAGGCTGCGAGCAATGCCGGAATCAAAACCTCCTGCGATGTGGGTCCATAGCCATTCGGGAATCCATCTTCGCGAAATTCTTTTGAGTCAGGTTTCTTTGGATCGTAAAGTGGATTTTTGTTGGGCGCATTAATGTCGTATTTTAAGGTATTGCCAAAAGCATCTTTATATGTAGCACCACGTTGCGTTGCCAATCGGAAAGCAATGGCTTTTCGATAAATCTTAAAATTATTATATGCTTTTGAGTCATAAGTGGGCGATTTGCCAATCTTCCAGAAGGCTGTGTTTATCGGCATTATCGAAATGCTAAAATTACCTGTGAACATTGAATTGTATGCCGCAAACTTATCATTTTTGAACAACCAATATTCGTTGGTATTTCGGGTTCTGTTCCAGGTAGCATTTATATCTATACGCAAACCCGGAATTGGTTCGAGCGAGGTGCGTAGGTTCAGGTTGTCGGTATGTGCCATGCTCACTGCATTGTTGAGAAGCGAGTCTGTTGTGAGCCAACCATTTTCGGCAGCCATACCCGGAAAATTGCGGTCTTGCCACCCCAATAAAAACGGGATACCTGGTGCTATGGTGTTATTCATTTTTATACCGCCAAAATAATTAGTTTCAGGCATATATCCCGGAAGATAGGTACCATTGGTTTCGGTATATGTTGCCGAGATATTTTTGAGCGACAGCACTAATCCGGCAGTTGTAAGCAACACTTGTTTGAAAGGATTGTCTTTCACTTTGCGACGTCCTTGAACGTTAATTTTCACATTATCATACGCTTCGGAAGCAGTAAATTTTATCTTGTCATCGTTAACAATCTCCACTTTGCCATCAATCTTTTCAACAATCTGGTTGGTTGCCGCATTGGGATCAATTTTAGCATCATCGCTTTTTTCCACTTTTCTAATACCGGTTGCTTCAACCTGAACATCTCGTGTTCCTAACTTATGATTAATAGTATAAACCGATAATTTTCTTAACTTTACATCTTTCTCTTCGTACGCTACCACTTCTGTTTTCTCTTGTTTCGTACCACGACCTTGTACATTATCGTTCAGCTTCTTGAGAAAACCAATTTTATTGTAGATGGAAACCAAATTGACAGCTCCGTTGAGCTGTATATTGTTAGAGTTTTTCACAATATTACCCAATCGGATGGTGTCGGCGGTCATTGGTCCGGTAGCCCAATCGAATGTAGCGCCGTAGCGGGTTGAGAGCGTAAAACCGTCGAGTAGTGGTAGTTTATTGATTGGTACGTTGTAGATTACATTGATACGATGTTGGTATTGCGTTGTGCGCCCACCGTTTAAAATATTATTCCAAACAGAGTCGCGCCGTGCATTATAGATTTCTGATTCTAAGTGGTCTTCGTCAATCCAGCCTTGAGGTTCATCCACACGCGCGGTAGCATTTGCCATGTAATCAAATTTCAAGTTGCGCGAAAAATCCCACTTCAAATCATACGACCGGTTCCAGATAAAATCGCGTTTGAAACTTACCGGAATGGCAATATCCTCCAAGCTTTGATTCTTCATCTCGTTGAGGTTGCGTAACTGAAACGCGTTGAATGATTTGTTGATATCGGTGCGAAAAGCAAGCTGACGAGGATAATAGTTTACATTAAAATCTTTAACCAAACGCAATGCTTGCGAGTTTAAAATTTTCGACTTTGAACTTTTGAAAGGCTCAAATGTTTTTGGTTGCAAACTGAAAAGATAACCCAGCGATGCAAAGTGGGTTTTCTGTAAATTAAATTCGGTATTAATATTTCGCGAATATAACTCGGTAAATGCGTAGCTTGCCGACCAGTTTGCAATACTATAAAATTGTGGTTTAGCATTTTCACCCGGAGCAATTTTAATGTTGGTAAAGTTGATGCTTTTACGGCGTGTATAGTCTTGCGATTTTTTGCGAATTTCATCTTTCTCACTTTTACTCAACTCAGGATCGGAAAGACTGGCTTCGAGCGGTATATCATTATCCAAAGGATTATACTGTGGATTGCTAAACCGTTCGGAATAACCTATGTACATTGGAAGGCGAACACCTGCTTTTTTGGGAAAAAATTTACCCAGTTCAAAGTTTGAGGAAACATCGTACTGATAAACCTCTTCTTTCTGCCTGTCGTTCACCTTTTTCTCGATGCTACCGAAGCCGGGTTTACTTGTACCGCCGGTTAAGGTTATGGTACCAAAATCGGCTAAGCGGGCAGTAACACGCGCATTGGCAGCCCAACCGCCTTCTTCGTTGAAATCGGTTAACCGTAACTCATTCATCCACACTTCTACACATTTAGGCATTCCGTCATCAAGCTCTGAGTCTTTGGGATTGCGAATACCAAGCATGATGGTACGTACCGAGCTTAAATCGGGATTACCCACTACGGTAACTCGGTTTTCGCCATCCATAATAGTATAAGGCGCTGATAATTCAATATTTGGATTTGTTCTTCTTTCGTTATTTCTATACTGCTTGGCACGTTGCAAGGCATTAAAATCAACTTCGATATGGTTGCCCTCGGGCCAAACTAATTCGGCATATCTGTCGAGATTTCCACTTTTCAATGGCAAGTTCTCTGGTATGGTTACTTCTAACGGAATTTCGTACTCGTAGTAGTTATCTTTGTAATCAGTACCCAAGCGAATGAATGCACGAACCTCGCCATCTCTGAGGCTTCCACAACCGGCTATGGCTTCGGCGTGAACTTCCAATTGCATTTTTTTGTATTGACGCACATCTAATTGCGTGTTTTTATACGTAGCGCGTGCATCGCCATCTTCCAAATCTATCGCTTTCAAAACAAGCGATTGCTCGTTCAATTGGCGATAGTGCGGATTGGTAGGATCAATTACACGGGTAACGCCGGGAGGTAAAACATAGTTTACCGGTTTGCGGCTCGAGTTTTCCTCAATGTTCACTGCCGAAACATCAAAAGTAGCATCTACTTCTTGTGGATAAGTAATCTCTTCGTTACCGGCTTGCAACGGAAAGTTGTATTTTCGCCATTCGCCGCGTACCAAATCGAGTTTTGCAAAACGCAGAACAACGGTGTCTTCAAATCCGTTGAGAAACATACGCATAAAACGGATAGATTTGAAATCGGCAATGTTACCGATTGTTTGTCGTCCATCGGGATCAAATACCGGTATCTTAAACTGATACCAACGCACGGTGGATACTTTATTGTCTTTGCGTTTCCGGCTGTCAACCACCATATCGGTAATATAATTTTTGCCAACCACCATATCTTCGGGGCGAATACTCACGTGATATTGGTAGTACGTTTCATTCTCACTCAAGGTGTTATCGCGGTTCACATCCTCCATGTCGGGCAACAAGGTACCGGTAGTGGAAAACGATTCGGGTGATTGATCGGCAGTTGGCGAGTTGCCCTCCATGCCATTGTAGTTTTTGTACCGGTCGAGTATTGTTGCGCGGACATCATCAAAATCGCTACCTTTAAAGTAGTGGTAATTATCACTCGATGGGTCTTTTAGTACTTGTTGATAGGCTGTGGAAGTGGCGCCAAATTCGGTCTTAATTTTTTCAAGATAATTGCTAAAGAATTTTTCTTCGGCACCTAATCCGGTTTCATCGCCTTCGCCATCGTGCAAACCATCTAAACCAACGTCTTGATATATACGTGAATTAGGCTCATTGTCGAAAGCATTGAACAATTGTTGTTGAAGCGACACGCGCCCCCAAGCCGTAGTATCCACAAAAAGTCCATCCGCAGTAGTTGGCAACCCTTGCTCAAACGATTTTCGCGAGTCGCGTAGCACATCTTCCGATACATTACCCAAGTTGAAATACAGATCGCCGCCAAAATGAGCTGAATCATACACAAAAGGATCCATCAGCCAAAACTCAATAAATTCAATATTCGATGTTTCAAAATCATTGGTTGGTACTTTTCGCATAATACCGCCCCAGCGCGTTTGTGGCTCATTCAGAAAACCTTCTTCATTGATACCAGCCGAAATCCGTCGTCCACCAAAGTTATATGGCGTAACATCATAGTTATAGGGACCTCTTTCTTGCGGATAGTAAGCTACGTTGAGCACCGACAAAGTCAATGGGTATCCATTTGGACTTTCGCGGTTTGGAAAAATTTCTTGTTCATATATTTCGCGAACAAAATGATTGGATTGGTCGGCAGCGGTAATTCCTTTGGGCGCATTGCTACGCAAGAGATCGGAAAGTACATGATACCAAGCCAGTTTTGCACGATTGTAACCATTTGCCAAATCGTTGTGAAATGATGCTTCGGGGAATAAGCTTGGTTGTCCATGTGGTACACTTGCCATACTCCACGCCGAATAGGTTTTTAAATCAAGTGTGATTTTACTTCCTTCAAAATCATCAATATATGAAGCACCACCATCGCGTTCGATAGCTTTGGCATGTCCCGGAACCAGATATGCAAACTCAGCCTCGGCAATAATGGTTGATTTTTCTTTGGTATTGATTAATGGTATTTTATCAACCAATCGGGTTAAAAATGGCGATTCGTCGTTGTATTGCGCATCTAAACCCCAGATAGTATTTGAAATAGCTTCGTCGCCAAAACTTACTTTGTTGGTTAATGGTTTTTCGCTCAACCGCAAGATTGTACCACCAAGATTCAACTTTTCGGAAAACTGATAGTTGAAGTGTGTGCCAAACAGCGTTTTAGTTCCCATATTAAAAAGCGATTGGCTTTCGAGCGATATTTTTATTGGCGTACCCGATTCGAGTAAGCCGGTATTCAGAATGGTTACTCTACCGAGCGTATAATCAACAATATAGTCGGTGCCTTCGGTAAGTTGGGCGCCGTTGGCTGTTACTTTCACCGAGCCATCGGGAATATTCATGGCATTGAGCATTATCTCTGAGCCTGACGATGATTTGTACGTTCCTTTGATAACGAACTTGTTTTTCTCGGCAACTAACTGCGCTCTGGTTTGGGTTGAGTCATACAATTCCTCGAATGTATATTTATCGGCAATGGCATTCAGCTCAATATCATTGGTTTTACCTGCGGTTATTTTGTCGCGCAAATATTTACCGAAAGGCTCAATAACTGGAAAGATGACACGCCCACTTGAGGAGTTAATTGTATAATTTTCAATATAATCGAACAGTCCATCGGGGACTGGGTCTAATTGCGAGTTGAGGTTATCGAGTTTAAACGCGCGAAGTAGTCGCATACCATTGATACCACCTTCATCGGGTTTTACACCTTCGGTAATGTAACTTACATCGGTACCGGTGGCGTCGTTGCGATAAAGGATGTCGAGCATAAAATCTTGATTGTTGACTTGATAAGCTCCGAGCGAGTAAACATTTTTCATCATCAAATCCCAGGTCGGGAGGCGCGGCGTAAGTGAAGTACCCTTCAAAAGCTTAACAATAAGTGTACTTGGAGGAGCAATAGAACCATTGGAAAATTCACCTACGCGATAAGTCTTGCCATTCATGTTGTACTCGTAAGCAATAGCAAGAACCTCATCCGCATTGAGTGCAGAATTGAGCGATATGTAACCGAGCGTCGGGTTAAGGGTATATTCGGTCTGCGCAAGTAATCGGGCATTTTCGAGCTTTTCAAAATCTTGACCATCGGTAAAATTATCACTTATTGCATACGATTGTAAAGCGGCGGTGATGTTATTAATATTGCGCAACTCACTAATGCCAAGCATCTTTTCGTACAGACTATTTGTTTCGTTTGCCGGATACGGCGTACTACCGCTGTATGTAATAAAGCCATGCCACGGAAAAGGATGGTTAGCCGCACGGGGTTTCTCAGCCAAATCCATGAATGCAATAATATTACGCGAATTGTTAAAATTGGCGGTTTTATTCGTTACCCACACTTCGATGCGGGTAATGGTGATACCAGAGGTGATTACTGGAAGGCTCGCCATAGATTTATCGTAGTTTTCGCGGAAGTAATGCGACAGGAAAAAGTGCCTATTTGCTTCATAATCGCCAGCCGAAACCTCAAAGTCGTTGATCTGAGCACCGCGTTCTAAGTTTATTTCTTGCGATTTACCGCGTTGTTGCGAAAAAATATTGGTCATGGTCAGTCTGCCAAATTTTAGCTCGGTTTTGAAACCAAACAAGCTGTGCGCTCCGGTGATCAGCGAGCCATTCAATGGCAGCGACACGTTACCGGCTTCAATACTTTGTATAATTTCGTCTTCTTTACCGGTGTATCCTAATTTGGTTTCATTCTCAAAATCGAAAGTTGCCTTAGTGTTGTAGTTGATTCCCAGCTTCATTTTATCGCCTATTTGTCCGGTTACGCCCATTTCAATTTTTTCGTCGAAATCGAAAGTTACGCTGCGTTGCAAATTTTCGGGAAGCGAAGGATTGGCATCTTTATAAATATTGACACCAAACATTAATTCAGCCGAGCCTTGTGGCTTTATATCAATGGTATTACTGCCAAAAATAAAATCGAAAACTTCGCCGCCAATGTGTAGCGAAGGTATAATTGATGGATTGTAGCCGAAACTTTCGCTTCGTGTGCGGTCGCGCCAGTAGTTTTTTATTGATTTATCGAAGTTATACTGCTGGTATTCTTTAAAATCCATAGAATACGGGTTACGCAGATTGAGCTTGCCAGCCTTTCGATAGAATTGATAGTCGTTGCTTTTTGGGTTGTATTCCACATCCGAATTAATATTGGGTGGTGTGTATAGCAACGGCGACTTGAATTGTCGTTGGTAAGGTAAATCGTCCTCATCAATTATACGGTAATTGATACCACTCCTCGATGTGTCGTCGGGGATAGTATCTTTACCTATAATCGGTTTTTGAAGCCTGTTGAAACTGTTACCTTTGGCTACTTTAAGGGGATTCCGCTTTAAGGAATCGTTGGTTGGTATAAAATAATCGGTACGAGAGTTGTAACGTTTACCGGTTGGTGATGACACAGTTACCGGTTGCAATAACGCAACTAACCCAAAAATAACGAAAATACCAACAATGGTATAGTGCAATGTCTTTTTCAAAATCACAACAATTACAGTTTTTAATAATTTGTGCTTTTAGAGGCTGGCTACTGTGGTTGGCTAAATACCAATTTCCAATAGCAATAAACCAATAGCTAATAAAATAATTGCCAAAAATAATGACAACTACTCAGAAAACAAAAGCATACTCAAGTGAAAGTGGTTTTCAATTTCAATATTTCTCAAATTGTTGTGCTTCAACACAACCCAAAGTAAGGAAAATCACTTTAACTAACGATAGAATTAAAAATGCAAGTAGTTGTGCTACATAGGCAGACTGTAATTTTAGTAACTGTTTACAATGATTTAAGAGCGCTTTTAATTACCGCTTCCACAGTAATTGATTGATTTGTTCCTTTCGGAATAATTTTCTCCAGCGCTTTTTCGACATCGCTTTTCGAAAATCCCAGATTCACTAAAGCAGAAAACGCTTCTTGTTTTATTGTATTGTCGTTGGTCGCGAAAATTTCGCTATCTGCATGCAATTTACTTACCTTATCTTTCAGATCAACAATAATACGTTGCGCAGTTTTTAACCCTATTCCTTTAATGCTTTTGAGCAAATTGACATTACTGCTGGTAATAGCTTCCTGAATATCAGCCGTGTTTAGCGACGACAGTATCGTTCGTGCAGTATTGGCGCCAATCCCCGAAACTGAAATCAAATGCCTGAACATCAGCCTCTCTTGCTTATCGGCAAATCCAAAAAGCTCGTTCGTATCTTCGCGGATAATCTGGTGTATGTACACTCTAAATGGTTTTG
>JFJP01032264.1_pt1 | contig 10396 bp, 8 predicted proteins | sample 431651 | NCBI WGS metagenome assembly JFJP01 (sample SAMN02602958, study PRJNA72255) | Microbial mat metagenome, whole genome shotgun sequencing project. | biome: fresh water; feature: sink hole; material: water; isolation source: purple microbial (photo- and chemosynthetic) mats found in... | reverse complement strand
TTCGATCACCATTGGCATTTTCACTATCTCCTTCGTGATTTTTACCGCGAGAAAAAACAACCGCGATCACATTAGAATCTCCAGTGAAAACCGTTAATCGAGTCCCATCCTTACGTTGAATTTTAAATTGACAGTTCGTCGAGCAGTGCGTGGTTGTCGCAGTTATCGTGGTAGTAAAATTTTTTTGGACACGATATCTCACAGTCTGATTCCATTTATCTTTTCCATTCACGCCCAAATCCGCCCAAGGCAAATCTCCCTCGCTATCGCAATTTGCCGTATCCTCGCGACCATCTCCCCCACTCGTATCAGGACAAGGCAGGCGATTTTGTAAAATAGCGAATCCAATCAATGCGTCAATGGTCTGTTGTAGCTGCTCGTCAGTTTGGCGAATTTGAAATTGCGTCATGCGGGCAGACAACGGCGACAGTAACCCACTGAGTAAGAAGCTCAACGCGAGCAATACAAATGTCATTTCTAATAAACTGAAACCCTTGTTCATCTGCAATGTCCGAGAAAAGAAATTTATGACAATTAATTGATTTATCTCATGATATATCATTATTTCTTGAAATTTATCGTTACTCTGTTTGTAAATTCGTTGAACCTGAGATTTGAACTTAACCGCAATTAAAAATTCGTACGATGGAATATATGTTAATGATTTCTTCTCATAAAATTAATTCCTCATTTTATCATCAAGAGTCACCGAACATGATCACAGATTTGATAGCGCGCAATATCTGCTAATTTTTTGACAATAATTTATTGATTTAATTAGAAATAGTTTCCTTGTTACAAACCACAGGTTGATCAAGACGAGAGATCAACAAAATATGAATTTTCAATGATAACATGCTACTCGGACACGCCCGCGATTTCCCTAACCCTAATTGTCGCCACAAGATTACGATCTACTGGATACGGCTCAAAAAAACTTGAATTAATATGAAATCTCACCTAATCCAACCAAAAACTATCAACTGGAAGTTTTATATTCTTGTTTTTATCACTCTGGAGATAATGTTATTTTTTGGGTTGCGCTATCATTACGAGGAACAGGTTAAAAACGTATCTCATCAATATATCAATAATTTGCGTAGCACCTATCAAATTGTATTGAATACCTTGGGATTGGTTTCACAAACCATTTTTGATGAAGCGATCAATCAAGCGGAACTCGTTGAATTAATGAGACAAGTGAATCAAGCCGCGCCAGAACAGCAAGAAATATTGCGTCAAAAATTATATCAAAAACTTCAACCGACTTATGAACATCTAAAAAAACAAAAACTTAAATTGATCAATTTTTATTTGGCAGATGGTTCCTGTTTTTTAAATATTCACCTAGATAACAGTGCACAACCCAGCCCCACGAAAATGAATTGTCATGACGGCGCGAAATTCAATTTTAACACAGAGTTACTTTATGGATTCCGTGAAGGTTCTCAAGGTAACTATTTTCGCTACGTGTTTTCCTTGCCCGAACCTCGTCAACATGTTGCCAGTGTGGAATTGGGCATGTCATTTGAGGCAATTATTCGTGAAATGTTGTGGGTTAAGCGAGAACACTATGATTTTATTCTCAAAAAAGATGTTTTTATCACAGAGGACGGCGGGCAAAATCCCATCAACTTTCAAACTTCCCCTATCAGCAACAATTTTTTGCAACAAACCCATCATGCTGAGGAAGTGCCGCGCAAGAAATTTTTTCCTCCAACCCTACGCTTACTCACGGAAATTAATCAAATTTTGCGACAACATGCCGCCTCGAAACTGAGCAAGGATTATCCCTTTGTAGAATATATTATGATTGAATCACAAAGTTACAGCGTCACCTTTTTTCCCTTGGAAAATACGAATAATCGCGTTGTTGGGTATTTAGTTTCCTATGCGAAAGATGCGGAAATAACCAAATTGGATGAAGATTTTTATCTCCAACAACTGATTCTTTCTGTGACCAACTTTTTGTTTGTGTTTCTGATTTTTCAAGCCAATCGTCATCGCTATATCGCTGAATATCAAAAAGAAAATTTAGCAACCTCGAATGCGATTTTGGAACGCTGGGTGGATGAGCGCGTCAGCGAATTGATTGAAACCAATATTTCGTTACACCAAGAAATTCTGGATCGCAAAAAAATTGAAGAAGAACTCAAGTTATATCAAGATCATCTCGAAGAATTGGTCACAGAACGTACCGAGCAATTAAGCACAATGAATACTGAATTGTGTGAATTTAACCGTGAGCGGGTTGAAGATATTCTCAAATTGCGTCAAACTGAAATGGCATTGCGTGAAAGTGAAGATATGTTCAGAAAAGTGAGCCAATCATTGATGGACGCGCTCATTGTTATCAATAGTTTAGGTCACGTTATGTTTTGGAGCAAATCCGCTGAACAGATTTTCGGATATTCTAAAGAGGAAGTAATCGGGCGCAATTTACACACATTCATCATTCCATCGGGCATGACTCCAGAAATTGCCCATTCATTTATAAAATTCAGAGAATCTGGCGAAGGCGCAGTCTTTAATAAATTGCTAGAATTCAAAGCGTTACGCAAAAATGGCGAACAATTTCCGGTTGAAATTTCAATTGTTGCACTTAGGTTAAAAGGGGAATGGAATGCGGTAGGAACAGTGCGTGATATAACCGACCGCAAGCAAAAAGAGCAAGAATTGCAAACCGCGATGCTCGCTATGGAACAAGCCAATCACACGATTGCTGCACAACATCATGAAATCAGTGAAAATTATGCCAAGCTAGAACAAACGTTAGAACATTTACAAACCGCACAACGGGAATTGGTACAATCAGAAAAAATGGCAGCGTTGGGGCAATTAATCGCCGGGGTGGCGCATGAAATCAATACTCCGCTAGGGGCGATTCGTTCTTCTGTCACCAGTATCGACAGTTTTGTTAACCAGCATTTAGTGGAAATTCCAAAATTTTTTCAATCGCTTACACCAGAACGTCAGGAAGATTTTTTTGCATTATTGCATCATTCGACCCAACAGCATGATTTATTGAGTTCTAAGGAAAAACGCAAGCTGAGAAAAGAGTTAACCGTGCAATTGCAACAAGCTACAATACTCAATGCGGAATTATTGGCAGATAAACTGATAGAAGTGGGAGTTTATGACGAGATTGCCGATTGGATACCTTTGTTGCAATCTGATGATAATCAAAAAGTTTTAGACATGGCTTATCAAATTATTGGTTTACAAAAAAGCACTGCAACCATTGCCACTGCTTCGGATCGTGCTGCTAAGGTGGTGTTTGCACTGAAAAATTTCTCGCGTTTCGACCATTCGGGCAACAAGGCACTTGCACATGTGTCGGATGGAATAGAAACCGTACTGACTTTGTATTACAATAAACTAAAATTTGGTGTGGAATTGATACGAAAATATGCTGAAATACCGAAAATTTATTGTTTTCCGGACGAACTTAACCAAGTATGGACAAATCTGATCCACAACGCGTTACAAGCAATGGATAATCAAGGATTTTTGACCATTCAGACTGAAATTGAAAATCACAATATTGTCGTTAGCATCACCGATACGGGAAAGGGGATTCCTGAAAATATTCAAGAGCGAATTTTTGAACCCTTTTTTACGACAAAGCCCATTGGTGAAGGTAGCGGCTTGGGACTGGATATTGTGAAAAAAATCGTGACTAAACATGATGGTAAGATTGAATTGCAGAGCGAAGTCGGCAAGGGCACCACGTTCAAGGTCGTGCTTCCCATGATTCTTGAAAATGAGGAATCCACTGAATTTACTCATGAATAATTTTACTGCACCCTGACAATCACTTAAATTATCACAGTAGGCAACCGCATTGACACATTTATCTGCTGTAATTATCGGAAGAAACGAAGGCGAGCGTTTAACTCATTGTATTCGTTCAGTTCAAGCCATGCACGGAGCGATGCCGGTAGAAATCATCTATGTGGATTCGGATTCGACGGATGACAGTGTGGCGCGGGCTCAGTCGTTGGGAGCGAACACATTGATTGTGCATCCAAAACGTCCCGCGGCTGCCATTGGACGCAATGCTGGGTGGCAAGCGGCGACTGCGCCCTATATTTTATTTTTGGATGGCGACACGCTGTTGCATCCGGATTTTGTGTCCACGGCAATGAAAATATTAGAAGAAAATCCGCAAGTTGCTATTGTATGGGGACATCGGCGGGAGCGTTTTCCCGAAAAATCGTGGTATCAACGTACCCTTGATTTAGATTGGATTTATCCCCCCGGTATTTCTGATTTCTGTGGTGGAGATGCACTGATGCGTCGTGAGGTATTACAACAAGTCGGAGGTTACAGCGATTTAATCGCGGGCGAAGAACCTGAGATGTGTCAACGAGTTCGCGCACACCATTATCAAATTTGGCATATTGATGTCCCGATGACTTTACACGATTTGGCAATGACGCGCTGGTCACAATATTGGCGCAGGGCGGTGCGTGCGGGTCATGCTTACGCAGAAGTATCGCAATTGTTAAAAAACTCGGCTTTTCCGCTGTGGCAACGGGAAGCACGGAAAAATTTAATTCATGCCGTGGTATTGCTTATTTTATTTCTATTAAGCAGTGGGTTAGCAATTTACTTGCAATCATGGTTACCATTTTTGACCGGATTGGGCATCTTTTTGTTGTTGAGTGGGCGCACGGCATGGAAAGTTCGTTGGAAATCAAAGAATTGGTTCACACTATTTTTATATGGCTTGCATTCTCAATTTCAACACATTCCCATCGCTTTCGGACAGTTGGGGTATTTTTATCATCGTTGGTTGGGAAAACGACGCGGATTGATTGAATATAAATAACCTGAGTGGTATTAATGGAGGATGAGTCGCATTTGATATGGGGCGATGCCAGTGATTATGTCTGGGGACGGCGAAATCAAAAGATAGCGATACCGATGGTAAATTTCAGAGAACGGCAAACTTATTTTGGAGCTCTCAACCTACGAGGTGAAACCTGCTAAGTTTTTGAAACCTAACAGGTTAAAATACAATAATTTTTTACAGGGGAGCGTTATTCACTGTAAGGCATGGTGACATGACCGTAGCGAATCACCAAGACCGCCAACGCCAAAATCAAAATGGAACAACTTAACGCGATAATCATCCAACCGTCCATTTCCTTCATGCCGATACTGATATATCGTGCAATCGCTACCATCGCAATGTAAATCGGATAACGAATCGGCAATTTACCACTGGAAAAATATAAGCCGATCATTGTAATAATTTCAAGAAAAATAAACAGTTGCAAAATATCTTTCAATAAAACTTCCCGCTGCGCCATCATGACATACAATTCTTGCCCAATTGCCACAATCGTTGCGAGAAGAATAATCGCCAGTCCTACCCATTCAATATAATGCAGAAATACAACCACTTGTTGCTGAAACTTGGGATGCAGTGAATTTTGTTTGGTCATTTAAGTAAATTCCATCGCACGATTAAAATGACATACCGGGTGGTAACTTGCCTTTCAAGCCGCGCAAAATATTCCCCATGCCCCCACGTTTGCCAAATTGTTTCATCATTTTCTGCATCTGCGAGAACTGTTTTAACAACCGATTGACATCTTGAATCTGGGTGCCCGAACCTGCGGCAATCCGTCGTTTGCGTGAACCTTTGATAATATCAGGTTTACGGCGTTCCAACGGAGTCATCGAACAGATAATGGCTTCTAAACGCACAGTTTCTCGTTCATTGGCGATTTGTTGTTTCACTTCCGACGGCACTTGTCCCAAACCGGGAATTTTATCAATCATGCTCGCCATCCCGCCCATGTTACGCATCTGCACCAATTGAATCCGAAAGTCTTCAAGATCAAAACTTTTGCCGGATTTAAATTTGTTGGCAAGTTTTTCTGCTTCATTTTTGTCAAATTTGCGCTCCACTTCCTCAATCAAACTCAGCACGTCACCTTGTCCGATGATGCGTGAGGCAATGCGGTCGGGATAAAAGGGTTCAAGCGCAGTCGTTTTCTCCCCCACGCCCAAAAATTTAATCGGTTTTCCAGTGACATGACGCACTGACAATGCCGCGCCCCCCCGTGCGTCCCCGTCGGTCTTGGTCAATACCACACCGGTTAATGGCAGCGCATCGTTAAAGGCTTTCGCAGTGGTCGCGGCATCTTGACCGGTCATGCTGTCCACTACGAATAAGGTTTCTGTCGGCTGCAAAGTCTGGTGAAGTTGTTTAATTTCCTCCATCATTTCTGCATCAACGTGCAACCGTCCCGCAGTATCGACTAACAGCACATCAATCAATTGCTTACGCGCAGCTTCGAGGGCAGATTTGGCAATTTCTACCGGTTGTTGTGAAATATCGCTGGGGAAAAATTCGGCTTTCACTTCCGTCGCCAACGTTTCCAACTGCTTGATTGCCGCGGGTCGATACACGTCGCAACTGACGACCATGACTGATTTTTTCTGCTCTGCCAACCAACGCGCCAATTTCGCCACCGTCGTGGTTTTTCCTGAACCTTGCAACCCTGCCATGAGTACCACAATCGGCGGGCGGGCGTGCAAATTCAGTTTGTCGTTACTTTCCCCCATCAGTTGCGTTAATTCGTCATAAACCACTTTGATCAATGCTTGACCGGGCGTGAGGCTACTCATCACTTCCTGCCCAATGGCACGCTCTTTCACATGGTCAATAAACGATTTTACGACAGGCAGCGCGACATCCGCTTCGAGCAACGCCATACGCACTTCACGCAAAGAATCTTTGATATTCTCTTCACTTAATCGTCCTTGCCCCCGCAAATTCTTGAGCGTTTTACTTAAACGTTCGGTTAAACTTTCAAACATGTCCATTCTCCGTCTAAATCAAGGTGAAAAAGATTACTGTGCAAATTTCGCTGAATCCTTTTCATCTTATTTCAGCAACTTGTTGAGTTTGTTTGGGATTTGATAATGCCTGCTCCCGTTGGATGAGTAACTCTGCGAAATAAAAATACGCCTCTTTCCACGCCATAATCACGTCTTCATTCACCGATTTACCGAGCACTTCCCGCATCGCTAGGATAAAAGAATGTCCAAACATGGGGTAATATCCGGGGTGCACGTCCACAGAAACATGTTTTTGGGCAATTTTATCCAGAATGTGGTTAATCGCTGCCAAGTTATCAATATGTTCAGAATAGAGAATAACGGAACGCGCCAAAATTTTCGGCTGATTGGCGGGAGCTTTGGAAAACAGGGGATGGGTCTGTGGATAGTGTTTAAACAAAATCTCATAGGTTTTTGCGGCGATGGCTTCCCCATGTTCCTGCATCACGGGCAAGGTGGCTTTGATGAGGGCAATTGTTTTATCTGTCAACATGAGAACATCCTCCATGGTATTGTTGGAAATACGTGGCTTGGCGGCGGAGATAATTTTTGAAAAACCAAGAGCTTATTCGCTATCGAAATGGCTGCAAGGGTTTTAAATTGTTTGGAACAATCATCGTGGATTGATTTGTTTGATGATTTTCCAGCGCACCGTCGAGCACGATTTCACATTCTACAGGAATCAAGGAGTCATCGGTTGTAATTCAATTATTCCATTTCCAGCGGATGATTCTTTAAACCCATATTTATCCGAAGGCGATACCACGCTGCCCAATAATTTATTATTTTCCAACGACATGCGATATTCACTTTGACTGCCCCAATAGCTGCTGGCATGGCGATATTCAATCCCACGCGTTCGTTTCAGGGTAATCAATTGACGAGTAGCTTGTATTGCAGGAATCGGAGTTGTTTCAGGTAACGTGCCGTCTTTATTGGGTTTTAATTGCGAATTGGCTTCGTTAATTTTTGCCACCAACGCATCGTAATCGCTGGTATTCATCCAAATTTTGTTGCCGTCGCCTTTTTCATCCACCAGATATTGCGTACTGATATTGCCCGCCACTTCTGCCCGCAATAAACTTTCCACTTGGGGATCAGGCGTTTGATGCAAAATTTCCCCCGCGATGAATCCGGCTTGCACACTTTTGATTTGTAATTCCGTGAGATAAACATTTTTGGCACTGCGATATTCGCCCTTCCACCGAGTATTTCGTAGCAGTTGCTGAGATAATTCGGCACTGAAAGATTGTTCGGTTAATTTTTGAGGCACGGCAAAGGTTTGATTTTCAACATTAAAACTGAGCAACAACGATCCGACGCTTTTCAGATTATCGGTTTGGGTTTGAATGCCGGCAATTTGCAACCCATTGGCATCGTAAATCAGATAGGCTTTGGAAAAATCCAATTCCGACGCATGAACGCACAGCGGGAATAATCCAAGTAATATCAAACGTTTCATATTAATTTTATCCAGAAAGCGGTGCCAATCACCAGAATTGAACTGCCAAATGCGGCGGCATCTAACCACGGTAACCAGACACCATAACGATAAATGTGATAGACCAACAGTGGATAACTGAGCCAATCGGCAGCGGCATATCCAATAATTAATCCGTAAATTCCTGCCATTTCATAACCGATAATCATGCCAACCAATTGAATAATCACCCGTTCTAATCCAGTCAACATGCTGCGAAATGAATCTCCCTTGGCAAGAAACACGGGGCGAATGGTGGTGACAATGGTGGTGGCAATCGCGCCAATGGCGGAAATTTGCAGCATCCAGCCGGCATCATGATAACGGTTATCGTAGAGAAATTCGATGATGACATCGCCCCAGATTGCCATAATCCACATCACGGGCAGAAAAAGGGTGAGCAGGATGGCTCGAATTTTAAACATTCGCGTGCGTAATTGTTGCACATCGCGTTCGACTAGGCGAGAATAAACGGGGAATAATACCATGTGTGATAATTGGGTGATCGCTTCAACTGCGAGTCGAGATAAACCACGGGCAACGATGAAAATTCCTAACACGGTTAATCCGGCATAATTGCTGACGATAAATACGCTCATGTAGGAGGCGAAATAACCCAAGGCGGTGCTGATGAATATCCATTTTCCAAAGTTAATCAGTTCATTAATCGCGGTTTTGTCCCATTGCGGATACATGTGAATTTCTGCAAGCAGGGTGTGGCTCACGATTAGGGTGACGAACGCGCCCATGAATGCCCCAACAACCAATGCCCATACTGATGCGTCAATCCAATTCGCCCACACAATCATCGTGATAATGCTGAGAAAGTTGGCGAATAAACCCACAATGGTCGGTATGCCTACCTGCAAGCGACGGGAATATAAAAATAAACAGGATGAATTTAAGCCGGTGACTGCGGAAGTGAGCCCGGTGACGGCGATGACGAGAAAAAGATCAGGGGAGTTATTCCACACAGAGATTGGATAAGCCAGAATCCCTGCGAGAATTGCCAATCCCATGCCTCGAAAGATTTGTAGTGTCCATACCGTTCGTAAAAATATGGGGTCTTCACCGCGTTTGTTTTGCACGATACTGGGTTTTAAGCCCACATCAGAAAACATGGTGAGTCCACTGATCACTGCGTTGACGATGCCCATCATTCCAAATGCTTCGGGAAACAGTAGGCGAGTCATGACCAAGTTGCCGGCGAAACGCATGAGTTGCCCTAAGCCAAATCCGATGAGCACCCAGATTGAGCCTCGTATGGTCAGTCGTCTCAATAAGCCCTTGTCATCGGGCGATTTCCTAGTGGGTTGAGGTTGCGTGGGGGGCGGAGACGCTGAGTGTGGCATGAAATGAAATCCTGCTGACGTGAGGGTGAATTATTCTGACGTATCGTTAAACAGTAGTCTGTGGCTGAGATTATAGGGCTTTTTGATTAAAAATATATGTATTAATGGGAAGTGCGGATGAAAAATAGCGACGACCGGATACATCGTTGTCATTGTAACGTCTTGAAAACGATTTTACACTACATACTAAGCTACAACATTAACACAAATAAATTTTTTGATTTTCAATCACTTTCATCGAATTATTGAAATTTCCGAATAAATCATAACTTTTTAGGATCGGTAAGCGATTATTATGCCATGGCGTTGGGATATCCAGCCACAGTGAGCAAGGATTGGAGAATTTGATGGGGGCTATTGTTGTAGGCTCGTTACCAAGTTCAGCGGCTGTAAAAGAACTTCATTTTTTGGATTTTCGGTTATGTAAAATCAACAACTTACAAGTCAAAAATTGCCAATTTTGGGAGTTATTTTACAGCCGCTGAACTTGGAAACGAGAAAATTCATCTAATATTCAATTAATTGTCAAAATCATCCACCCGTTTACCTGCCATCGCCTGATGTATCGCACTGTTCATGCGGCGCGCCACAAAATTTTGAGTGACCTGTTCAACCTGTTGAATAGCTTGCTTGATTGCCAGCGAATCAGTTGCCGCATTCACTCGGATTAATTGGGTAAGAGCCTGATCAATCTGAATTTTCTCTT
>JFJP01015179.1_pt1 | contig 10396 bp, 10 predicted proteins | sample 431651 | NCBI WGS metagenome assembly JFJP01 (sample SAMN02602958, study PRJNA72255) | Microbial mat metagenome, whole genome shotgun sequencing project. | biome: fresh water; feature: sink hole; material: water; isolation source: purple microbial (photo- and chemosynthetic) mats found in... | reverse complement strand
AAAGCCACCTATCCCTTAGCCACTTCTTCTACAGGTCAAATTCAAGCTGGTTACTATCAAAAAGGTAGTCATCGTTTGATTAATCTCAATCAATGTCCTGTGCAAGACGATCGCCTCAATCTTTTGTTAACAAATATTAAACAGGATCTTCAACAACGGGGTTGGAAAACTTACGATGAAAAGCAACAAACTGGAGAAGTGCGCCACTTATCTTTACGGATTGGACGGCGGACTGGAGAGATCCTTTTAACTTTAGTGGTTCGCAGTGCCGATTTACCAGGAATTAAGGAACAAGCCGCCCAATGGATGAAACGTTATCCGAAAATTGTCGGCGTTTGTTTAAATATTAATCCTCGTAATACTAATGTGATTTTTGGTAGAGATACCCGTTGTATTTTGGGTAAGCCGTATTTACGGGAGATTTTTTCGGGTTTAGAATTTCAAATTCGTGCTGATACTTTTTTTCAAGTTAATAGCGAAGCGGCGGAGACTTTGTTACAGGTAATTGCTGATGAATTAAATCTGACAGGTAATGAGGTTTTAATTGATGCTTATTGTGGCATTGGCACTTTTACTTTACCCTTGGCAAATTTAGTCAGTAAAGCCATCGGTTTGGAAGTGCAAGAGTCGGCGGTTGAACAAGCTCAGTTAAATGCAGCATTAAATCACTTGACAAATGTGAGCTTTTATGCTGGGGAAGTAGAGAAATTATTACCAGAATTGGATATTCAACCCGATGTAGTGTTACTCGATCCACCCAGGAAAGGATGCGATCGCGCAGTCTTAGAAAGTCTGGTAGCATTGTCACCTAGCCGTATTGCCTATATTAGCTGTAAACCCTCTACTTTAGCCCGTGATTTAAAATTCCTCTGTCAAAATGGGGGTTATCAATTAACACGGGTACAGCCTGCTGACTTCTTTCCTCAGACTCCCCACGTCGAATGTGCAGCTTTTTTGGTACGTTAATAGCTAACAGTTAACCATTCCCAATTTTTTTGAGTAGAACTTACGCAATTGTCACACTTTAATCCATTTGTAGGGTGCATCAGACACAGGAATTGAGCGAGAGCATCAGGGTTTTAGCGTTTGACGCACCCTACGGATTGTGCCTGTTGCGTAAGTCCTGTTATGTTACATATACAGGACCTACGCACGATTACGTAACGCCGCCATCCGGTTGGTAAAGATACTAAGCTGCTACGCATCTAATTTGACAGTCAGTTTTTATGACGCATCTAATTTGACAGTCAGTTTTTATGAGCTTCTTGTGGGACGGGCATCCTGCCCGTCTTTGTGCTCGATTTAGATGCGTAATAGCTTAACCGGATGGCAGCCTCGCTGAAAATTCTGTCTCGTTTCCCTCTCAAATCCTTAGCTACTAAATTTCCCACTTACTGAACTTTTTATGACATCTACTATTAAACAACTGAAAGCAAAATTTGATCGGGCAATAATCGCCGCCTTTGGCGCAGATTTTGCCGGTATTGATCCGATGTTGGTATTGGCAAGTAATCCTAAGTTTGGCGATTATCAATGTAATGCGGCGATGTCGCTGACGAAACAGTTAAAGCAACCACCCCGCGCGATCGCGGCAGCAATTATTGAAAATCTGGAGATTGGCGATATCTGCGAAACTCCTTCGATCGCTGGTCCTGGTTTTATCAATTTAACCCTGAAATCAGTTTATTTAGAAGGAGAAGTTAATGCGATCGCGGCCGATCCCCGTTTGGGAATTACACCCGTTAAAACGCCCCAAAAAGTTGCCATTGATTTTTCTAGCCCCAATATTGCGAAGGAAATGCACGTTGGGCACTTGCGATCCACCATTATTGGCGATTGTTTAGCGCGGATTTTGGAATTTAAAGGACATGATGTTTTACGTCTCAATCATGTCGGTGATTGGGGTACACAATTCGGAATGTTAATCACCTATTTACGGGAAGTTTACCCCCAGGCTTTGACAACGGCGGATGCTTTAGATTTAGGGGATTTAGTAGATTTTTACCGTCAGGCGAAAAAGCGGTTTGATGAGGATGAAACTTTTAAAGAAAAATCCCGACAAGAGGTAGTGCGGTTACAATCCGGTGCAGAAGATACGCGCCGCGCTTGGAATTTGCTATGCGATCAATCTCGTCGGGAGTTTCAAGTTATTTACGATTTGTTAGATATTAAATTAACGGAACGTGGCGAATCTTTTTATAATCCGCTGTTACCTGCTGTCGTTGAAGATTTAACCAGCTTAGGTTTATTAGTAGAAGATAACGGCGCGAAATGTGTTTTTGTTGAAGGTTTTACTAATAAAGATGGTGAACCTTTACCGTTAATTGTTCAAAAATCAGATGGGGGTTTTAACTATGCCACCACTGATTTAGCGGCCTTCCGTTATCGGATTGAAAAAGACGGGGCAAATCGGTTAATTTATGTAACCGATTCTGGACAAGCTAACCATTTTGCCCAGTTTTTTCAGGTAGCTAGAAAAGCTGGTTGGATTCCTGAAAATATAGAAATTGTCCATGTTCCTTTTGGGTTAGTTTTAGGGGAAGATGGCAAGAAGTCAAAAACTCGTTCTGGCGATACAGTGCGGTTGCGGGATTTGTTGGATGAGGCGATAGTCCGATCCCGTGCGGATTTGGAAAAGCGGTTACAGGAAGAAAAGAGAGAGGAAACAGAGGAGTTTATTGCTAATGTTGCCAAGGTGATTGGTTTAAGCGCGGTGAAGTATGCAGATTTAAGTCAAAATCGTACTAGCAATTATACTTTTAGTTACGATAAAATGCTAGATTTGAAGGGTAATACGGCTCCTTATTTGCTATATGCCTATGTCCGAGTTAAGGGAATTGGTCGTAAAGGTGAGATTGATTTTGCTAATTTGGGTGTCGATGCGAAGGTAATTTTAAAGGAAGATGCCGAGTTAGTTTTAGCTAAGCATTTGTTACAATTGAGTGAAGTTGTCGGCGCTGTTGAAGGTGATTTGTTACCGAATCGAATTTGTCAGTATTTGTTTGAATTAAGTCAGAAATTTAATCAGTTTTTTGAACAATGTCCGGTGTTAAAATCTGAGGAACCTTTGAGGACTTCGCGGTTAGTTTTGTGCGATTTGACGGCTAGGACTTTAAAGTTAGGTTTGGGATTGTTGGGGATTGGAGTATTAGAGAGGATGTGATTTTTTTTATAGGTAGGGACTAGAGGCTACGATGCTCAGGACTAGGGAAGAAGGGAATAGAATCCGCCAACGTTTCAGAAATTCAAAACGTCCTAACCACCTGGGCAGTTGCTATAATTAAAATAGAATAGGGGCTATTCCCCCCTATTCTATTAGATTTCTGACTTCTGCACCTCTTTTTCCTCAACTTTGAGCACCACTTCTGGCTGTTTACTTTCCAGCACTTCCGATGCTTCACTCTCATTTAATTTAACTACAGTACGTTCCGAAAATCCCCATAAAAACGCAATCGCAATCATTGAAATTACCAACCATTGCGGGGGGACTAAACTCTCATTCACTACTTTTAACAACAGTCGGACACCAACAAAACCCACTGTAACATAACCGGCAGTTTCCAGATGTACAAACTCTTCCAACCACAGGATAAATAACCCTGCCATAAACCGTAACATGACAATCCCCAGGGTTGCACCGGTGAGGATAATCCAAGTTTGGTCAGAAATCGCGATCGCAGTGGTAACACTATCCAAAGAAAATGCTAAATCTGTCAGGGCAATTACTGGAATTGCTTGCCAGATATTCGCAAATCGGGCTTCACGCTCTTCTCCTTCTACTTCGCCAGGAGAGGTGAAGTGCTGAAAAACTAGCCACAATAGGTAAATAGCGCCCAGTAGTTCAAACTGCCAAAACTTGATCACCCAAGTAGCAGTCAGAATTAAGGCCATCCTTAGTATAAAAGCAATTATCAAACCGAAGTTGAGCGCCTGACGTTGTTGCTTACTATCTGTCAGGCCTTTCGAGATTGATGCTAGAGCGATCGCATTGTCTGCCGAAAGCACTGCTTCTAAAGCCACTAAAATAAGTAGCAAGAAGAAGGTATCAATTCCGAATTGCGGGTAAGTGTCGATAAACTGATCTATCATTAATACTTAAGACTCTATATGTCTGAATTGGATTTTAACACAAAGTTACGTTTCACGGCAGAACTCATCCTTAGTGCTGGGGTCCTACGGATTTTTATGGGTACTCTACTATTCATTATGTCAACAAATGTAACAAATTATTCCCAAAAAGCTCAATTTGCGTGAAATTGGTTAAAGCTCAACCCCGTGAGTAAGGAGTTTTTTATGTCTCTAACTGATACCCAAGTTTACATCGCTCTAGTGATTGCTTTAATTCCGGGAATTTTAGCCTTCCGGCTGTCATTAGAACTCTACAAGTAGAGTTTTACCCGCTATTAAGGTTATCCTTGCCTGTCTCGACAGTTAACTGACTTTGATTCCTGACGATAGCTACCACTCTGGTAGGATAAATTGTCTGGTATTAGTAAGGTTAAACTCTAGGGACAGGCTATTTGTTTGTATAGAGCAATGCCTGAAAACCCTTCAGATGAAGAAAGACGATGGGTTTCCGTCGGGAAAAATTTTATGCTAAGGCATCCTAAAATTATGCACGCGATTCAACCTCCTATATCCCCTGTGCAACGAGAACAAGGTGATCGCCGCCTTCAGAGTAGGAGGAAGCGCAGTAAACGCAGTCACCCCCATCAAGCACTTGCTATTGAAAGCGTAGCCAAGTTAACTACGAATCTGGTACTCTCTCTTTTTACCGCTTCGGCTTTGATACAACTTTTGCCCTACCACCGCTCAGTTCAAGGTAAGTTACGGGAAGTTCAAGGTGAAGTTAAGCTGACTCAAGGGCGAGTAGAACAGGCAAGGGCTAATTTTAATCGCAATTTTGACCCTACCCAAGCTAACAGTATCATGCAGGAGCAAAGCAATCGTGTCGATCCTAACCAACGCCCCGTAATTTGGGTAGAGAGCGATCGTTAAAAATTAAAAATTAAAAAATAAGGTGAGGAGTAGGGACTAGGGAAAAGAAATAGGTAACGCCCGTGTTAGGACATTCTGAGTTCGTGAAACCTTTGATTTTATTCACTTCTGAGTTCGTGAAACCTTTGATTTTATTCACTTCTTCTTGAGCATCCTAGTCCCTAGCCCCTAGTCCCTAGCCCCTAGTCCCTAGCTATAATTTCTGATTTTTTAATTTTCTAGCTGAGGTTTTGCCATTGCCGTCTGAGTGGTGAGAATTTCCAAAGCGGCTTGATATTGTCGGTCGGTTTCCGTACCGATGCGATCGCCTTGAGTCGGATCTAAAATTACAACCTGATCTGGGATAATCCCACGCTTATTGATATCCGTGTGATTAGGAGTCTCATACTTAGCCACAGTCACAGCTAACCCAGAGCCATCAGAAAGATCAAAAAGGGACTGAATTAAACCCTTACCAAAAGTTGTTTCACCGACCAACTTAGCTCTACCATTATCGTGCAGCGCACCCGCGAGAATTTCACTAGCACTAGCAGTACCGCGATTAACTAACAAAACTAAGGGATCGTGGGTTAGGGGTGGGCCAAAGGCTTCAAAACTACCGAAAACCCCTTGGCGATTGACAGTGTAGACAATTGTTCCCTCATCCAGCCAGAGACGGGCAATTTCGATCCCGGCTTGCAAGAGTCCGCCGGGGTTATTTCGCAAATCGAGGATATAAGCATTAGCACCTTGTGTTTCTAAGCTTTCTATAGCTTTAGTAATTTCAGAAACCGCATTTGCACTGAATTGAGCAAGACGGATATAACCCACCTGTAAACCTGGTTGGGCAGAAAGTAATTCAGCATGGACAGGATTAACTTCAATGCGATCGCGCACTATTTTAATAGAGAGATTCGTATCGCTACCTTTCCTACTAATCGTCAAAGTCACTGGCGTGCCGATCTTGCCCCGCATTTTTGCGGCTGCCTCATCCAGTGTTAAGTTTGCGGTACTCACACCATCAATTTCCAGAATGCGATCGAGAGGTAACAAACCTGCTAAATCGGCCGGAGAGCCGGCGATCGGAGCTACCACCGTGAGTACACCTGTCTGGGGTTCCAGGCCAATTTGTAGGCCTACGCCGGTCAATTCTCCAGAAGTAGTTACCTGTAAATTGCGGTACTGTTCGGGTTTGAGTAACCGAGTAAAGGGATCGCCCAAAAGCCCCAACATTTTTTGAATCTCAGTATAAGTCTCCTCCCTAGTGGACAAAGGCGCTTTAATTGCATCCTCGCGGATTTTCCACCAGTTGTGATCGTTAAAAGTATTGTCCACATAAGAGCGGTTAACAATCCGCCAAGCTTCATTCAAAAATTTCTGTTCCTCAGTCAGAGCTAAGGCTGGGGATGTCCAACAACCCCAGACAGTAGCGAACTCAATCATTAATAAAATTACAAAGCTGAAAACTCGTTTGTGCATGGTGTGTGCCTTAACCTAAGTACCTGATAAAGATGCCGTTAACCGTTAAGTGTTAACCGTTAACCAGAAAACTTCTCCTTTCTGCTGTGCTCCCTGAATGGCCTCGCGGCGGCTGGGGAGAAATTGGAAAAAATGAGAGGAATATTGATAAATCGTAAACTTAGATTAGCGATAGAATACAAAGAAGCGCAAAAGTGGTAGTTACAAAACTGTCACCGAAAAATTCGTGCCGCTCTGGTAGACTTTAGATTAAGTCAGAAACCAACGGTTCGGCTTAAAAATGATAGGTCATAAACAACGTGGGACTACGAAAGTTCCAGACCGCGAAAGCTGATATCAAGCTACCAGCAAATACAGGCGTACCTATTTATAGGCGTAGTCCTCAATGTTTGCGGGTGTCCTCAAGACATCAAAAAGCGCTATTGTCTTACGGCAATAGCTTTGTGGGATACCACCAATCCTTGTAATAGGATTGCTATGTTTGGATTTTCTCGGATTGTCTGAGAAAGTCTGAATTAAAAGTATCAGTGTCAAACAGCAATCGATTTTTAGGATTTCTTGCTTCATGTTTTCTAAGCAGATCACCGACTCAAAAGCATTCAAATGGTTTGATGAACGCCTGTCACTTCAGGCGATCTCTGACGACATTACCACCAAGTACGTCCCCCCCCACGTCAATATTTTCTATTGCTTGGGTGGCATCACCCTGGTTTGTTTTCTGATCCAGTTTGCTACTGGATTTGCTATGACTTTCTACTATCGTCCTACGGTAGCAGAAGCTTTTTCTTCAGTAGAATACCTGATGACTCAGGTTAGCTTTGGTTGGCTGATTCGCTCTATCCATCGTTGGTCTGCCAGCATGATGGTATTGATGATGATTCTGCACATCTTCCGTGTTTATCTAACTGGTGGTTTTAAGAAGCCCCGCGAATTAACTTGGGTAACAGGTGTAGTTTTGGCTGTGATCACTGTTTCTTTTGGTGTGACTGGCTATTCTTTACCTTGGGATCAAGTTGGTTACTGGGCGGTGAAAATCGTTTCTGGTGTACCGGAAGCTATTCCCGTTGTTGGTTCTTTGATTGTTGAGTTGCTACGCGGCGGTGCCAGCGTTGGCCAAGGAACTTTAAGTCGCTATTACAGTTTGCATACTTTTGTTTTGCCTTGGTTGATTGCTGTGTTTATGCTGGCACACTTCTTGATGATCCGCAAGCAAGGTATCTCTGGCCCTTTGTAAGTTTTGAGATTGTTTGCTACAAGCTTCGTTTCTCCCGATGCTTCGCTTCTAGCTATGCTGCTTGGTTGGGAATTATGAGTTGTAAATTTTAAATTTACGACTCATAAGCAATTGTTTTAGAATTTAGAGCATCAACCAAGTTGATGAAATAACCGGTAGTGGTGCTTAAAGTCGAAAGGTATCGGCGAAGCTGAGATAATACTAAGTAGAGTCAGTAGAGGTGATTTGACAGCGCCTTTGAAGCTCAAACTCTGAGCTATTCAAGAATCGAGCGTGTCTTTAGACCTGAGAGTGTCAAAATTTTTCTAATAGCTAAAAACCAACAGGACAACACTCTGTAAATTATGTCAACCATAAAAAAACCGGATCTGAACGATCCCGCTCTCCGCGCTAAACTGGCTCAGGGCATGGGTCACAATTATTATGGCGAACCTGCTTGGCCTAATGATTTGCTTTATATTTTCCCTGTGGTAATTATCGGGACTTTTGCTTTGTGTGTGGGTTTGGCGGTGCTTGACCCCGCTATGGTAGGGGAACCTGCTGATCCGTTTGCTACTCCTTTGGAAATTTTGCCTGAGTGGTATTTGTGGCCGGTGTTCCAAATTCTTCGCATTCTTCCTAATAAGTTGTTGGGAATTGTGGCTATGGGTTCTATTCCTTTGGCTTTGATGACTGTGCCTTTTATCGAAAGTGTTAATAAGTTCCAAAATCCTTTCCGTCGCCCGGTTGCTACTGCTGTTTTCCTGTTTGGAACTTTTGTAACAATTTGGTTGGGTGTTGGTGCTACTTTCCCGATTGATATTTCTCTAACTTTGGGTTTGTTCTAAGTTTGAGATGGTTTTAATTTAACGCCCGTAGGGTTTCTTTGAGGTACTGAGGTGCTGTGGGGAAATCTTGATGGGCGTTAAATGTTTATGGAGTTAAAATTTGGGTATTTGTTAAGTTAGGAGTATTTACCGATGCAACTCGAAGACTATATAGTAGATTTCCCTAAAGTATAATACTTGAGAAAGATGAAACAAACAAATTTGCATGAATTAAATGAACAAGTTTTGTTAGAGGAAACTGAGCCTCTAGCAATAGAGTATAATGGGCGATTAGTTGGCTATTTTTATCCAGTGCGTGTAATGCCAAGTGCGATCGAAGAAATTGATCGCACTTTTACAAATTTAGTACAACAATGGCGCAATGAAACGATAGGTATTTCCTCTACTACAGATTTAGTGATGCACCCTGCTTACCAACAAATTATGAGGATGGGTTCAGTAGTAATTCCTCTGTTATTAAGGGAAGTGGAAAGAAAGTCGGGGCGTTGGTTTCATGCTCTGTGTGAAATTACTGGAGAAGATCCAGTACCTTTAGAAAAACGGGGTAAAACTAAAGAGATGACTCAGTTATGGTTAGATTGGGGGAAAGCAAAAGGTTACAAATGGTAGGAAATAATGCTTGGATGCAAAATATTAAAGAATGGATTGAACAAAATCATCCTAATTTAGTGACAACGGGATATAAAATTACCAGTCCAGATACAACTGATTATAATTGTATTGCTTGGGCTGCTGGAAGTACAGAAGAATGGTGGTGGCCAGATGCCAAAGGTGGAGACTACTGGCCACCTAATATACTGCGAGAGGAATCTCTGACTGCTTTTATTATGGCTTATCAAACTTTAGGGTATGAAGTCTGTGAAAATGCTTTGCTGGAAGCTGGTTTTGAAAAGATAGCGATTTATGTTTTAGATGGAAAACCTCAACACGCCTCCAGACAACTTCCTAATGGGAAGTGGACTAGCAAATTAGGTCAGTATGAGGATATAGATAATGGGAAGTGGACTAGCAAATTAGGTCAGTATGAGGATATAGAATACAATTATTTAGAGGGTTTAGAAGGTAGTATATATGGTGAAGTTGCTTGTGTGATGAAAAGGCGTTTGATTGAGGGGGAGTAATAAACGCATCAATCAGATTAGCCGTAATCATAGGAATATAAAATACGGCAAATAAAAACTAAAACAACGACCTAAAAAATTGACTTATCATCCTAACAAAACCTCTAATTATCTCTTCTGCTTCCTCGAAGTATTTACCAGCGAAGGGGGCATCCAATCCTACATTCAAGACATTCTCAACGCTTACGAAAAAGCAACAGAAACAAACTCAATCCCCAAAGCCAATATATTACTATTGCGAGATTCCCCAGAAAGCCAAAATCTTGAACACTCAAAAGCCCTAAAATTTCATTATTTAAAAACCAACCCTGCCTCATTAGGCAGAATCAAATTCACAGTAAAACTCATACAGCTACTAATTCAAGAAAAGCCTAAAATGGTATTCTGCGGTCATATTAAATTATCCCCATTAATTCAAACAATATGCCAATTCTTAGCAATTCCCTATACGGTAATTACCTATGGTAAAGAAATTTGGAACCCACTAACTGAGAGAGAGAAAAAAGCCCTAAGAGAAGCCGATAAAATTTGGACAATTAGCAGATATACACGGGATCGCGCCTGTAAAATCAATAATTTAGACTCTCAAAAATTTGAGCTATTACCTTGTACTGTCAATGGCAATATTTTTACTCCTGGCCCTAAACCACAATCTTTAATTGAGCGTTATAATCTAACTAATGCTAAAGTATTAATAACCGTAGCCAGATTATGGTCAGGTGATATTTATAAAGGTGTTGATGTGACGATTCAGGCTT
>JFJP01008398.1_pt1 | contig 10396 bp, 8 predicted proteins | sample 431651 | NCBI WGS metagenome assembly JFJP01 (sample SAMN02602958, study PRJNA72255) | Microbial mat metagenome, whole genome shotgun sequencing project. | biome: fresh water; feature: sink hole; material: water; isolation source: purple microbial (photo- and chemosynthetic) mats found in... | reverse complement strand
ACAAAGGCCTGGGCGAAATGAACCCGGCCCAGCTCTGGGAAACCACCATGGACCCCACCGTGCGCCGCCTGCTGCGGGTGCAGATCGACGACGCGATCGAAGCCGACCGCGTGTTCACCATGCTCATGGGCGACGAGGTGGAACCACGCCGCGATTTCATCGAGACCAATGCGCTGCGGGCGGGGAATATCGACGTTTGAGGTTCATCACACCGCAATCCGGAAAGTGCTCATAAACCCATAAAAATCAAGCACTTGCTATCACATTGGTACGGGCATGCCTGATCCAGCGTGTTAGGCCTTCCGTATTGAGGTGCGTTCTTTTTCACTCGCCTGGGGAGGCAAACAATGAAAAAAGAAGTGATCGTCCGGCTGCACGCCAGCTTTGAAGAGATGGTGCAAAAAGACGAAGACGGCAGCGAATACTGGCTGGCCCGTGATCTGCAAGCGCTGCTCGGCTACGCGAAGTGGGAAAACTTTGCGAGGGTAATCGACAAGGCGAAGACCGCTTGCCAGTCCTCCAATCACGACCCCGAAGACCATTTCCTTGATGTCAGGAAAATGGTCGAGCTGGGCAGTGGCGCAACACGCGCGGTCGATGACATCGCGCTCACCCGTTACGCCTGCTACCTGATCGCCCAGAACGGCGACCCCTCCAAAGAGGCCATTGCCTTCGCGCAAACCTACTTTGCGGTGCAAACCCGCAAACAGGAGCTGATCGAACAGCGCCTGGCCGAGATGGAGCGCCTGAGCGCCCGCAAGAAACTCACGCTTTCAGAGAAAGAACTCTCCGGCGTCATCTATGAGCGCGTGGGCGACCAGATGAGTTTTGCCCGCATCCGCAGCAAGGGCGACACAGCGCTGTTTGGCGGCCACACCACGCAAGACATGAAGGTGCGCCTGGGCGTGCCAGACAGCCGCCCACTGGCCGACTTCCTGCCCACGATCACGATCAAGGCGAAAGACTTCGCCAACGAGATCACCAACTTCAACATCAAGCGCGACGGCCTGAACACCGAGCCCACCATCGCCGGCGAGCACGTCAAGAACAACCGTGATGTGCGCGACCTGCTGCTCAAGCGCGGCATCCAGCCCGAATCCCTGCCCGCCGCTGAAGACCTGAAAAAGATCGAGCGGCGCGTTCAGTCAGAAGCCAAGAAGCTGCCACCCAAGCCCAAGAAAACCTAGGCGCGGCCGGCCCACCACACACCGCATGAATCGCGAACAACTCAAAAAACTCGAAAAAGACCTCTGGTCCGCCGCTGACAAGCTGCGGGCCAACTCCGACCTCAAGGCCAGCGAGTACAGCACCCCGGTGCTGGGCATCATCTTTCTGAAGTTCGCGGACAACAAATACCGCCTGCACGAAGACGCCATCTACGAGGAGTACACCCGGCTCAAGGGCACCCGGCGAGAACGCTCGCTGCAGGAAATCGCCCTTGAAAAATGCGGCTTCGCGCTGGCGCCCCACGCGCGCTACCAGCACCTGCTGAACCTGCCCGAGCAAGAAGACATCGTCAAGGCCATCCGCCTGGCCATGGCCAGCATCGAAGTCACCAAACCCGAGCTGCTGGGTGTGCTGCCGCAAGAGGAATACGACCGCTTCACCCGCAGCGACAAAAACCGCCACATCCCCAAAGACCTGCTCAAGCTGTTTTCCGACATCCCGGCAGACGCCTCGGGCGATGTGTTCGGGCAGATCTACGAGTACTTCCTCTCCAACTTCGCGCTCAGCGAAGGCCAGGGCGGTGGCGAGTTCTTCACGCCGCGCTCGGTGGTGCGGCTGATGACGGAAATCATCGAACCGCATGGCGGCAAGGTGTTCGACCCGGCCTGTGGCTCGGGGGGCATGTTCGTGCAGTCGGCCGAGTTCATCCACCAGCACCGGCAGGATGCGGCCGCCGATCTGGACGTGTACGTTTACGGCACCGAGAAGACGCGCGAAACCGTCAAGCTCGCCAAGATGAACCTGGCCGTCAACGGCCTGCGCGGCGACGTGCAGCAGGCCAACGCGTACTACGAAGACCCGTTCAACAGCTTCGGCGCGTTTGACTACGTGATGGCCAACCCGCCCTTCAACGTGGACGACGTGGCGCTGGACGCGGTGGAGGGCGACCGCCGGTTCAACACCTACGGCGTGCCACGCAACAAGACCAAGAAATCCGCGGGCAAAGGCAAAGACGGTGGCAAGGACGACAAAGCTGTCGAGACCGTGCCCAACGGCAACTACCTCTGGATCAACCTGTTTGCCACTTCGTTGAAAGACAAAGGCCGCGCCGCGCTGGTCATGGCCAATTCCGCCAGCGACGCGCGCCACTCCGAGGCCGAGATCCGCCAGTCGCTGATCGAGCACAACCTCATCTACGGCATGCTCACGCTGCCGTCCAACCTGTTCTACACCGTCACCCTGCCAGCCACGCTGTGGTTCTTTGACAAGGGCAAGACGGACGAGCGCGTGCTCTTCATCGACGCGCGCAACATCTTCACGCAGATCGACCGCGCCCACCGCGAGCTGAGCGAGCAGCAGATCCAGAACATCGCCATCATTCCCCGGCTGCACAAAGCCCGGCGCGGTGAGTTCGTGGCGCTGGTGGACGGCTACTTCCGCCAGGGCCTGGCGCAGCTGCAAGAAGAGGCCGCGCACATTCCCGCGCTGAGCGAGCGCCTGCTCGCCCTGCTGGCCGAAGAAAACGACGCCCAGGCCCAGCAGGCGGGCCAGGACGCCGTGGCCGGCCTGCAAGCGCAATGGGCCGGCCTGCCCGCGCTGGCCGCCGCCCAGGCGGCACACGACCGGGCCCACGGCGCTTCAGACGACGTAGACACCCGCAACACCGCCCAACACGCGCTGCGCGCCTTGTTCACACCCTTCTTCCACGGCCTGCACGCCAGCCTGAAGGCGCTGGACAAAGCCATCCGCGAGATGGACAAGCGCAAGGCCGACGCCGCCAAAGCCACCGGCAAACGCGCTGCGGGCAACCGCCAGGCCAAGGGCGTGAAAGACGCGCTACAGGCCCTGCACGACGAGGTGAAGCTGGCCGAGCGCTTTTACGCGCACATCGGCTGGCTGCAAGAGCGCTTTCCCAAAGCCGTTTAACTGGCCACGCGCGCCGAGATGGCTGAGCAGGACTGGTCACTGAACCCGGGGCGCTATGTGGGTGTTGTGATTGAGGAGGACGGGAAGACGGAAGAGGAGTTCATGAGCCTGATCGATGAATCCCAACAGGAGTTGAATCTCTTGACGGATCAAGCGGCAGACCTGAAGGCGACTATTGATGCCAACCTCAAAACATTGTTGGAGGCGATGTGATCTTCAGGGAGCGTTTGCTCGGCGACTTGCTCACATTTCAACGTGGTTTCGACATCACCAAAGCGGAGCAGAGCCCCGGCGAAGTTCCGATCGTTTCCTCATCTGGCACCTCCAGCTTTCACAGCGAGGCCAAGGTAAGTGGTCCAGGCGTTGTGATTGGCCGCAAGGGGTCGTTGGGGACGGTGCACTTTCTATCCTGTGACTTCTGGCCGCACGACACAACGTTGTGGATCAAGGACTTCAAAGGCAACGATCCGCGCTTTTTGTCCTACTTTTTAAGCACGTTGCACCTGGAGGTTTTTGATACCGGTTCATCCAATCCGACGTTGAATCGCAATCACGTCCACAAAATCAAAGTGCTGGCGCCTGAACCTGCCGATCAGCACAAGATCGCCGCGATCCTTTCCGCCTACGACGACCTGATCGCCAACAACCAGCGGCGCATTGCGCTGCTGGGGTCCACGGCCGAGGAGATCTACCGCGAGTGGTTTGTGCGGATGCGGTTTCCTGGCGCTAAGCCTGTGACCTTAGAGAAAGGCCTTCCTCCAGGTTGGAAACATGAGCTTATCGGTGGCGCATTCAAGTTCTTTGGCGGTGCAACTCCCTCCAAGGATGTGGCCCGCTACTGGACCAATGGAGACGTCAACTGGTTCACACCCACCGACATCACTGCAGCTGACGGCATCTACCTGGAGTCGTCCCGTGACAGGTGCACCGAGGACGGTCTTGCCGATTGTTCAGCCAATCTGTTCCCGGCCTACTGCGTCATGATGACCAGCCGCGCAACGATCGGCGCCATTGGCATCAATACCGAGCCGGCATGCACGAACCAAGGGTTCATCACCTGCATCCCGAACGAGCAGTACCCGCTGACGTACCTGTACCACTGGCTCAAGCTCGCGAAACCGCACTTCGAAATGTTGTCGGGTGGCGCCACGTTTGCCGAGTTGACCAAGGGCACGTTCAAGCGCATTCGAATACTGACACCCGACATTGCACTAGTGGGCCGGTATGAGAAGTTAACAAGGCCCATGTTCGACGAGATGGAGTCTTTGCAGAAGGCGAACGGGAAACTCCAGAGCACCCGCGACGCGCTCCTCCCCCGCCTCATCTCCGGCAAACTTCGCGTCGACCAGCTGAACATCCAGGCCCCGCCCAGCATGAGAGCCGACACGGCCCCGGCGGTTTAAGGACCCGATCCACAACACCACTGCCCCAGGGAGGCAAGCACGTTGGCCGCGAAAAACTTCATCTCCGAAGACGACATCGAGCAGGCCCTGCTGCAGCGCCTGCAGCACCTGTGTGGCTTCAACGTGCTGAACTGCTTCACCGCGCAGCCGGACGACCTGAACGACGGCTCGGGCCGGGCGGACAAGCGTGAGGTGATCCTGGCCGGGCCGCTGCGCGCGGCGCTGCAGCGACTGAACCCGCAGGCCCCGGCCAGCGCGGTGGACGCGGCCCTGGCCCAGCTGATGATGCCGCGCACGGCCATGAGCCTGGTGGCGGCCAACCGCGAGATGGACAGCCTGCTGCGCGACGGCGTGCCGGTGACCTACGAGCCCGAAGCGGGCCCGCAGGCCGGGCAGTCGGTAACAGAGCGGTTGAAGGTGATCGACTTCGACACGCCGAACCCGAAGGCCGGGCGCAACCACTACCTGGCCGTGTCGCAACTGTGGGTGAAGTGCACCGGCCAGGCCAGCGCGGCGGCCTACCGCCGGCCCGATGTGCTGCTGTATGTGAACGGCCTGCCGCTGGTGTTCATTGAGCTGAAGAACAGCAACGTGAAGCTGCGCGCGGCATACGACGACAACCTGACCAACTACAAGGCGCAGATTCCGCAACTGTTCGTGGCGAACGCGCTGTGCCTGCTCTCCAACGGCACCGAGACGCGGGTGGGCAGCCTCACGGCGCAGTGGGAGCACTTTTTTGCCTGGCTGCGGGTGGACGATGAAAAAGAAGTGCTGAACCGCAAGGCCATTGCCGACCAGCAGCTGAGCGTGGAGCGGGCGGTGATGGGCTTGCTCAAGCCCGAGCGGCTGCTGGACTATGTGGAGAACTTCTGCGTGTTCTACCGCGAGACCAGCAAGGTGATCGCGCAGAACCACCAGTTCATTGGTGTGAACAACGCGTTTGACCAGTTCACCCGGCGGCGCGAGCTGGGCGGCAAGCTGGGCGTGTTCTGGCACACGCAGGGCTCGGGCAAGAGCTTTTCGATGGTGTTCTACACGCGCAAGGTGTTCCGCAAGCTCGCGGGCAATTTCACCTTTGTGGTGGTGACCGACCGCAACGACCTGGACGGGCAGATTTACCGCAACTTCCTGCACACCGGCGTGGTGGGGCCAAACGACAAGGTGCGCCCGCGCGACAGCACGCAGCTGCGCGAGATGCTGGGCAAGAACAAGCGGGTGCTGTTCACGCTGATCCAGAAGTTCCGCTACGACAAGGGTCGGGCGTACCCGCTGCTGTCGGACCGGGAAGACATCGTGGTGATCGTGGATGAGGCGCACCGCACGCAGTACGCCGGCCTGGCCGAGAACATGCGCGCGGGCCTGCCCCGGGCCAACTTTCTGGCGTTCACCGGCACGCCGCTGCTGGGCAGCGAGCGCAAGACCAACGCTTGGTTTGGTGGCTATGTGTCGGAATACAACTTCCAGCAGAGCGTGGAAGACGGGGCCACGGTGCCGCTGTTTTACGAGAAGCGCGTGCCGGAGGTGCTGATCCAGAACGACGAACTGAACGAAGAGTTCGCCGCGATCCTGGAAGAGGAAAACCTGGACGACACCGCGCAGCAGAAGCTGGAGCGGCGCTTTGCGCAAGAGATGGCGGTGATCACCACCGATGACCGGCTGGAGACGGTGGCGCGCGACATCGTGTACCACTTCCCCCGGCGCGGCTACCTGGGCAAGGGCCTGGTGATTGCGGTGGACAAGTTCACCGCCGTGACCATGTTTGACAAGGTGCAGGCGCGCTGGAAGGACGAGATCAAGGCGCTGACTGGGCGCATCACCGCGACAAAGAACGACATCGAGCGCGAGCGGCTGAAACGCATCCGCGAGTGGATGAAGTCGGTGGAGATGGCGGTGATCGTGAGCGAGGAGGCGGGCGAAGAAGAGAAGTTTGCCAAGCGCAAGCTCAACATCAAGCCGCACCGCGAGCGCATGAACGCGCTGGACGCAAACGGCCACGACATTGAATACAACTTCAAGGACCCGGCGCACCCGCTGCAACTGGTGTTTGTGTGCGCCATGTGGCTGACGGGTTTTGACGCGCCCACGGTGAGCACGCTCTACCTGGACAAGCCCATGCAGGGCCACACGCTGATGCAGACCATTGCCCGCGCCAACCGGGTGAGCAGCCACGCGATCCACGGGGTGGAGAAGAAGCACGGCGAGATCGTGGACTACTACAACGTGTTCCGGCGCATGAAGAAGGCGCTGAAGGACTACGCCGCCGGACCGGAAGACGATGACGAGATGCCGGTGCGCGACAAGGCCGAACTGTTCACGCTGCTGGACGAAGCGCTGGAGCAAGGCCTGGCGTTTTGCGATGCGCAGGCCGTGGCGTTGCGCGATGCACTGGGCCGGGGCGATGTGTTCACCAAACTCGGGCAGTTCAACGACTACGCCAACACCTTGCTGGCGCAGGACGAGCTGCGCCAGAGCTTCAACGTGTACGAGAACGCGATCAGCGGCTTGTACGAGGCCTGCAAGCCCGAAGTGCTGGGCCAGGGCAAGGGGCGGCTGGTGTCGGCCTTTCAGTACCTGCGCGGGGTGATGGACGCCATCGTGGAGCAGGCGGACCTGGACGGCGCCATCCAGCGCCTGGCGGCGCTGCTGGACGAGAGCGTGGTGGTGGACAACGCGGAAACGTTCAACGCCAAGCAGTTCGACGCGGAATACAGAATAGTCAAACGCGGTCGAGCCTGGGACCTGAGCAAGGTAAACGTGGAGAAGCTGCGCGAGGAGTTCAAGGCCTCACCACACCGGAACATCGAGATCGCCGACCTGCGCGCGTTTCTGGAAAAGAAGCTGGCGGAGATGCTGGCCCAGAACAGCACCCGCATCAACTTCGCGGAACGGCTGCAGAAGATCATCGACGCCTACAACTCGGGCGCAACCTCAACCGAGAACTACTACGACGAGCTGACCGCGCACGTGGCCGCCATGCAGAACGAGGCCGAGCGCCATGTGCGCGAGGGGCTGACGGAAGACGAGCTGGAGCTGTTCGACCTGCTGAAGAAAGACGGCCTGACCAAGGACGAAGAACAGCGCGTCAAGTTGGCGGCCAAACACCTGCTGCGCCGGCTGGTGGAAGAGCAACCCAAGGTGCTGGTGCAGGACTGGTACAAGGACGCGCAAACCCAGACCCGGGTGCGCTCGGAAATTTCACGCGTGCTCAACGACGAGCTGCCCGAGTCGTACGACCGCGCGCTGTTTGAGCAAAAGTGCGCCAAGGTGTATGAGCTGGCGACGGAATATGCGGCCAAGGGCAGGAAGTGGGCCGCATGAGCCGGCTTCCACCCCTGCTGGATCGCAGCGCGTTCCTCGTCTGCTGACAGGGCGGGGCCGAGCTTCAGGTTGTCGAGCAGGCTGGAGATCGCGTCCAGCTCGCCGCTGGCGGGCACAAAGCCAGCGCCACTGCCTGAGGTGTTGGCGGGGCCATGGTCGAACATCAACCGGGTGACCCATTGGGTGTCGGTGCGGCAAGCAATGCCGTGCGCCAGGCGACCGTCGGCGGTTTGCTCGAATTCCCGGCACACCTGCCCTTCGGCGCCGCGGTAGCTGGTCACGGGCGTGATCTGCAAGCCGGCAACCTTCAGCGCCTCGCCGGCGGGCAGGGTTTCCATGGCGCGTTGCAGGGCCTGCGCCAGGGGCGGCTCGCCGCCGCCCGACTGGCTGCCCCACCACTGGCCGGCGAACAGGCCCACCACCAGCGCGAGGCTGGCCGCGGTGGCGAGCGAGGGCCAATAAGCGCGGTCGTTGGCGGCCTGGCGGGTGACGGCGCTGGCGGCGGGCGTGGCGGCCTGGGCCAGGGCGGGCACCGGCTTGAGCGGATGGGCGCGGATGGCGTCGATCAGGTGCTGCGGCACGGGCTCGTTCAGCAAGGCGTCCATGTCGGGGCCCAGTGCGCTGCGGGTCTGGCGAAAGCGCTCCACGATGGCGCGGGCTTCTTCGTCGTCTCGCAGCAGCCGCTCCACTTCCAGGGCGCTCGCAGGATCGAGTTCACCGTCGGCGTAGGCCATGAGTTTTTCGATGTCATGGTCGTTCATGGCGTTTCCTTCGGTGCGTGTTTCACGGGCTTTTTCATGTCTTCATGCAGTTGCAGCCGGGCCCGGGACAAGCGGCTCATGACGGTGCCCACCGGAATTTGCAGGATGTCTGCGGCTTCCTGGTAGGAATACGATTCAACGCAGACCAGCATCAAAACCTCCCGCTGCTCGGGCTTGAGCCGGTCAAGCAGACCAGAGACCTGGGCAAAGGTGTCGCGCACTTCCGGGAGCCGGTGGGCGTTTTCGTCGGCCTGCAGCGCCAGCTCATCTTCATCCACCTGCTCGCCGCGCACCTTGCGGCTGCGCAAGCGGTCGTACCAGAGGTTCTGGATGATTTTGTACATCCAGCTGTCGAGCCGCGTGCCGGCTTCCCACTGATCCAGCCGAACCAGCGCACGCTCGCAGGCCTCCTGAACCAGGTCATCCGCGTCATCCCGGTTCGCGGCCAGCCCGTGGGCGAAGCGGCGCAGCCTGGGGAGAAGAGCAACCATTTCTTCGCGTACATCGGTCATGGGTTGAAAAGTTACGTTGTCTGTAAAACGTTGCCGGCGCTGAAAAATTCCCAACGTCATTCAAAAGGTGGCTGCGAGTATGCAGCGGCCTTGTGTCGCGCCCGGCGGGCGAACCGGCGCGTGTTGAACAGCGGCGGGGGGCGCCAACTTGTGAAAATTTGAAACGGCTGGAATAGGGGCCCAGCCGGCCCGTTGTCTGCTCAACACCCGACCTCATCGGGTACCTATTCAAGGAGCAGACAGATGATTTCATTTGACGCGGCCGAGTCGGCCACCGCAACCATACAGGCCAGGCTGCGCCGCATCCCCGCCACCTGGACGGCAGGGCTGGAATGCTGGTTGTACGTGCCAGAAAACCTCGACGCCAGCCTGGCACCGCTGGTAGCGGTGCACGGTGTCGGGCGCGGAGCCCGAAACCAGGCCAGCCAGTTCATGCAGCGCGCCCAGGCTCAGGGCCGGCTCGTCATTGCCCCGGTGTTTGACGTCCAGCGGTGGCCGGGCTACCAGCGCATTGCGGCGCATGGGCAGCGCGCCGATCTGGCCCTGCTGACGCTGCTGGATTCGGTGACTTTTCAAACCGGTGTGTCCACCCGGCGGGTGGCGATGTTTGGTTACTCGGGCGGCGCGCAGTTTGCGCACCGCTTCGCAATGCTGCACCCCCACCGGCTGGAGCATCTGTGCGTGTGCGCTGCGGGCTGGTACACCTGGCCGACCGCCACCGAGCAGCGGTTTCCACACGGCACCGGCGTGGCGCCGCGCCGCCGCCTGGGCGAAGCCGTGGCGGGCAACCTGGGGCGCTTTCTGCAGATTCCGCTGCGGGTGGCGGTGGGCGAGCGCGACAACGTGGTGGATGCGCTGACGCGCAGCAACGACCTGCTGGACGCGCAGCAAGGCACACACCGTTTGCAACGCGCCCAGCGCTGGGTGCAGACCCTCCAGCGGCTGGCCACCGAGCGCGGGCTGCCGGCCACGACTTCCGAGAGTGCATGCGCTCGGGGGTGCTGGGTGCACTGGCCATGCCCGAGCCGGGCCAGCGCCTGCAGGTGATGGCCAGGGCCGCCTGAGCGCCGGGTTCGCTGGCCGTTCCGCCTTTCGTTCCCTTCCCTTTGCTTTCCCTTGTTTTTCCCTTCTTCTCACCTCCCTTCACTTTTCCCTTTCACTTCAAAGACCATGACCATGAAAAACGAACAAACCCGCATGCTGCAAAACACCTTGAAGACCGCCAAGTGGGCGTTTTCCACCCGGCGTGTGCGCCATGCCGACGCGCACACCCTGAGCGACCAGATTGAGCAAGCCATCTCGGGCGACC
>JFJP01043462.1_pt1 | contig 10397 bp, 5 predicted proteins | sample 431651 | NCBI WGS metagenome assembly JFJP01 (sample SAMN02602958, study PRJNA72255) | Microbial mat metagenome, whole genome shotgun sequencing project. | biome: fresh water; feature: sink hole; material: water; isolation source: purple microbial (photo- and chemosynthetic) mats found in... | reverse complement strand
ACATCATAACGTAAGTCAAAAAAACGGTTCCAAAGAAAATCTTTTTGATAAGTGGCCGGCAGAATAAAATTGGGATTGGTAATGTTTCGGGTTTTTATTTCATTATATCGCCTGTACAAATCGGTTCTGAACGAAATTTGAGTAGGAAGCGGATAAAAGTTAAAACCACCGATTAATTTCAAAGGCCCTTTTTGCATTGCCGGTATTTTGCTAAAAGGCTGAACCAGTTTTGGCCGGCTGCTGAAATTATAGGAGAACATCCCGCGATGTGTTTTATCTCCGTTTATTTCGGTATTTATGTCTCTTCTGTTTGTTTCGTTGTATGAATAGGTTACGGCAAAATTTTCGGGATCCCACAGGTGAGTTTTTTCTTTTTGGGTTTGTGGTTCAACTTTTACGTTGGTGAAATTGATGCTTTTGCGGGTTGTCAGATCCTGCGAAATAAAATTAATTGAATCTTTTTCCTGCTGGCTTCCGGCGTGTTCCAATGATTTTGAGAGTTCGATATCGGGGATGAGCGGATTGTATTTTGGATTTTGGGCGCTTCGCGAATATCCATAATAAAACGGAAGCCTTACACCCAATTTTTCGGGGAAGAATCGTCCCAAATCAAGTGATGCAGCCACATCGAATTCATTAATATCATCGAGTTGCCTGCTGTTTTTATTTTGGTTGATACTTCCATAACCTTCAGTGCTGGTTCGTCCTGCCAGGGTTATACTTCCCAAATCGGCGATTCGTGTTGATAAGCGGGCATTTGCAGCCCATCCGCCTTTATCGTCACTGTCAGATAACCGCAATTCGTTTACCCAAACTTCAACTGCTTTCGGTCCGGTATTTAATTGTCCTTTCCTGTTTCTGACACCCATCATCATAACCTGAACATTGCCAAGATTCGGGCTTCCTTTTATTCTGACTTTATTTCTGTTTTTGTTCCATCCCTGGTGTATAATTTCGTACTCATCCTGAATACTAACACTCGAACCAGATTGTCGCATTTCGTCATCGCGCGCCAGTTTAACGTCGGTAAATAAATCCAGCGGAACACTCAGTCTGTTTTCGTCGGGCCACACAATATAACGATCGCTTTCAATATCTCCGTTGTAACGCCCGTAAGGAGTTAATTTCAGCGGTAATTCGTATTCGTAATAGTTGTAATTATAGTCGGAACCCAAACGAACAAAAAAGTAAAGCTCGTTGTCTTTTAGCGGATATTCTTCAATTTGCTCGGCATGAACTTCAAGTTTTAGTTGCTGGTATCTTCTGAAATCCATGTAAATCGATTTGTATGAAGCACGGGCATCACCCTGTTCGAGCCCGGTAACTTTTAATACCATCGACTGTTCGTTCAATTGCTGAAGCTGTGGGTTTGCCGGATCAATAACTCTCGATATCCCGGGAGGCAGAATGTAATTCACCGGTTCGCGGCTACCGTTTTCTTCGATACTAACTGCTGAAACGTTAAAATTTGCATTGGGTGATATAGCATCGGGTTCGCCAATGTGGCGGGTATAATTACGCCAGTCGGCCCGCACCAAATCGAGTTCAGCAAAACGCAATATTGTTGAATCCTGAAATCCACGCATAAACATTCGTAAAAAACGAATTGATTTAAAGTCGCTGATGTTACCAATTACTTTATCGGGGTCGCGAATCGGCACTTTAAACTGATACCATTTAATATCCGCAATTTGTCCGTTCTTTAATTGAACGCGGCTTTTTTTGATATCGTTGATATAGTTTTGTCCCAGTTGCATGTCGCTCTCACGGATGCTGATTTTATACTGATAATAGCGTTCGTATTCATTTAATGTATTGTCGCCGTTAATATCTTCAACATCGGGGATGGTTGATGCTGAAGTAGGGTAACTTTCGGGCGACATTTCGGTGGTTGGTGAGTTTTTATCGGAGCCGTTGTAATTTTTATACCGCTCCAAAATATCCAACTGCTGTTCGTCGTAGTCTGATCCCCTGTAGTAATGGTAGTTATCTCCTGAAGGGTCACTGGCAAACTGATTAAAAACTTGCTGGTTTAATTTTGAATTCAGTTCCTGTAAATACTGATCAAAATGCTTTTGTTCAACTTCATCATTTATCCCGTCGAATCCGATGTCCTGATAAACTCTCGAATTAGGGTCGTTATCAAAGGCATTTACGAGCGACTGTAATTTTGAAACTCTTCCCCAAACAGTGGTATCAAGATCACTTAAAGAACCGTCAATCGGTATTCCGTTTTCAAAAGATTTACGTGAGTCTTTTAAAACATCTTCAGAAATATCACCAAGGTTAAAATATAAATCTCCGCCCTGGTGCCTGCCTAAAGTGTCGTAAACAAACGGATCCATTAACCAGAATTCGATATGTTCGATATTTGAATTTTCAAAATCGCTGGTTTCAATTTTTCGCATAATACCGCCCCAGCGTGTTTCGGGCGCTAACAGCGTTCCGTCAGGATTAATACCTGCCGATAACGAACTTGTTCCTGTATCGAAGTTATACGGACCACGTTCTTTTGGATAAAACGCGAGATCCAAAACCGGAATATTAGTTGGCTGACCAACCGGCGACTCTTTTGCAGGAAATATTTCTTTTTCAAAAACTTCGCGCATGAAATGATTTGATTGCATGTCGAGGTCGCTTTTGATATAATCGGGTGTTAAACTGTTATTCCTTAAAAAAAGCGGATCAATCATATACCAGGCTAATTTTGCACGGTTCATTCCATAATCCAGTTTATTGGTATAACCACCTTCGGGGAAAAGGTCGTTCTGGAACTGGGGAGTGCTAGCCAAAACCCACGCCTGACGGGTTTTAAGCGAAATGGTGGTTTTTGTGCCTTCAAAATCGTCAACATAAACAGTACCGGCTTCGCTAATTTGCTTTGAAAGCCCCGGGATTAATTGTGCTACTTCGGCTTCAAAATTGATGGTTGAAGGTGTATTTGTAGTGTAAAACGGAAGTGCATCAACAGCCTTGGTAAGCAACATACTTTCGGTTGAGTAGCGTGCATCCAATCCAACCATTAGGTTGGAAACCGGGTCGCTGCCGTAATTTACTTTTTCGGTTAACGGCCTTTCGTAAGCATATAACGCTGTTCCGCCAATATTAAAATTTTCGGAGAATGCATAGTTTGCATAAGCTCCCATCAGTGTTTTGCGTTGCATCGAAAACATGTCTTCGCTTTCGGTTGAAACCTGGATTGGTGTACCGGCTTCAAGCAGCGCCTGATTAATCACTTTTACCCGGCCAAGCGTATAATCAACCTGGTAATCAACGTTTTCAACCAATTCACGTCCGGCGGCAGTAACCTTAACCGAACCCTGTGTCAGATTCAGCGTATTCAGCATGATTTCTGAACTGGAGGCTCCTTTGTAACTTCCAATCAACTTAAATTTGTTGTGTTCGGCATCCTGTTCTGCAAATGTTCTTGTTGAATCGTACAACGATTGAAATGTGTATTTTTCAATAAGAACAGGATCCTGAAGGGAGTCGGCAAGATGGCTCCCAAATGGTTCAAGCACAGGAAAAATGATTCTTCCGCTGTTTGATTGTACAGTAATTCCTTCAATATAATCGAAAAGCCCGTCTTTGTAAGGATCGAGCTGTTTGTTTAGTTTATCGAGATTCATCACCTCAAGTAGAATATGACCATTAATTCTTCCTTCAGGAATGTAATTGATGTTCGTTCCGGTAGAATCGTTCTGGTAAACTACATTCAACCTGAATTCATCGCTGGTTAACTGATAGGCGTTGAGATTATAAACATTTTTCATCATCAGTTTCCATGTCGGAAGTTGCGGAGACAGGTTGGTACCTTTTAAAAGTTTTAAAAACAATGTTTGCGGAGTGGCTATCCCATCAGTAGAAAACTCACCTACCTGGTAAGTTATTCCATTTGAAGTGTAGTTAAATGCCACTGCCAGTATTTCGTCGGTATTTAATGCAGAGTTAATGGAAATGTACCCCAGCCTTTCGTTTACAGTATATTCTGATGGATTAAGTTTTCTGGCCTGTTCAATTTTTTCAAAATCGCGGCCACCCATAAATTCGTTACCGAATTGCGACATTACCGAAGTAATATTTTGCACATAGCGAACATCGCTGTATGTATTTGCCATTTGGTAATACAGTCCGTTTGCGTCGTTAAATGGGTAAATATTCTGCGGGTACGGTAATCCTGAGGTTTCCTGAAATTGCGGAATCTGGTTATAAATAGCCGGATCGTGCTCACCCAAATCCTGCAAAGCAAGAATGTTTCGCGCTTCGGTAAAATTATTTGATTTGTTGGTTACCCAAACTTCTATTTTGTTGATACTGATTGGAGTAAGCGGAACTGCGGTATTTTGAAGCCATTTGTCGTAATTTTCGCGAAAATAATGCGACAGAAAGAAGTGGCGGTTGGCATCGTAGCTTTCGGCAGAAATTTCGAAATTGGTAATTTGTGCTCCTCCCTCGGTTTCCACCATTTGCGATTCACCTTTTTGCTGCGAGAAAATGGTAGTTAAAGTAAGTTTACCAAACTGCATCTCGCCTTTTATACCGAACAGGTTGGAAGCGCCGGTTATTAATGATCCATTTAATGGCAGCGAAACATTTCCGGCTTCAATTCTTTTAATTATTTCGTCTTCTTCGCCGGTGTATTCAAGGTTCATTTTATTCTCGTAATCGAATGAGGCTTCGGTGTTGTAATTCACCCGCATATTCATTTTGGTACCAATTTGCCCCATCACATTCATCTGTATTTTTTCGTCGAAATCGAATGTTGGAACTTTACGTAAACGCTCAGGTATTGATGGGTTTTCGGTGGCATTCATCTGGTAGCCAAAGCTTACCTCAACATAACCCTGCGGAACAATATTAACCGTATTTCCACCAAAAATCCGGTTAAAAGCCTCTCCTCCAATGGTTAGTTCTGGAATTAATGATCTTTTCTGATCTTCAGCCTGAACCTGCGACCTTTCCCTCCAGTAACTTTTTATCGATCTTTCAAAATCATAATCAATATAATCTTCAAGCGACATGGTTTGCGGCAAACGATAATTCAGGGTTCCTACTTTTTCGTAAAAAACGTACTGTCCGGTAATCGGGTCGTACTCAACTTCGTATTTAATATTGCTGGGTTTATTCAGAAAAAGCTTTAATGAATCGGTTTTTGAATATCCAAATGCGGGCTGATCTTTAAACGGAAAGGGAAGTACTCCAATGGTATCTGTATCAATTGTATCCTGAACCTGAGCATGTATAATGAAAGAATTTTCCACATTGTTCACAGCTTTGCATGGTTCAGCAAGGATCAGTAAAAATGCAAGTAATAGAAAGAAGTGTATTTTATGTAAACTTCGGACTAATTCCATTCCAGTTTATAACCTTTTTAACGCAAGTTTAATCACACCTTCAACGGTCGTTTGCGGTTGCTCCTGTAATATTTTAGCTACTACTTTTTCTGCGTCCCTTTTTACGAATCCGAGCATGACTAATGCTGATAACGATTCATTTAGAATTGTATTGTTTGGTGAAAGGAAAATTTGGTCGGTATCATACAATTTTCCGAGTTTATCTTTTAAATCGATAATGATGCGTTGTGCGGTTTTAATACCTATTCCTTTTACGGCTTTTAAAACGGCAACATTTTCGGTGGTAACAGCAACAGCAATTTCGTCGGGAGTTAACGAAGAAAGCATCATAATTGCAGTATTCGATCCAACCCCGTTAACCGAAATCAGATTCCTGAACAGGTCACGTTCACCTTTATCGGCAAAGCCATAAAAAACATGTGCATCGTCTCTGATTACCTGGTGCAGATAAATTAGCCCTTCTTGTTTCTGGTTAAATTTACTGTATGTATTTAATGAAATATTGATGAAATACCCAATGCCACCGGCTTCAATTATAATGTGCGCCGGATTGCGTTCGACAATTATTCCCCGGATAAATTCGTACATTTTGTTGCTGATTAATTATAAATGATCGTCCTCGTCTTCAATATTCACACTTTCATCGATCTGATTTGGATTGATGTTGTATGTTTTAAGAGGATTTTTACTTATTTCCTTATAAATTTTACGGTTTTTAAAAATGTCGACTGCAAGAAACATGGCTTGTCTGAACGATTCGTGCGATGCTTTGTCTTCTCCGGCAATTGAATAGGCGGTACCATGCGCCGGCGATGTACGAATAACGGGCAGTCCGGCTGTATAATTTACTCCCTGTTCGAAAGATGCCAGTTTGAAAGGAATCATTCCCTGATCGTGGTACATGGCCAGGATTGCATCAAATTTCCGGTAATCTTCCGAGCCGAAAAATCCATCGGCAGGATACGGTCCCAAAGCGATTATTCCTTCTTTTTTTGCCTGAAGAATAGCAGGAATAATAATATCATTTTCTTCGGTTCCCAGCAAACCATTATCACCCGCGTGTGGGTTTAATCCAAAAACTGCAATACGGGGTTTGGCAATCGAAAAGTCCTGAAGTAAAGACTTTGCAATTATTCTTAATTTTGAAAGAACAGCTTCTTTAGTTATTTTTTTCGAAACTTCTGAAAGGGGCATGTGTGTTGTTACCACTCCCATTTTCATGGTTTCGCTAACCATTAACATCACATAATTATCGGTTTTAAACCGTTGAGCCAAAAATTCTGTGTGTCCCGGAAAACTGAAATGTTCACTTTGAATATTGTCTTTATTGATTGGTGCAGTTACCAGCACATCTATTAAACCAAGCTCCAGATCGATACATGCCGCATCAAGAGCATTGAACGATGATTCTCCTGCTTCCCGGGTCGATTTTCCAAGTTCAACGCGCACGTTATCGTCAATGCAGTTGATAATATTTATCCGTTTCAAATGGGCTTCGTTGGCATTACGAACATGGTTGAAGCTCAAATTGTCGATGTTTAGCGCTTTTCGGTGGTAAGCAGCAACTTTTGGCGAACCGTAGATAATAGGAGTACACATTTCGAGCATGTGTGGTTCGAGCAGTGTTTTAATAATCACTTCGTAACCTATTCCATTAATATCTCCGTGCGTTATTCCTACCTTAATTGTAACTTGATTTGGCATTTTATTCAGTATCTAAATAATCGAAATTTCCTTTTAATGAGGGGCAAAGTTAAGTTTTTTAATTGAATTTTTTCAAAAAGTTATAAATCAGCCGGGTACCAAAACCAGTACCTCCAACCGGCCTGTAACTGTCTTTTTCGTCAAGAAAGGGTGTTCCGGCAGTATCCAGATGAATCCAGTTGTAATCGGTAAAATGTTCCAGGAATTTTCCGGCAATGGTTGACTGTGCTTCCCTGATACCGAGATTGTTTAAATCGGCAATGCTCGATTTCAGGGGCAAAGCGTATTCTTCCCACAGCGGAACTTCTATTAGTCGCTCGAAGGTATCTTCGCCCGATTCCTTTAATTTCAGCAGGTTTTCCTTTGTATTTCCCATCACAACAGAAGCATGTTTTCCGGCTACAATATCGGCTGCTCCTGTTAATGTTGCAATGTCGATAACCAGCAACGGAGAATATTTTTTGGCGTAACTCAAGGCATCGGCCAAAATCAGGCGGCCCTCGGCATCGGTGTTTTTAATTTCGACGGTTGTGCCATCGAACATGGTAATTACATCGCCCGGTACATAAGCATTTCCATCGGGGCGGTTGTCGGTTGCCGGAATCAACCCGATAACATGAACCGCGATTTTGTTTTTCGCCTTTGTTTTTCGCCAGTGCAAAAATGGTAGCTGCAACAACGGCTGCTCCGGCCATATCGCTTTTCATGAAATCCATCGATTTTGGAGTGGGTTTCAAACTCAATCCTCCGGTATCGAATACAACGCCTTTACCAACCAAAACAATTGGTTTATTATTTTTGGCATTTTCAGGTTTCCACTCCAGAATATTAAATGTTGGCGGGTCGATGCTTCCTCTGTTAACCGCGAGCAAACCTCCCATTTTCAGCTCTTCAATTTTTTGTTTGCGGAAAACTTCAACAGAAAAACCAGCTTCTTTGCCCATTTTCTCAATTTCGATTGAAAACTGGTTTGCAGTCAAAAACGAAAGCGGTTCGTTTACCAGGTTCCGCGCATAAAAAACAGCCTTTGTTAAATTCTGAAGTTCTTCAATCTGGCTGTCGGTGATTTTGGTTTCGGCAATTTCGATGGTATTCAGACAAAATTCATCTTTCTCTTTTTTGTATTTCTCAAACGAATAAGCCGATAAAAGCAACCCTTCAACAAACGCAAGCTCAAGTTCTGCTTTGCTGAAATCAATAATCTGAACCGTTTCAATATTATCTTCTTTCAAAGCATCGAACAGTTTTGATCCGGCATTTCGCGCTGCTTCCAGTTCGATGTAGCTTTCCTTTTCATTTTTTGGTTTGAAGAAGAAAAGCAGTTTTGGGTATTTTTTTATAATGCAGGTGTTGTTTTTTTCTAATTTTCCGGCTACATACTTTTTTTCGTCATCGGTAAAACCTGAAAACGTAAATTGATCGATACAGTCAAATATAATCGCGGTTGAAATATTGTCTTTTAATTCTGCTATTTTTGAAATTTTTTGAATCATTGCAAATCTATTTTTGGCTAAAATAATAATTAATAGTTGTTTAGAAACGAATAGAGTAATAATCGGGAAAATGAGGGCAGAAAGTATTTTAAAAAAAGCAGTTGATTTTGAACCAATTACTTTGGAAGAGGGAATGTTTATTTATGAAAACGTTTCGACAAACGAACTGATGCTTGTTGCCGGCGAATGTCGGCAAAAGCAGGTGCCCGGGAATAAAGTAGGCTGGATAATCGACCGGAATGTAAATATTACCAACGTTTGTGTGTCGGGTTGCCAGTTTTGTAATTTTCATTGTAAAATAAACGAAGAAGTCCAATACATTACCACCATTGATGAATACTGCCAAAAAATTGACGAATTGTACTCCGCTGGTGGCCGGCAGGTATTATTGCAGGGTGGGATGCACCCGAAACTGGGACTTGACTTTTACACCAACCTGTTTTCGGAATTGAAAAACCGATACCCCGATTTAAAATTGCACACTTTGGGATCACCCGAAGTTGCTTTTCTGGCAAAAAAATCACGTAAAAGTTTTCGCGAGGTTTTGGAAATTCTGGTCGGGTCGGGGATGGACAGTTTACCCGGTGCCGGCGCCGAAATTCTTTCCGACAGGGTACGGAAAACCATTTCTCCCGGTAAATGCAGCACTGGGGATTGGCTCGATGTAATGCGTGAAGCCCACAAAATGAACCTTGTAACTTCGGCAACCATGATGTTTGGCCACATCGAATCAAAAAAAGAACGGCTGGAACATTTAATTCTGCTTCGCGATGTGCAAAGCGAAAAACCCGAAGGTAATTATGGATTTGTAACTTTTGTACCCTGGCCGTTTATGGACGAAGGAACGGTTTTGCAGCAGCACGGAATCAGGAACACTTCTACAGCCAACGACTATTTGCGTCTGGTTGCTATCAGCCGGATTATGCTGAATAATTTTAAAAATGTGCAAGCTTCGTGGTTAACGGTGGGAGCGGCTACCGGACAACTTTGCCTGCATGGCGGTGCCAACGATTTTGGTTCGATTATGATGGAAGAAAATGTAGTTTCGGCTGCCGGTGCAAAGTATAAAATGAATGCGGAAGGAATTCAGCAAGCTATTCGCGACGCTGGTTTTGAACCGCAATACCGGAATCAGGCTTACCAGGCCGAAGAATTGCCGGAAGAGCTTGTGAAAGGGATGCAAACAGGTTAAATCAGAAAGGAAATACCCAAAGACAATTTTCTAAAAATCAAATAAATCACAATTCTAAAAAACTCAAAAAACAAACAATTCACAAATTGTCAAACAGGTTATAAAATTGAATTTTGACATATTGGAATTTGTTTGCGTTTTGTTTTTGCTTTTTGCTTTTTAGTTGGGGTAATTGTACTTTTCCGATATATAACTGATTACATTTTTCATTTGCAGAACGTTGAATCCGTGTACCAGGTAACCCATTAAGAAGTTGTAAACCTGTTCGTTCTGTCTGATGTTTGGAACAATCATATCAAGCGCTTTAATATATTCCGATTCACGCTGTTTCTGAGTGAAATCAAACTGGTTGTACATCACCAGATACTTAAAAATATTGTCGGTGTATATCGAAGAATTTATTAAAGCGGGATTGGTAAAATCCAACGATTTGAAAAACTCTTTTTTAAAAGACTGTTTTCTTTCGGCAGTTGTTAAATAACCATCGCGAAGCGGTTCACGCAGATTTTTAATCATTTGCGAAGTAAAAAGTCCACGATTTTCCTGAGAGGTTTGTACCACAAACATATCTCTTTCCATTTGAAGCTGGTTAAAATCATTGGCGTAATTAATCACTTTTGCAGTATCACCTTTCTGCCAGAAACTGTCAATCTC
>JFJP01002771.1_pt1 | contig 10397 bp, 23 predicted proteins | sample 431651 | NCBI WGS metagenome assembly JFJP01 (sample SAMN02602958, study PRJNA72255) | Microbial mat metagenome, whole genome shotgun sequencing project. | biome: fresh water; feature: sink hole; material: water; isolation source: purple microbial (photo- and chemosynthetic) mats found in... | reverse complement strand
CACTGTGAGCCTGCCGAAACGCTTACCAACATCATGCACCGCGGATTTGCCACCCATAATTTCACCGATTGGATGCAAAGTAATATATTAGAAACCATCCTAAATAATGTCAATATTTGCTGAACACTGCGGCCCGCAAATCCTTAAAATTCCGGATTACGTTATTGACCAACTGATCGTTATCCATCAGCCGCTTGAATCGATCTGGCTGTGTGGTGCCATCGGCAATGGCGATACGCACATTCACCGGAAGCTTCTGACCGTTCCGATGCAGTCTGGCCACGGCTTGGTGATACCAGGCCGGTATCGTCGGAAACTCCAAGAACAGCATATCGCTACAAACTGTCTGTAGGTTGTCGATGCCCATTCCTCCTGCCTGAACTTGCAGCGTCAGCGACCGACAGGCGGGGTTGTTGACGAACTCATCAAGTGCAGCCTGCTGCTTGGTGTTGGATGTGCCACCGTAAATGGTGCGACCACCATATTTATCGTACGTGTGCTTTTCCAGTTTTGCATTGGTCATGCGGTAATTGGTGAAGATCACTAGCTTCTTGTCGCCGAGTTCATCCATGATCTCGTCCAGCATTTCGATGCCTGCTGCTTCGAACGTAGGATCCTCGGCAAAGACGTCCGGGTTCAAGATGATCTGCTGCAGGGCGTGGAACAATGCCGACACGCTGGTGGCGTCGATCTTGCCACCAGCCTCCATTTCCAGCAGTTCTTCGGTAGCTAGCTTCTTGTACAGAGCTATGTGCTTGGAACTGAGTTCGTAAACGAGAGGCGTGTGGATTACTGGCGGCAACTCCTTCAGCACATCCTCGCGCAGAACCCGGATCGAGTTCTTGCTCATGTTCTCGGCCACCTTATCAAGGTGGCGCCACTCGGTGACCTTGTCGAAGATGTCTCGAGACTCGACGTGCACATTCTCAAAGTGCTGCAGCGTCCGATAGGTTCCGGGCGCAATCAACTTGATGTATGCATAGGCATCGATCGGCGTGGAGAGCGGCGTGCCGGTCAGCAGCAGCAACTCGGCCTCCCAGACCGTAGCCATGTGGGCCACAGCAAGGTGGTTGTCGCTCTCCACGTTCTTGATGCTCGTCGCCTCGTCAACGATCAACAGCTTGTCACGCTTCCGAAGCTGCGTGGTCAAATGGTCGTAGTCCTTCTTGAAGATTTGCATCGACATCAGAATAAAGTCGTAGCCGTCCAGCTTCATCTCGGCCCGCTTCTTCGGTGTGCCGCGATACTCAAGGTGAGTGATGCCTGGAATTTTGGCGAGGAAGCGACTCCACATGGTGATCAGGATCGGCGGCATTACCACGATGGTAAGTTTTCCGGTGGTGATCTTCTTGTAGAGCGCGATGGCTGTCGACGTCGGACTCTTGCCGGTGCCGACGTCGAAGTACAGGCCAGTCCTCTGGCGCTCTGCACTCTCATCCACCGCACCACTCTGGAACATATAGAGCGGGTACGGCAGAGGGTGGTGCTTGTAAACCAGTTCAGTGGGGGTCACGTCTTTTCCTTTTGCATCTTGAGCACTGTTGGTAATACCAGCGCTTCGGCAGCTTTCTGCCCTTGTGTCGCAGCGTCCAAACCTGTCGCCAACACTGCCAGTCGTGCCCGAAAAGCCAGCAGATCAGCTTACGCATTCTTGACTGCCGACAACTTCCGATACACTCTTGGCGTCTTGTAATTGCTGGTCGGCTCAATATCTTTCCAGTGCAACATCTTCTGGATTTGTGCGGCTGCCGCATCTTTCGTGATGCCACTCAAGGAGGCCAGCTCTGGCATCGTGAACTCATTGGGCATCAGTGCCAGCAAGCGTTTCCGCTTCGCGATTCCTTCGGACTTGAGCTTGCTGATGCGTGCTGAGGATTGGGGTAGGATCATCATTTCAAGTCCTCAACATATTCTTTCAGCCTGTCGATGGCGCTCCAGGGTTTGTCCCACAGTTTCAGTATGTGATCAGCCGCTTCCAGCTTGCCGAACTCCCACGCAGCCTCCGCGCCTTCGCGGTCCATGCTGTTCTGTTCTCGCGTCGTGAGGTTGTCCCACCATTCGTTAAATGTCATTTCGTCTCCTCTGCCACTTCAACGTACAGGTTTGTCAATGTGTCACGGATTTTGGAGAGGCTATTTCCAATCTCCTTTGCTTGAACACCAGCAGTCTTCAGCTTCAGCATGTAGCCTGATCCAACCGCACCGCGAAGCGCATAAACGGAATCACACTTTTGCATCAGTGGGATGCGGTCAGGCTCGCCGACTTTGACAAGGCTCAGATCGAATGCCTCGCCAAATTCCTTCATCACAATGGGAATCATGTTTGGCATTACGCCGATGATACCTACCATATGCTTCTTCGGCGTTGCTTTAGGCTTCGGCTCAGGCTTGGTGGCAACCTTCGCATCAACCATTGCAGGTGCCTGAACGGGTGCCGTCGCCGGGGCAGCAACACTCATCTGCTTGACTAACTTCTCCAGATCAGCAATAGACTTCAATGCTTCCTTCAGCCCTTTCGACGTGGCCTCAGCGAGTGCCGTCAGTGCCTTGAATATGGCCTGGTTGCCGGCATGCATCTGGTTGATCTTCTCTATTGGATCTTCCATCACGTCATTGACGATCAGCGATATACGGTGATCCATGTCAGCGATGGTGTTGGCAACGCTTGGTGTTGCCTCCTGCTCAGCCGGCTTTTTGGCAGCCTCGCGGAACTGTAGGAAGGTTTCCTTCAGCTTAGGCAAAACCTTCTCGACGTCGTCTTCCCACCACAAGTAGCTGTCATGGTGTCCCAGCCCTCCAGGATTTACCCCAAGTGATTCGAGTGCAGACTTCATCTCTTCCGACCTTAACCACTTGATCTTCGACTTGGTGAGCTTAGGGTTTACAGTGCTCAGCGTTATCAGTTTTCTCATTTCAAATCCTTGTTGGATAGTTACTCTTCCACCTCGATCTCAGTCCAGAGTGCCGGACCAATGACCTTTATGTCTCCGAAATCTGATGGCTCTGTTGTAAAAGATGACGTGAGATAGATTGCTCCGCTCTGCTCTTGGTAAATCCACTGCCACATCTTGATCTTGGCTTTTGGCTTGTCTCGGATTTCGTAGTCTTCTGGTTGGAAATTCCAATTCCACTTATAGTCAGAGTCACGCCAATCAGAGTGAATCAAGCGAATCTGTTTGGTCGGGTCCGCTGCTGCTTCTTTCAGGTGGTGGTGGTAGGGGTCTTTGACGCGATAGTGTTCGCCATCACGCCACATTGGCGGGTTCGACACTTCCCATATTCCGTCTTGCCAGTGCTCAATCACAGCGCCATCAGCCCAGGCTTTAATGGCTTCTGCATGTACATGTGGTTTCATCTTTCTATCCTTGTTCATTTGTAAGCCACCCGAGTCAGGCTGTGAAGTGCAGCTTCCTGACTCCAGGGCCAGCGCATTGCACCCGAGATGGCCGCGTCAGAACGGAGCTTCAAGACGCGTCCTATTTCATACCCCGCAGTCTTCATGGCCCCATCCAGTACTTCATTCCTATCCGGCAAGACAGGTCCGCCGGGAAACACTACGTCGAGCGTGTCCGCTTCTTCGTCATCAAGTTCACAAGTGATGTTCATGGTTGGCTTTCTTTTGTTGGGTTGGGCCACCCTGCGTCCCGGCATCAGCCTCTCCTTTCTGGTTGAGGTTGAGTGGGTGGCCCATTGATTTACACTCGGCGCTTCAGACCGAAGTCGGCGATGATCACGTTGGCGGATTGCTTGGCAGCCTGGAAGATGTCCGACTTGCCCTCGGACTCGTAGGCCCTGGTCACCATGGTGTCAACCCAAGATTGCCCGCCGAGAATCTCCCAACACTTGGAACCGGCAAGGTCGTAGTTGTCTTGCAAGTCCTGCACAAATCTAACCGGTGATGGCCCCATGAAGGTTGATATTTGCTTACCCTCGTCGGTGTAGAACGATGCCAATGTCATCACAGAACCCGCCGCCCGCGAGTCGAACTGGGCATTGAGGTCTTTCAGCGGGACGCTGAGGTCAAGTATCAGGTCTACTGCTGGCAGCGACAGCCAGATTAGGTTCCATCCGGCTTCATCTTCGGTCAGTAACTGGGTGTAGGAACCGTGCCGGTCACGGTAATCTTCTATGGGTTTGGGTGAGTAAATGTTCATGCTAATCCTTTCGTTGGTGAATCAAATCAGGCTACAAACGGGTCTTTGTTGAGTTTCTCATACTCATAGAAGGGTTTCACAAACTTGTTGAAGAACTTGCCCACGCTATCAGACTTCAGCATGGCAAAGAACGAGGCGAAGTTCACACGACGGTAAACGTATGACACTCCAGACTTAAATCGCACATACATATCGCCGTGTTTGTAACCAATGGCGTCGATGTTGGAAGAAACTACATAGTTAGGGTTGATCATGTCTAATCCTTTCAAGTTTGATAACGAGTCACTACACGACCCTTGAGGGTCACTGCACAAAGGCCACGCTCATCCATGTGGCTGATTTCTCCGGGGCCTGCGGTGCAGGGCATGGGTTCAGGTTCTGGCCTGACAGCCCTCCCCATTTCAAACCCTGCCCAGAACGACATTGCTGCTGCCACTAACACGACTGCCATTAACTCCAAAGCTTCACTCTGCATACTCAGCCTCCTCAATCATGCTGTCGGTGGGTTCAGTACGATCAGCCCGGAGTCTGGCGATGCCGGAAATGACACTCCGAAGTGTCGACCGCACGGCCAGTGCAAATTCGGCGTCGGATTTCAGGTTGGCGTGCTGGCACAGAATCTTGCCCAGCACGTCGTTGGGGTCCGGAAGGCTGTCGTAGACGAAAGCCTCAGCCCCGAGGGGCGAGGCCAGCTGGATTTCGATCTCATCCAGCTTGTCAGCAAACATCATTTCACTCACGCTGGGCATACTTCCTCCTCGTGTTCGGCTACTACCTCGACCGGCGGTTCGTATGCCGAGTTGTAAGCGTATGTTCCGAGAATGATCTTGCGGAGGTCTTTCATCTCCTCCCCAACCAACAAGTGGGAGGTGCCTGCTACATGAACCGTGATGTGGTTTTGTTTACGAGATACCTCAACCCAGATCTCACCGTCGCCGCTGATCCACTTATTGATAGTAGTCACCCCCTGATTGACCAGCTTCAGGTCGAAGAGCAGTCGAGTGGCGTCGTAAGGGATGACGGCCCAGTAGTTGTCATGACTGCCGATCTCAAACCCGTCAGGTGTCTCGGCAATCTTCAAACCTGATTCAAACACGTTCATATTTTTCATCTCTAACTCCTTACGTTGAAAGATACATATTAGTCACCATCATTAAATATGTCAACATCTAGTGATAGTGATAAGCAATGTTGGGGACATCTCGATCCCAACACTTGCGGCATTCGCCGCATTGGTTGCCCTGTGAAGGGGCTGGACAAGGGCTGTCGCCCAGTCCGGTATGCTTGTGGACGGTCGAGGTATGCGTGGCGAACTTGTGGGCTGGCCCATCCAGTTTCGACGCGGACATCCTGACCAGCAGATTCTCCGGCCAGTGCTCAGCCAGTGCCAACTTGGCAACCCACACTTCATGTGTCGGCAGCCAGAACTTCGTATCGGGCAAGGTCTCAGCGATCGCAACCAGTGCGTTGAGGTGCTGCTTACTCTGCACGTCGCCGCTGTCATGCCAACGGAAGAAACGGAAGTTGCCGATCAGCGTTTTGAACGCTTCCACCCACTCTCGGGGATCCTCCTTCATCCAGTAATTCAACAGTTCCAACCGGCGATCCAGTGCGTTCTTCACGGCCGGGAAGCGGTAGTTCCCTCGACCCTTGGCGTAGCACTTGCTGCACACCGTGCCATCCTGCTGCGCCAATTTGGCGCCAGTCTTGCAGGCACTGGCCGGCAAGCTGAAGGCTGGGCAGGGCATCTTGGATGGGTGGGACAGCCCGCCGGTAATCAGCTTCGCTTCGTGTTCTGTCATCAGTAACCTCCTTCAAGTTTGATCATCAATTTCCCGGCGTCCGCACTGAACGTCAGGCCTCGTTGCACCAGTCCTGAGATCACGTCCAGGAACTGGTTCAGGTTTTCACATTGGATGGACATCCAGCACCTCCACGTTTTTGACCTGAGAAAGCTTCAACCGGAACACTGAGTGGTGAGGGCTTACGATCGTGTACCCCATGCGGCACGGACGCTTGTCCTGCACGGTGTATTCCTTCCCGTACAGCTTGATCTTCTGCCCGGGTTTCAGTTGACGCCGGCCGCGCTCGGCCCGCTCCAGAACACGCTGGCGCCACTCGGTGGAGTAACTGATCTTGGGATCGGGAACCAGATCGAGGTACGAGGCGGGGCAGCTGATCTCTGTCGGGCCTGCCGTCTCGTCCATGTCTTTGTAACCCCAGCCATGCCCGCCGCCCTGATACTTGCCGGTGCGCTTGTTGTAGACGTCACAACCTCTGAGCAGATACAAGGCGATAAACGTCACTGTCTTACCGTCGTTATCCTTCCCTTCCTGAATCGCCCACATATTGTTTCCAACGAGGCAATGCTTGTGAGTCACAACACCGTTACCCTTGGTAAGGTGATCGATCAATTCCTTGCGTGTATCCCAGCCGAAGAGTCAACCCATGATGTTTCTCCTAATCCAAAGTTAAAGTGACCACGCGCCGAGCAGCATCCCGTCCTTGCCCCGGACGATGGCGTAGGCTTCAATGCCTTTCATCGCAGCCTGCAGCAGACTGTGTGCCTCAGTTGATTCCCACTCGGGATGCTCACAACTCTGATAATCGAGGGACTGCATCAACGAATAGGCGTCGACCGCGTTCAGTTCAACCCCCTTCTTCAAGTTGCATTTAGTCCTCCGCGTCTTCTCTCCGTACCGATAATTGACGCTGTTGATGTTCTCTCGCTTGAGAACGTCGGCTATCCGCTGAGCAAAGTCCTTGCTGATGAACATCGCCACGCTGGCGATGTGTTTGTCTGTAGCAATCCATGCACTCATGATGTTTCTCCTAATCCAAAAGTTAAAAGCCCGTCTTGCCCACCTTACGTTGAGGACTGAGCACAAAAGCTGCAGCCTCAAGTAGACAGGGTGTTCTCTGCACAGGTATTGACGCCCAGCGGGCTGGACCCCAGCCCGCAATAGCATCCTGACCTCGGAACGCATCCCAAACCTGAAGTTTAGGGCGCCACTCGATCCAATAACTACCGCCAGCCCCCGTCAATACCTGCTTGTGCAACAGCCATCGAAGACTCGGGTAGCTCATTACAGCCCGCGGCCAAATCGATAAGGTGCCCTCCAAACATCGCAAGCACCTTGAAATCCCGGAAGTCTCCAGTCATGTCTGCAATCTCTGTGTCGTCCATGTATGTGGCGTACGCAATACATTGTGCAACCTTGACCGCTTCCTCCGGACCCTTCGCTTCAACGTGGGCAAGGTAGGTGTCCTCGCCATAATTGTCAGTTGCGTAGTCCGGGTACGCCATCAAGACAGTGAATGGAACTCTCATTTCTCAAACTCCTTATGTACTTGACGAATCCCGCACAAGTGCTTGACGACTTCAAGTTGTCTCTTGTCGTTCGAAGCAAGTGCCTTGTCATGCATCTCCCTGCACTCTTTGTAAGTGCGGTCGATGACAACTTCCTGTGTGGGTGAAATTGCGATCAGTGCCCAAACCAGAACCCCGTCAATCATTGCTGCACCACGCGTTGTAAGGGTTGGAAGCTTCCAAGTCCTCCTCGGTGTAGCCTTTACGCTTGAGCCGTTCCAGGCTGAGCTTGCGTCCGTACTCTTCAAGTTGGACAGGTGTGGCCTTGCACTCAGGTTCGAAACAGAACGGACCTTCGTCATGTTCGTCGTGGATCGAGTGGTGAGGGCAGGCGCTGTAATAGCATTCTGTGGTCATGGCTCAAACCTCCAGCCATTCCGGCCACACGAAGCCCGTGGCCAACATGTCCCGTTTGAATTCCACCATCAGTGCCGGCAGCCGCGCCTCCAGCAGCTTCTTCAACTCGTCCGGTTCCAGACTCAGCTGCTCATCTGTCGCGTCCGGCCACACCGCTGAATTTCTGGCGTAATCGAAATTACGCTCGCTACCCTCCCCAATCCGGTTCAGCGGCACCCACTTGAGTTCCGGCGCCTTGGCGGGGCGTTCACCCTGAGCAGAATTATTCAAAATAAACAGAGGAACCGCTGCCTCCAGCGTCCAGCAAGGTTCGCCCGTCTTGCCGTTCTTGATCTGGCACACCTCGCCCTTGCGCAGACCCCAGCAATCACGGTCACCAGCACTGCTCAAGGTGTTGGCGATGTAGTGCATCGGGCCTGCCGTATCTGTCAGGTGCCACTTGAGCAGGTGTGCCAACTCGGGGAAGTGCTTGGCGATGTCGTCCTTCATGAATCCACAAGAATCTTCCCGGTAATAGCCTCCACGGTCTTCCTGAATGTCCCCAGTGATTGAGAAGTCCTCGTGCCCGTTACGGCACTGGTCATCAAATTGCAGGGTGACAGTGATGCGGTGCGCTTTGCCGCCTTCGCTGAAATACCGAGTCGCTTTGATTTTCTGATTCAGGATGTGGCCCTTGCCTTCATTGGCGACCATGACATTGAAGGCACGACCCTCGACGCCGAATACAGACACAGCACACTCGTTACGGATGATGTTTGACATTTTCTAACTCCTTACTTAAGAACAAGCGTTGATGTTTCTGTGGCAATACCAATGTCCTGCAGGTACTCAAGCAGTCCGGCAGTGTCTCGCCCGTGTTTCATGAACCCATCCTCGACCAGCCAGAATCCATCCTCGTCCGGCCAGCCGTCTTCGTTTTCATTCGAAAACTCGAACACGATCTTGTCAGTCTGGTCATTGACGTGGCCCTTGAATGACCCGCGCTCATCGAGGTCAATAACCATTTCCAACTGTTGATTCGACATTTCTAACTCCTTACAGGTTGTTGACAATCACAGCGTTCCAACGCTTTCCGGCAAAGGTCGGCCACTTCCTTGGCTGCGCCACAGTCACCGCTGAACCTCCACTCTTGGTACGGTGAACCTTCAGCCTCACAGCCAAAATCTTCTTCATCTGACACTGGCCAGACCGGACACTTGCTACAGTCAGCCTGCTCTCTCCCGGTTTCATCCTCGAATTTCACCGACTCGCAGAGGTAGCAGTTGTAGAGCGGCAGCATTCCCCTCGGGAAGCAAGCCAGTAGCGCATTTACTTTGTCCGTTCTCGGGTTTTCCGATAAGTAATCCCACAACACGATTGATTTTTCCAACGCTTCACGGGTGTTCATTTCAGTTCCTCCGGGATTTCAACCTCGTTGCCGAGGCGATCAATCACGAACCAGCGCATGGCGGCTATTAAGGGGGTTCTGCCACGCACCCATTTACCGCCTTTGTACCTGGCAAACCAACTTCCGAATCCGTTTTCCTTCAATTCAATCTTCTCACGTTCAATAATCGGCCCGCCTTGGGACCAGTCGGTTGATGGTTGCCACGAATGCAGCATTACAAACCCATCATCCATCGGGATTTCGTAGCCTTCGCACTTCGCCACTGCCCAATCAAGTTGAGCACCAATCAGTTCAGATGTTTTCATTTCAAACCCTCCAATATCTCATCCGCATGCCGCAAGAACGCGGCGTAGCTGCAGTCCTCGTCCGGTTCCTCATCATCGTTGTAGATGTGAGCGGTCATCGCCTCATCAACCAAACTCCGGGCCAGTTCCAAAGCTTCAACCGCCTTCAGCAGCTGGGGCAGGTGGCGCCGCATCTCAACGATCAGTTCATGTTCAGGAACATTCCCGAAGATCGGCTCGGTTATTGAGAACCCTTCTTCATCCACAATCCAATGGACCACCCGGCCATCCGGGGCCGTCTCGGCTGAATACAGCCACGGCTCAGTTTGAACCCACAACTCTCTCAGCTTTTCAATAGACACAGTCGCTCGCCTTCCAACCCGTAAAAGTCAATTCCTGCCACGTTTCGGGTCTGTAAAAGATTGTTCCCACAAGTCTTCCGTGGGGGTTGGGTTTGAACGTCCAGCAACACCAGCGACAAGAGACGGGAGACCATACGTGCCGGTCAAGCACCTCGTCGTCGATGAACTCTTCTCGGAGTTCACGAAACTTCCCCATTTGTTCCCGAATAAACAACTCTTCGCTACCTCTCGACATATCAGTTCCTTTCTTCAAAAATGTCAAAGTTTCAACGGAACTCTTCGTCGACTACAAATCCCATGGACTCCAGGGCTTCAATTACCTGACTGGGCAACTCAAAGATGCCGTCGTAATCAGTCAGGTGCCCACCTTCAAAGATCAGGTTTCCAATTGCCTCACCTTCAAAGAGAAAAATGCCTGACAACTCATCCTCACTTACCCAAGCTTCATGCTCACCGACGGATGCCTTCTTCGTAAATTCCTTGG